>Ga0209555_10002098_pt1 | contig 14355 bp, 16 predicted proteins | sample SaaInl85LU_5_DNA_FD_184643 | JGI IMG/M metagenome (GOLD analysis project Ga0209555, IMG submission 184643) | Marine microbial communities from expanding oxygen minimum zones in the Saanich Inlet - ESP_85LU_5_DNA (SPAdes) (version 2) | ecosystem: Environmental > Aquatic > Marine > Intertidal... | reverse complement strand
GACGGCCTGTACCGTAATTAGTATCCACTATTCCGCCCCTTACAGTGCCAATTCTTTAGGTTGCTGTGCAGCATGAGGATGCTCAGAGCCAGCATATACTTTCAGCTTGCCCAGCATTGCGCGACCCAGCGGGTTACGCGGCATCATGCCTTTTACAGCGGCTTCTAACGCCATCGTAGGCTTACGGTCCATCAGCTTGTCGAAGCTGATTTCCTTGATTCCGCCTGGATATTCTGTATGGCGATAGTACATTTTATCTGTACGCTTGTTACCGGTTACACGGATTTTTTCCGCGTTCACCACGACGATATAATCGCCGGTATCAACGTGTGGAGTATAAACTGGCTTGTGTTTGCCACGCAGGCGTCGAGCGATTTCAGTCGCCAGACGGCCTAAAGTCTTATCGGTTGCATCCACAACGTACCAGTCACGCTCTACCGATTCTGGTTTTGCACTAAACGTTTTCATTGAATCTGCCCTAGAACACTCTAATCCGAGGTCTGCCCATCATTTAAAGAGCGCGAATACTACCCAAGCCATCTCCGCTTTACAAGCATTTTAGAGACAGTTTCGATAACGCCCTGTTTTGATGAGCATTCATTTTGTTTTCAGCAGTGCGGCCAATGGTGCTGTGAGGGGCAATTCATCGGCTTCGTTGCTACGACAGTAACGGGGTGGAGAACTATAACAGAATTTTTGAACTTCGCCAGAGGCAGGACACGCTTTCTTATTGAATAAGGGCGCGCTAGTATCCTTACAACCAAGCAAACGCTATAACTGTTTGATTTTGAAGCATGCTCACTTAAGCAGCAACTCAACAGAGGAACTCACAGAATGCGCAAAAATCGATTAGGCAGAACCGATCTAGAGGTGACCGAAATCTGCCTGGGCACCATGACCTGGGGGCAACAAAACACTCAAAATGAGGCCTTTGAGCAATTAGACGCCGCCATGGACTACGGTATCAACTTTATCGACACCGCAGAAATGTACTCGGTGCCCACCGCAGCAGAAACCTCCGGCTCCACCGAGACGATCATTGGCAATTGGCTCAGCGCGCGCGGCAATCGGGATAAAGTGGTTCTGGCCACCAAGGTGACCGGGCCGGGGGAATGGTTACCCCATATTCGCAATGGCGGCACCCGCTTCAACCGCCAGTGCATTGAAGATGCCATCAACGGCAGCCTGAAGCGTCTGCAAACCGATTATATTGATCTATACCAATTGCACTGGCCCGACAGAACCACTAACTTCTTTGGCCGCCTGGGGTTCAAATTTCAAGACAGCGAGAACATCACACCCATAGAGGAAACCCTCGAAGTGCTCAACGACCTCGTGAAAGCAGGCAAGGTGCGCCATGTGGGGTTATCCAATGAAACACCCTGGGGTGCCATGAAGTTCTTGCATCACGCCGAGGTGAACAACTGGGTGCGGCCGGTTTCCATTCAAAACCCTTACAGCCTGCTGAATCGCTCCTACGAGATCGGCTTAGCGGAAGTGTCCCACCGGGAGGACATTGGCCTGCTGGCCTATTCCCCCCTGGCATTTGGCATGCTTTCCGGGAAATACCTTAACAATCAATGGCCTGAAAACTCACGCCTGACGCTATTCAAGCAGTTTTCCCGCTACACCAATCCACAAGCCATTGCCGCCACGGAAAAGTACATGGCGGTGGCCGACAAGCATGGGCTTGATCCAGTGCAAATGTCCCTGGCTTTTGTGACACAACAACCTTTCGTGACCTCCAACATCATTGGGGCCACGTCGATGGAGCAGCTAATGACCAACCTCCACAGCAGCGAGGTTGTGTTAACTAAGGAGGTATTGAAGGATCTGAATCAGGTGAACGTGGAGCATCCCTGCCCCGCGCCATAATGCCCGCGCTGCGCTGTATGCGCGCCCTGAAATCAGGGCTTGTGGGGCCGGGCGAGATACTCCCGGCTCTGCATCTCCAGAAGCCGACTGCGGGTACGCTGAAACTCAAACTCCAACCGCCCACCGGCGTATAAGCCGTCGATGGGGGCCGCGCCGGACATGATCAATTTGACGTTCCGATCGTAGAATTCGTCCACCATGTTTACAAAGCGCCGCGCCATGTCATCCTGAGCCCCGCCCATCACCGGCACATTGGACACCAATACTGCATGATAGATTCGCGCCAGCTCGATGTAGTCGTTCTGGCTACGGGGGCCATCACACAGGGCCATAAAATCGCACCAGAGCACATCATCGGCCACGCTGCGGGTTTTAATGGCACGACCGTTGATTTCAATCGCCTCCTTATCGTGCCCTGGTTCCGGCGCCAAGGATTCAAAGCTTGTGCGCAAACTGGATTCTGCTGACTCGTCCAGCGGACTGTGGTAGATCTCTGCCTGCTCGAGGGTACGCAGGCGGTAGTCCACGCCACTGTCGACGTTCACAATGTCGGTGTATTTATTGATCAATTCTATAGCAGGCAAAAACCGCGCCCGCTGCAAGCCATCCCGGTAAAGCTGATCCGGCACGATATTGGATGTCGCCACCAACGTGACCCCGCTGGCGAACAGCTTTTCCATCAAACCACCCAAAATCATCGCATCGGTGATGTCGGTGACAAAAAACTCATCAAAACACAGCACTCGAGCCTCTTTGCTGAGTTGTTCTGCGACGATATCCAAGGGGTTTTTTTCCCCCTGCAGGGCTTTCAGGTCATTGTGCACGCGCTGCATAAAGCGGTGGAAATGAATGCGCATTTTGGCTCGGAAAGGCACACATTCGAAGAAGGTATCTACCAGATAGGTCTTGCCACGCCCCACGCCACCCCAAAAATAGAGGCCTTTACAGGGCTCGTTCTGACGGGTGCGGGCACTGGGTGCAATCCGCGCCCACAGCGAACGTGGCCTATTTTCATAACGATCCACCAGATCATGATAGAGCCGATCCAGTTGCTGAACAGCGTTTTCCTGAGCCTGGTCGTAGCTGAAGTCCGGCCGTTGCAGGTCTTGTTGGTATTTTTCCAAGGGTGTCATGGCAAATCAGATCTGTATCAATGGTGATTTCTAAAGCGGCGCACACTCTAGCGCAGGCCGATTAGGCTGTCCACGCCGCCCAACCTCTTCAGCATAGTGCAATCAGCCTATCTGCTCCTGCAGAATCGTTTTAACCTCAGTGAGCCTGCCGTGAAAGAAATGCCCTGCGCCTTGCAGGCAAAATACCTGTTTCTGGCTCTGTACTCGATCGTACCAACTGCGAATCTCGGTAGAGTCCACAACCTCATCCTCATCCCCATAAATCAGCGCGAAGGGACAAGGAAACCGGGTGATCTGATCAAAGTCGTAGTTAACCACAGCCGGGGCAATCAGCAGCAAATCATCCACCGGATCGCCTCGCTCAATGGCGCGGGGGCAAGCGCTGGCAGCCACAAACGAGCCAAAGGAAAACCCGGCCAACCGTATACGATCCTGCGGGCGCGCCTGACGCACCCAATCAATCACCGCCAGCAAATCATCCTGCTCACCGATACCGTGATCGTATTCGCCCTCACTTTTTTCTACCCCGCGAAAGTTGAAGCGCACCACTCTATTGCCAATATCCCGACGGGCACGGGCCACCGTGTGCACCACTTTGTTGTTCATAGTGCCCCCCATTAAAGAGTGAGGATGACAGACGATCGTGACATTTCCCCCCTCGTCACCTGCATTTTGCGGACAGGTCGCGATAGCTTGCAGGGCACCGGCTGGCCCGTTAATAACAACGGGCGACTCGCCCACAGGAAAGTGATTCATGGCAGTTCTCCGCGCAGGGATAATTTTCTTACATTTTAACGACTGGATTCACGCTTGTAAGCCGCTAAGTAGCCTGTCCAGTGCCATAATAACCCTGTAGTATCCTATAATTAGAACAAATAAAACTCTGGAGTGAGTCTATGCAATTGGTAACTTTGATCGCGTTTCTGATTGGCCTTGCAGCTGGTGGTATGGGCTGTTTTTTTGTGATGTCCCGGGCGAGAGCTCAATCCAACATGGAGCAGCAACTGCGTGAACTGCAAGAGGAGTTCACCGCTTACCGTGAGAACGTCAACACCCATTTCAATAAAACCGCACAGATGGTGAACACACTGACCGAGAACTATCTGGTGGTACAGAAACACTTGGAATCAGCAGCGGATTCCTTTGCAGAGCCACCCAAAAGTTTCAAACTGGACAGCGTCGACAAGCTACCGAACAAGAAGACCAAGTTTATCTCGCTGGAAACCAAAGGCGACATTACTGAAGACACAGAAGTAGACGCAGACTTCGGCACAGCCGGTGGCCTGGAGCCTCCCAGAGACTACGCCCCCAAGCAAGGCGTCAAGGATCAGGGCACCCTGTCGGAAGAATTCGGTTTACATGATACCCGCGCATAAGTTTTATGAGATGGGGGCGCCGCCCCCCATTTTCAACCTCTAATCCACCGCACAAAAAATTTAGTTTTTACCCTCTTGAAAGCGACTTTTAGCCACCCCATTTAATTTCCCGACAGCGAATTAATCTCTGAACCACCTGTTCAAATTGGGAGACACAAAATGAGCATTGCAACACTCAACCCTTGGCAAGTACTGGATCAACTGCACAATGACAGCCTGCGCCGTTACAATCCACGCCGCTGGCAACCGGTGGTGGACATCTGTGAATCCAAAGCCGGCTACGAAATTCACCTGGAGCTGCCGGGTATTACCCCCGACCAAGTTAAGGTGGAGCTGGATGATAACATTTTGAAAATCAGCGGCGAGAAAGTACGCAACGAAGAGGAAGGCGTGGAATATCGTTATCGTGAGCGTGCTGTAGGCGAGTTCAGCCGGGCATTCACGCTGCCAGAAGATGCTGACAGAAATTCAATCAGCGCCCGCTTTGAGCACGGCTTGCTGGTGATCGGCATACAGAAAAAGGAACTGACTCAGCCTCGGCGCATAGATATTCAAACCAGCTGAACCAATAAACGATAAACACGCAGCCACAAAAAAGCCCGCTGGTTGATCCAGCGGGCTCAGGCTCAGCGTTAACCTTAGCCCTTCTGATAGTAATCAATCAGAATCTGCGCCACTTCAGGCCGTGAAAACTCCGGTGGCGGCTTCTGGCCATTGCCCAACATTTCCCGCACTTTGGTACCGGACAGGAGGATGAAATCCTCCTTATTGTGGTCCGGCGCGTCCTTCATCATCACCACGCGATCCAGCTTCTTGGAATAGGCTGTGTGGTCGGCACGATAAATTTCGATCTGCAGGGCGCCTTCCGGCACTTTCTCATCAAAGATGGTTTGCGCATCGAAACCACCGTAGTAATCCCCTACCCCGGCATGATCACGACCAACGATAAAGTGGGTACAACCGCAATTTTGGCGGAACAATGCGTGCAGCACCGCTTCACGGGGCCCTGCGTAGAGCATGTCAAAGCCGTATCCGGTGATCATTACGGTGTTGGGTGGGAAATACAGCTCAACCATTTTACGGATACAGGCATCACGCACATCCGCCGGGATGTCACCGGGCTTCAGTTGACCGAGCAACATGTGCACCAGGATGCCGTCGGTGCCCAGATCTTTCTGCGCCATACGACACAGCTCCTCATGGGCACGGTGCATCGGGTTTCGGGTCTGGAACGCAACCACCTTATTCCAACCGCGCTCCTGCATTTCGTTACGAATCTCAACCGCAGTACGGAACGTATCAGGGAAGTCGCTCTGGAAATAACTGAAATTCAATACCTGGATCGAACCAGACAGCAGGATGTTGCCCTGCGCCTTGAAGGTGGCAACACCGGGATGCTCTGGATCAAGCGTGCCGAAAATATTCTGCGCCATGAAATCAATCTGCTCGTCGGAGACGGTTTCAATAGCGTCGATATCCATAATCGCCAGCACCGGGTTACCCTCGACATTGGGATCGCGCAATGCGATGCGCTTTGCATCACCTATGCTGCTGATATCCTTGTTGAGGTTAACAATAGGCACAGGCCAGAACAGGCCATCAGCGGTGTGCAGGTTTTCTGCCACTGACAAAGCATCGGCCAGATTCATGTATCCGCTTAGCGGCGTGAAATAACCGGCTCCCAGCATAACTGCGTTGGCAGCAGTTGCGGATGTCACCAGCAGCGAAGGCAGTTGCTGGGCTTCTTTATTGAGCGCGTGGTGTTTTTCGGTATCGTAGACGAACAGCGGCTTGAGCGCGTCGGCACCATGGGGTTTGATCATCACAATGTCCTTAATATCAACAGGCCCTGGATTCAATGTGGAACGACCAGCCTGTAATACGATGGGTAAAGAGTTGGAAACGCGACGCATTATACCCAGTTTCAACGTAAAGATCAGGCCGGGTTGTCTATATCCACAAACTCATGATTTAGCTGGAATTTTGCCGCCAGATGCTGGCCCACTGCCTTGGCCCCGTAGCGTTCGGTGGCGTGATGACCTGCGGCGTAGTAGTGGATGCCGCACTCACGGGCAACATGGGTGGTCTGCTCCGAGATCTCACCGCTAATAAAGGCATCGACCCCCATGGCAACGGCTTTTTCAATATAACCCTGCGCGCCACCGGTGCACCAGGCCACCCGCGACACCGGATGATCGCCCCCCTCCACCAGCAAAGGCGCCCGCCCAAGGGCTGATTCGATCGTGTCGGCAAACTGCCTGGCACTGCGTGGCTGAACCAGCCGCCCCACATTGCCGATGGGGCGGCGCTCCAGTGGATCGAGGCCACTTTCCATAATAATCCCCAAGCGTGCCGCCAACTGAGCATTGTTGCCCAGTTCTGAATGAGCATCCAGTGGCAGATGGTAGGCATACAGATTGATGTTATGGGTCAATAGCGTTTTGATTCGATTGAACTTCATGCCTACGATGGCAGGGTCTTCCCCCCGCCAGAAATAACCATGGTGCACGAATATGGCATCGGCTTTCAGCTGTACCGCCCGATCAATCAGTGCCTGTGTAGCGCTGACGCCACTGACCAGGGTGGCTATTTCGGGCTTGCCCTGCACCTGCAGGCCATTGGGGGCGTAATCCTTGAAATATTCAGGCTCTAAAAGTGAATTCAGATACTGTAACAGGGCCTGGCGCTCTATCATGTTATGCTCCGCTGCTGGCAGGGTGGTGGATCAGTTGGTTACGTGGTAACGTGCTGCGCTTGTGCGTGATTATTTCAAAAACTGCTGTGGATTTACCAGTCACCTTATGAAATCAGTTCTACGCCCACTGATTGGCCCGGTGCTCTACGGACTGATCATCGCTCTGGGCTACATTTTTATCATCGAGCGCACATCGCAACCGGTTCAGCACGAAGTGGTGCTGATCGAGAAGCAGATTACTGAAACGCCCATCCAAAGCACAGCCAGTATCAGCGACCCTATTTCGTACGCTGATGCGGTCAGCAAGGCACAACCTGCGGTGGTCAACATCGCCACCAGTAAATTGGTAACGGAGAAAGTTCACCCACTGGCAGACGACCCGGTGTTCCGCCGGTTTTTCGGCCTCAATCAAGCTCCCCGCCGCCAGCGCATGCAACAGAGCCTTGGCTCAGGGGTGATCATAAGCCCATCGGGCTATATTCTCACTAACAACCATGTCATCGCACAGGCTGATCAGATTAAGGTAGGGCTGGCAGATGGACGGGAAATTGATGCCATGGTGGTGGGCACCGACCCGGAAACCGATCTGGCGCTGATTTTCATCGATATGCCGGATCTGCCGGCAATCAACCTTGCCAAAACAGAAAATATTCGGGTTGGTGATGTGGTATTGGCCATCGGCAATCCGTTTGGCGTTGGCCAGACAGTCACCAAGGGCATTGTCAGTGCCTTGGGGCGCCATCAATCGGATATCAGCTCTTTTGTGGATTTCATCCAGACCGATGCTGCCATCAATCCAGGCAACTCGGGCGGAGCCCTGATTAATGCGTACGGGGATCTGATCGGAATCAATACCGCTATTTATTCCAATTCCGGCGGCTCCCTCGGCATTGGCTTTGCCATCCCCATCGGCACTGCCACCGATGTGGTCAAACAGTTAGTGCAGTATGGCCAGGTGATTCGAGGCTGGGTAGGCATCGAGCCCCAGGTTTTGAACCCGGCGCTGGCCAAGGCATTCAACCTCCCCAATATCGAAGGCTTGCTGGTGATGGGAATTGCCAAGAATGGCCCGGCCCATCAAGCCGGCATTCGCCCCGGTGACATCATCACCCACATGAACGGCAATATGATCGAAGATCCGCGGGCGGCCATGGAAATGATTGCCAACATGAAGCCCGGCGCCAAGGTGACCATACGAGTAAACCGCCAGGAACAGTCGCTGGATATTCTGGTGGTAGTCGGCGCACGCCCCACTCCACAAGGCTAAAACCAACCTAACGACACACAAATATGATTAAACGTATTCTGGATTTATTTAACCAACCAACCGGCCCCGAACGTGAAAGCATCAGCCCTGATCTGGCCGCCGCTGCGCTGCTGGTGGAAGTGATGGCAGCCGATGACGAATGGCAGGACACTGAAGAAAACACGATTCGAAATGCCATGCTGCATTCATTGAAGGTTACAGAGGCGGAATGTCAGGAATTGCTGTCCAATGCCAAATCAAGGCAACAGGATGCCCATGATCTGTTCGAAATGACTCGCCAGATCAATGATCATTTCAGCCCGGAAAAGAAGCACGAGTTAGTGCTGAACATGTGGAAGGTGGCCTGGGCCGATGGCAAAGTGGATCGCTATGAAGATCATACCATTCGCAAAATAGCAGAGCTGATTTACGTACCTCATGATCAGTTTATCAAAGCTAAACTGGAGGCAAAGCCGAGCTGAGCCCGGCCTGTTCAAGTCAGCCTGTTTGGTCACTCATCGCGCCGTGCAGCGCCTGCAATAACAGTCGGTTCTCATCTGCTGTTCCCACCGTCAAACGCAGGCAGTCCTGCAATTGCGGGTGAGCCCCATCCAGACACTTGATTAAGACGCCTGCGTCTTTCAGGCGCTCGAACACCTTACGCGCCTGAGCGGAGCCCGTGCGAGCCAGTATGAAGTTCGCCTCACTGGGCCAGATCCTGGCAAAGGGTAGCTTCTGCAATGCAGCCATTAACTCTGTGCGATTCTGCCTCAGCTCGGTGGTTTGGGCTTTCATAACATCGAAATGATTCAGGGCAAACCGGGCAGAGGCCTCTGTGAGCACGCTGATATTGTATGGCAAGCGCACTTTTTCGAATTCGCTCAACCATTGGGGCGACCCAAACAACATACCCAAACGCAAGCCCGCCAGCCCCATCTTGGACAGAGTACGCATTACCACCACATTATCGAATTCGTCCATCAAATCCAGGTGATGACGGTCGGTGAAGGCCATATAGGCCTCATCAACGACCACCAGGCCAGGGGTCGCGGCACAGACTTGCTTCACGGCATCCAGATCAAACAGGTTACCAGTGGGGTTATTGGGCTGAGCCAGAAACACCAATGCGGCCTGAGTCTCCTCAATGGCTTGCAAGGTTGCAGGCAGATCCAGCGCAAAATCCTCGGCCAGGGGCACCCCGCGATACTCCATGCCACAGAAGGTTGCAATCATGCGGTACATAACAAAGCTGGGTTCAGGGGCCAATACCGTGCGACCGGGCTGAGCCAAACACATGGCAATGATCTGAATCAGCTCATCAGAGCCATTACCCAGAACCACCTGATGCCGTGGGTCTATCCCCATCAGCAACTTGAGATCCTCTTTCAGTTCGGCGCAAGCAGGATCAGGATAGCGATTTACCTGCACATCCCGCAGCACTTCCAGCCACTGGTCCATCATGGAACCGGGCCAACGATAAGGGTTTTCCATCGCATCCAGCTTCACCATTCCGGAAGAAGGCGGCACATGGTAAGCGGACAGAGCCCGAATTTCAGGGCGAACACACTGCTCCACCCGAGCCTGAGCAGCACGCTCCAGATCACTCATGACGTTACTTTGTTTATCCATGTTGCACTTAATCCTTGATCCGGTATTCGGCAGAACGGGCGTGGGCAGTGAGGCTCTCCCCACGCGACAACACCGAAGCGACTTTACCCAACTCGGATGCCTTCTCTGGCGTACACATAATCAACGAGCTGCGTTTTTGAAAATCATAAACGCCCAACGGCGACGAGTAGCGGGCAGTACCCGATGTGGGCAGCACGTGATTCGGCCCTGCACAGTAATCACCCAGCGCTTCAGCGGTGTAACGCCCCATAAATATGGCACCGGCGTGACGCACTTGCTGGGCCATGGTTTGCGGGTCTTCCACCGACAACTCCAAATGCTCTGGCGCGATACGGTTGATCAGCTCCATTGCCTGTTCCAGATCCTGCACTTTGATCAGCGCGCCTCGATTCTTCAGCGACACGCGCGCGATGCTTTCGCGCTCCAGCGTCGGCAACAACGCTTCCAGCGACTGAGCCACCCTTTCGATGAAATCCGCATCAGGGGATACCAGTATGGATTGGGCATCTTCATCGTGCTCCGCCTGGGAGAAGAGATCCATGGCAATCCAATCCGGGTTGGTCTGCCCATCACACACCACCAGAATTTCGGAAGGGCCGGCAATCATGTCGATGCCCACCTGCCCAAACACCATACGCTTGGCGGTGGCTACATAGATGTTGCCGGGGCCAACGATTTTGTCTACTCGCGGCACGGTTTCTGTGCCGTAGGCCAGCGCCGCCACCGCCTGAGCGCCGCCTATGGTGATTACTTTGTCCACACCGGCAATCTTGGCAGCGGCGAACACCATTTCGTTCACTTCACCGCCGGGTGTAGGCACCACCATCACAATCTCTTTTACACCCGCCACTTTGGCGGGAATGGCATTCATCAACACTGAGGAAGGGTAGCTTGCCTTACCGCCGGGCACATAGAGCCCCACCCGATCCAGCGGGGTTACTTTCTGCCCCAGCAGGGTGCCGTCGGCTTCGGTGTAGCTCCAGGAGTCCTGTTTCTGATGCTCGTGATAGGTCCGCACCCGCTCGGCGGCCACCTGCAAAGCGACACGCTGATGCGCCGGTATCCGATCCAGCGCATCCTGCAGCCGACTATCAGGCACCACCAGATCGGCCAGATCGGTAGCCGTCATGTGATCGAAGCGGTTGGTATGTTCAAGCACCGCGGCATCACCGCGCTGACGCACGCTTTCGACGATCTCATGCACCGCTGTCTGCACCCCATGGTCGGATACACTCTCCCAGGCCAGCAGGGCGTCAAGGCGCTGCTCAAAATCGGCTTGGTTGGCGTCCAGTCGGGTGATGTCCAGGGTCATGGGATGGTCCTCACGATAGTCATGCAGGTTAGGGATTAACGGTTATTCTCAACAGCCTCGGCCAGCTGATCAATCAGGCGCTGAATAACGCTGTGCTTCATTTTCATGGCGGCCTTATTGACGATCAGGCGCGAGCTGATGGTCGCAATCAACTCGGTAGGCTCCAAACCATTGGCGCGCAGGGTGTTGCCGGTATCGACGATGTCGACAATCTTGTCCGCCAGCCCCACCAGAGGCGCAAGCTCCATCGAACCGTACAGCTTGATGATCTCAACCTGCTCGCCTTTTTCGGCGTAATACTGTTTAGTGATGTTGACGAACTTGGTGGCCACCCGCAGACGCCCTTCCGGCTCTGCCACATCTTTTTTCGCTGCCACCATTAACTTACAGCGGGAGATGTTCAGATCCAGAGGCTCGTAAACGCCACGAGCACCATGCTCCATCAACACATCTTTGCCCGCCACACCAATATCCGCCGCCCCATGCTCCACAAAGGTGGGCACGTCGGTAGCGCGAATAATGATGATATCCACGCTGGGGTTACTGGTGGGAAAGATCAGCTTACGGCTTTTGGAAGGCTCTTCCAGCAGCTCGATACCCGCCGTTTTCAACAGCGGCAGCGTTTCATCCAGTATGCGCCCCTTGGACAGGGCAATGCGTATTCTTGCAGTCATGATGCACTCTTTCTTTACGATGGTATGCGGTGAATGGTGGCACCCAGCATTTGCAGTTTTTCTTCAATACATTCGTAGCCACGATCAATGTGGTAGATACGATCCACCAGGGTATCACCATCTGCCACCAACCCCGCCAGAACCAAGCCGGCGGACGCTCGCAGATCCGTGGCCATCACCGGGGCACCGGTCAGGCGCTCAACCCCTTTGATGATGGCGGTATTGCCTTCCAGATGAATGTCCGCCCCCATGCGGTTCAGCTCAGAGACGTGCATAAACCGGTTTTCAAAGATGGTTTCAATAATGGTGCCGGTGCCCTCTGCCACCGCATTCAACGCGGTGAACTGGGCCTGCATATCCGTGGGAAAGGCTGGATAAGGTGCCGTACGGATATTAATCGCTTTGGGGCGATTGCCTTTCATATCCAGCTCGATCCAGTCATCTCCGGTGATCACCGTCGCGCCCGCATCCTCCAGCTTGGCCAACACCGCATCCAGAATATCAGGGCGTGTATGTTTGACCTTCACCTTACCACGGCTGATGGCACCTGCCACCAGGTAGGTGCCGGTTTCAATTCGGTCGGGAATCACGGTGTATTCGCAGGCATGCAGGCGCTCTACACCGTTAATAATGATGGTGTCAGTGCCTGCACCCTTGATATCGGCGCCCATGGCCGTGAGGCAATCTGCCAGATCCACCACTTCCGGTTCACGGGCAGCGTTTTCCAGAATCGTCTGACCATCCGCCAATGCGGCAGCCATCATCAGGTTTTCGGTGCCGGTTACGGTTACAGTTTCCAGCACGATGCGCGCACCTTTCAGGCGGCCCTTGCTGTAGGCATGGATGTAACCACCTTCGACAGTAACGTCGGCACCCATAGCCTGCAAGCCGTGGATGTGCAGATCCACCGGGCGGCTGCCAATGGCACATCCGCCGGGCAGAGACACATGGGCCTCGCCAAAGTGAGCCAGCATAGGGCCCAGCACCAGTATGGAAGCGCGCATGGTCTTCACCAGAGCATAGGGCGCATCCAACTGCTTGATGGTGTTAGCTTCCACTTCCACATTTAACTTGTCGTCAATGATCAGCTCCACCCCCATCTGACCGAGCAATTCGATCATGGTGGTAATGTCCTGCAGATGCGGCAGGTTGCAGACCTTCATTTTTTCATCACACAACAGGGTCGCTGCCAGCACCGGCAGAGCGGAGTTTTTTGACCCGGAAATGCGGATTTCACCGTTGAGACTGCCGCCCCCGGTGATAATCAGTTTATCCATGTTGAGGCCTCGTGCAGATCAGAATCCAGGGATACCCAGCTTTTTCTGGGATTCCCACTCGGAAGGGGTGTAGGTATGCATGCTGACGGCGTGCAGTTCGCCACTGGCTATCAGCTCGTTCAGGCAGGCGTACACCAGTTGTTGCTTTTTAACGGAACGCAGGCCTTCAAAGGCCCCAGAAGCCACGGCGACGAGGCATTTATTGCCGTCCAATCGCACCATGGCCTGAGCACCTTCAATACCGCTTTCGAGGCGCTGTTGAATGTCTTCGGCTGTGATCATTTAGAACTACCCGGGATCGTTGGGATTTGAAAGGCGACATTGTAAACAAATTCGACGCCAAAATCAGGAAGAAAAGGGAATCACCGCATCCAGGCTGCTGACCCGGCTTACGTCCAGCATATCGTCTGGCGCATTGACAAAAGTCAGCTTCTTATCCAGCACCTGCGCCATACGCAACCAGCACATCAAGACCGAGATGCCGACACTGCCAACCCGACCAACCTGGGACAAGTCGACGCTGATCCGATCCCCCATTCGGGGCATCAGTTTCTCGCCTTCGCTGCGCAAGCGGGTAGCCGAAGCAAACAGCATGTCGCCACTGATGGCCAATTGGTTATCATTTACCCGAATCAGGCTCACGCCAAGGCCGGAAAGGCCGTTGCTGCTAGGGCTCATCTGATACTCTTCCCACCAGAAACTTGGCGATCAGATCTTCCAGCACCAGCGCTGACTGGGTGTTATAGATTTCGCTGCCGTCTGCCAGGTTGTCCAGCTCGGCACCCTGACTGAGGCCAATATACTTCTCTCCCAGCACCCCGGCGGTCAAAATGGCAGCACTGGTGTCGCTGGAAAGATTATCCACATTTTTGTAGATTTCCATTTCCACCACCCCCACGAAGTCTTCCCGATCCAGGTAGATATTGGTAACCCGGCCAATCGTAACGCCGGCCATGGTCACTTTGGCCCGCGCGGTCAGACCGCCTATGTTCTCGAACTTGGCCGAGATGCGATACACCTCCTCCGCAGAGTTCATGGACAGGCCGCTCACCCGCAAAGCCAGAAATATAATCGCCAGCAGGCCAATCAGCATAAATCCACCAACCGCCAGCTCCAAGGTACGCACGCGCATTTTACA
>Ga0209555_10002097_pt1 | contig 14359 bp, 9 predicted proteins | sample SaaInl85LU_5_DNA_FD_184643 | JGI IMG/M metagenome (GOLD analysis project Ga0209555, IMG submission 184643) | Marine microbial communities from expanding oxygen minimum zones in the Saanich Inlet - ESP_85LU_5_DNA (SPAdes) (version 2) | ecosystem: Environmental > Aquatic > Marine > Intertidal zone... | reverse complement strand
TGTGCATTGGCAAAGAAATAACTTGATCGATTAGAGCGTTTGTGACTTTAAAATCTGCATCATTATAGCGTTCATTCTGATAGGCTTTTTGCTTGTGTAATGGAATAGGATAATAAACTCCACAAGGAATGTCTTTTGATTGCAAATGTGCCACTAAGGCATCGCGATCTGCGTTTTGTATTTTTAAAGTATATTGATGAAATACGTGGCAATCGCAGTTATCACAAATTGTTTCACATCCGTTACCAGCTTTTGGTGTAATAATATTATTATGGTTTTTGAAGGCGGCGTTGTATTTTCGAGCGGCAGATTGACGTGCTTTATTATAGGTATCTAATTTTGGAAGTTTTGCGTCCAATACGGCTGCTTGGATGGAATCTAATCGTGAATTAACACCCACCACATCGTGGTGATAGCGTTTGTACATTCCATGGTTTACAATTCCTCGTATTGTGTGTGCTAACTCGTCATCGTTAGTGAAAATGGCTCCACCATCTCCATAACATCCTAAGTTTTTTGAAGGAAAAAAGGAGGTAGATGCCACGTGGCCAATTGTTCCTGCTTTGGCTTTTGATCCATTTTTTGAAGTGTATGTTGCACCAATCGCTTGAGCATTGTCTTCGATTACATATAAATTATGAGCTTCGGCCAGTTCCATTATGGCGTCCATATTGGCACACTGACCAAATAAATGTACAGGTACAATTGCTTTTGTTTTTGGGGTAATTGCTCTTTTAATTGCAGCAATATCAATATTGAATTTATCAGGATCCACATCGACTAAAACGGGAGTAAGTCCCAACAAGGCAATCACTTCAACGGTTGCAGCAAAGGTAAAATCGGCGGTAATAACTTCATCACCAGGCTTTAAACCCAATCCCATCATTGCAATTTGTAAGGCATCGGTTCCGTTGGCGCATGGAATCACATGTTTGACTCCTAGGTAGGATTCTAAATTCGTTTGAAATTCTTTAACTTTTGGACCATTGATAAAAGATGTGTTATCAATAACTTCTTGAATAGAAGTATTTACAACCTCTTTTATAGATGCATACTGACCTTTTAGGTCAACCATTTGAATCTTGTTCATATATTTAAATTAGGTTATGAAGCAATACATTTTGCATGAACAAAAATACAAAATTAGCATTGCTTAGTCATAAAATTAATATAAAGAATGTATTTTAGCTTTAAATAATCACTATTGGGACTTTTTTATAACATCATCGTTGGACTCGCTGCAATTACTGTTCGTCTTATTGGAGACTTTCACAAAAAAATTCAAAAAGGGCAAAAAGGACGTAGCGAAAGTTATCAAATTTTAGCACAAGAACTAAAACAAACAGATAAAGTGATCTGGATGCATTGTGCTTCTTTGGGCGAATATGAACAGGGACTACCCGTCTTTGAAGCTTTAAAAACCCACTATAAAGATCACAAGTTTGTCATGACTTTTTTCTCTCCTTCGGGGTATGAAATTAGAAAAAATAATCCGATTTCAGATGTTGTAGTGTATCTCCCTTTAGATCAAAAGTCTGAAGTGAAAAAATTTTTAGACCTCACTCATCCTGATTTGGTGGTGTTTGTAAAATATGATCTTTGGCCGAATTATTTACTAGAATTAAAACGTAGAAACATCCCTTCTATATTAATTTCTGCGCTGTTTAGACCCTCTCAAGCCTACTTTAAATTTTATGGCAAATGGTTTAAAAAATTACTTTTTTCATTTGACCATATATTCACACAAGATAGTGGTTCAAAAGCATTATTAAATTCTATTGGCTATGATGCCGTTACCGTTTCGGGCGACACGCGTTTTGACCGTGTTGGCAATCAAACGACCATAGACAATTCATTGGATTTCATTGCAGAATTCAAAAATAACCAAACTTGTATTGTTGCTGGAAGTACTTGGCCAGAGGATGAATTGCTCCTAGTGGACTATATAAATAATTGTAAGGAGGGCGTTAAGTTTGTAATTGCGCCTCACAATATGGATTTGAATCAGATTAAATCCCTAAAAAAACGGATTCAAAAACCGACAGTACTTTACTCTAATTATAAGAACGAAACCCTGAATGACAAGACTGTTTTTGTAGTTGATACCATTGGCTTGTTAACCAAAATATATAACTATGCAGACATTGCTTATGTGGGTGGAGCCATGGGCACTACGGGGCTTCATAATACGTTAGAGGCAGCCACTTTCGGAGTACCGATTGTGATTGGTAAAAATCATAAAAAATTTCCTGAAGCAAATGCTATGTTATCCAATGGAGGCTTGTTTAGTATTCGTGCTTTTGAATCTCTTGAGTCGACGTTAAACATGCTTGTTAATGACCCTAAAAAACGTGTGGAATGTGGGCAAAAAAACAAGGAATATATTGATGAAAATAGAGGGGCTTCTGAGCTTATAATGAAGGCGTTAAAAAGCCGCTTCTGACAGAGCATTATAGTGTATAAAGTTTATTGAAATCTTACTTTTACAGCTTGAAATTGAACGTTTTTCAATACATATAAATGCAATAATACAACAACAAAATACATCAATGTAGGTATTATATGTACAGGTGAAAAAGAGGGTTGTAGGGTTATTATATTTCTAAAATATAATTTGTTAAGCTGGATTCGTGCGGCAAATCCATTTTTTTTCGCAATCTGTATCGTTTCACCTCTACACTTCTGGGAGAGATATTAAGTAATGGTGCTATCTCTTTGGAGGATAGGTTTAAACGCAGATAAGCACACAAACGAAGGTCGTTAGGAGTTAATACGGGATGCTTTTCTTTAATAAGTTTGAGAAAGTCTTTATCGGCATTATTAAATGCTTCTTCAAACAGTTTCCAATCATCTGTGTTATTTAGGTTTTTGTCAATAATTCGAATGACTTTTTTAATGTCCTGTTGGTTGTCTTTCTCTTTCAGTTCAGTTTTGATGCTATTCAGGAACTCATTCTTTTTAATCAAACTCATTGTAGAAACGGCTAGTTCTCTGTTTTTACTCTCGATATCAAGCTTTAGTTTCTCATTTGTTAACTGCATAAATTTTTGAGAGGTTTCTAGTTCCTTGAGTGCGAGTTGTTCCTGAGATTTTTGAAGAAGTTGTTGTTGTTGTTTTCTGTAATATCTTTTGTATAGATTATGGATTAGAATCCATAAAATAATAAAAATAATTACATAGATCGTTATTGCAATATTTGAAAGGTACCAAGGACGATCAATTACGAAAGAGTAGGTGGCGACATTGAGGGTTTCGGTATTGCCTATTTTACCTTTAACTTTAAATTCATAACTTCCATAAGGAAGGTTTTCAAAAACTTGATTGGAATCCGATTGCCAATCAGACCAAGAGTTGGACCAGCCTATTAATTTGTAAGAATATTTTTTACTAACACTGTTGTCGAAGTGTGGAATACTGTAATTTATATAAATATTGTTACTTTCTGAGTCTAGCATCATTGGATTTGTAGAATCGAGTTGGAATTTATCTTCATTAATTTTACTAGCCTGAACAGAATTTATTTTTAAATTATAAAGATGGTTAGGCTTTGGAGCATCTGAGTTGAAAATAAAATAGCCATATGCAGATCCTAAAAGATATTCGTCTGTGCCAATTTTGGTAAGGTTTTCAAAGCCGGAAACAACATTTTTAAAGTTTGATATTGCAACTGGAATTATTTCAACCTTTGGTGTTTCTGTAATACTTCCAGCGCTAATTATTAATATGTTATCATCTGCAAAACACCACTTAAGACCTTCAGAATCCTTGACATCCATAATGGTTGTTCGAGTTGAAAAATCCTTTAAAAACTCGTTAAAAGGTTCTGATTTGGCAAATGATTTATCTGTTGAGTTAAATTTATAAATATCCTCAGACGATGTGTAGTAATAGTTTTTAGAGAGTTTAATGAAGTTTGAGCCATTACCTTTGGTTATTGGTGTCTTGATTGAAACTTTTGAAACTGCTGTTAAATCATTGTTTAGGGTGAGCTCAAATAAGCCTCTTAATTCATGGTTAACGTATATATGTTCTCCTATATATTGATAAAAACGACTTGATATATCAAATCCTTTAATTTTGTTTTTATAACGCCATTTTCCTTGTTTCTTCTCTAAAAGACTTAATCCGTTATAATTACCTTGTAATATGATATTTGGATTCTCTTTTAGGGGCTTAAAGTCCCAAGAACCAAGCGATTGGCTTATACTGTACTGTAATTTTTTGTTTTTAATTAATAAAGTTCCGCGATCGTGTCCACAAAAAATCTGATCATCAATCACTTTAAGGTTCCACACCTGACCATTTGTACCTTCAATAAAATTAAAGTCAGAATTTGTGTCTCTCCGTTTATAAAACAACCCTTGATTAGTACCTAAGTACAAGTGATCTTCAAATAATACAGAAGTATAAACCGTTCCAATGGCACCTTTTGTATCATTATAAACAACAAATTGAGAGGAAAGATTTATATGACTGATTCCAATGTCAAGCCCTAACCATAAGTTATTTTGGTAATCTTCAAAAACCGATAATACCGTATTATTACTAAGGCCTTTCTCAAAATTAAGATCATATTTGAGCATGCCTTGTGGATCTAAATGATAAAGTCCATTTGATACAGTTCCAACCACAATACTGTTGTCACTTAACTTGGTAGCGCTATAAATTGTAAGTGAATTCAAATTTACTTTAGAATCTATTTTCCATGGTATTAGTTTCTTGTTTTTCAAGAAATAAAAACCATTAGATGCTGTCATTACTAGGATTTGATCTTGATGTTCAATTAAGCCAGCAATATTACCCGATTTCAATCTTGGGTCATCGCTAACAAGCTCTACATTCCCGTCAAGTATTTTGTATAGTCCTTTGTTTAACTGGTTGAAAAACAACACGCCTTCCACCTCAAAGATATTTGAGATGACATAATCGGATTCTATAAACGTTGTTTCTTTTGTTAATTCATTAACTAAATAAATTCTAGATAGAGATTGAAAGATTAACCAATTATCTAGTTTAATAATATCCCAAAACTGTTCGTCTTCGGCAAGTTCAATTTCTAACTGTTCTACCAAAGAGGTGTACTCTAAGATGCTTTTGTTATTTCGTTTCCAGACTCCAAAATCCATGTAACTTCCTGTGTATATTAGGTCGTCAATTGCTTTTACAGATCTTACAATAGAGTTATCTGGCACAGGATAACTGTTCCAGTTCATGCCATCATACTCCAATAATCCGGAATTATTAGCAAAATACATAACTTGATCAGAGGTCTGAGAAATACTCCAATTTTGATTTTGAGCACCATAGGCGTCTGGATTATAAGTCATTACAGGCGGATGCTCTTGAGCAGAGATCGCAAAAGTGACGAATAAAACTAAAATATATCTAATAATCCTCATAGTAATACGAAAGGCCCAAGATAATGAAAATTTAAAATTTGAGCTAATCGAAAGTATGGATAACTACTGGGGTGGAGGATATATAGAGTGTTTCGAAGAATGAAAATTACTTAATATTTAAAAAAGAAACTAAATCTTCTTTTCTTCGTTTAGCAACGGGCAATACAAGACCCCCTAAAAGTTGACAGTTACTTCCATCCGAATTATTAATATTTATAATATACTTAAGGTTTATTAAGTACTTTTTGTGGATTCTAAAAAAAAACTTTGGAGCTAAAATCTTGTCATATTCTCCTATATTTTTAGAAACAAAGAAGGTTGTCTTGTCAGTAAGGTGAATTATTGTATATCTTCCATCTGACTCAAAATATAAGATATTGTCTATTTTAATGAAGTCTATTTTTTTTGTGGAAGGAATTGCAATAAAATTATAATCCGAGGTTTTGGCTTCAATAGATGTTTTGGTCGATTTTATTTGAGGATTGGTTGTATATAGTTTGTTTTTAAGATTCTCTTCAACTGTTTTGACTGTTGCGATTAAATCTTTTGGATCAATTGGTTTTAAAAGAAAATCAACAGCATTAAATTTAAAGGCCGTTACTGCATATTCTTGAAAAGCCGTTATAAATACTGCTGAGTAATCCTCATATTCTATTGCCTCAATCACATCGAAACCACTACCATCCTGCATCACAATATCTAAAAAAATGAGTTTCGGCTGTAAGTCGTTAATCATGGGGATTGCTTCTTTAACAGATGTAGAAAAAGCTATTACGTCAAGTATTGGACAATATTTTTTTAAATAAATATTTAATAATTCATTGTTTTTTATTTCATCATCGACTATGATTGCAGTAATTTTGGACATGGTAGTTGTAGATAAGGATGTGATTTAATAACTCGAATAACACATACAGAAAAATAATCTAAAAAGATATTTGAAAAATATGTAATAAAATGTAAATAAATAGGTTATCCTACAAATATAGGGAAAATATTTCGAAAATTAATATCAAACAATCTAAACTGATATAATAAATTATTTAGCGGTATTCTTAAAAATAATTGTGTAACTTTCGTTAGATATTTAATATAAATGCATTGTATAAGAAGATTTGAAAGATTGATTTGGGCAGTAATAAGTATTAGCTTGTTAACTGCTTTTACAAATTGCATAAATGCGCAGCGATCTAGTACAAAAACTACGTTTATTGAAAGAGTAAATACGATACTCCAAACTCAAAACCCTCAAAACTCCGATAGTATTTTTAATTTACTTAGAGAAGAAGCTTGGTCCTTAAAACAAGATTCTCTTTATGTAGATCTTACATTTCAGCAAATAGAAAAAAATGAAACCCCGGTAGATATTTTTCAAATAATCAGTGTTTTAGAAGACCTTATGGTTAAAGAATATGAATTCTTAAAAAACCACCCCAAACTTCTTATTTTTTGCTATCTAAATATGAGCAAATACCATCTGTCCAGACATAATCCTTTAAAATCAGATTTAGAAATTAGTAAGTATTATTTTAATCGCTATTTGGAGGTTCTAAAAACGATTCCTTTGAGCGATAGCGATATCCAAGTGCATCAAAATCATAAACTCTACTATTTAGAAAAAACGCATAATGATAGTCTATTATTTTATTTAAATACATACGATCTACCAAAACAAAAAAAGAATTTAATATTAACTAGGTGGTACCGATCAAAAAATGATCATAAAAAAGAATTGATTCATGCTAAAAAAAGCGAACATCCTCATGAACTATTGATAGCATATCGAAATAATTTACAACTCTCCAAAGTAGATAGCTTATTCCCTATTTTGTTAGAAAAATTTAAAGGAAAAAATCATTTTAACGAACACATTTTATACCTCAACATGGGACATCGATATGTTTTAGAACGTCGCTATAACAGGGCTGAAAAAATGTACCTCAAAGCATTAAATTATTTCGAAGACTCCAAAAACACGTCTCAACTTAATGAATCTTTAGAGGCTATTGTGAATCTTAAAACTGTCACTGGAGATTTAAATGCATACAAATTTTACAACACTAAATTAAACAACCTTAGACTACGGCAACACGATGAACAATTACTTATAGTTGAAAAGTACTTAAGGTTAATGAAAAACGTCACAGACTTAGAAGGAAAAACAAAAAAGAATGCTGAAAAACTAGAAAAAGAACACGTTAACCATGAACTTAAAATACAAAAACTAATAACATCTGTTGCCCTTGGCTTTTTCTTAGTCCTATCTGTTTTTATGTTTTTTTATTTTCAGAGTTTAAAACAAAGAGAGTCTTTGGAATATAAAAATGAAAAAATGAAAATTGATGTGCTGAGGTCAAAGTTTAAACCTCATTTCACATTTAACGCATTATCGGTTATCAATTATTTCATTGCCAAAAAAGATGTTGAAAACGCTTCCAACGCACTTACCAAAATGGCAACACTGTTACGGTCCACTCTTGATAATATGGGTAAAGATCTAGTGACCTATCAGTCAGAATATAATATTTGTAAAGATTATATGTACTTAGAACTGTTGCGTTTTTCAGATCGATTTGAGTGTGAATTTATGGAAATCAATGACCCTATTATCAAAGGGTGGAAAGTCCCTCCAGGGATTATAGAACCTTTTTTAGAGAACTGCGTAAATCACGCTTTTAAAAAAGCTGACTACAAAGGAATGATTTCTCTTACACATCAAATAAAAAACAATTGTTTGCTGATTTGTGTGAAAGACAATGGCGTAGGGTTTAACACAGAGAATATAAGTTCAGAAAAATTACACGGACTGGATATTACTAAAGATGTTATAAAGACAACTTCATTACTTTATAAAAACCCTATAAAACTCAAAATAACATCAGAAGATAATAATGGTACGACTGTAATTCTTACCATCCCTTTATTGAAGTCATAAAAAAATACATTATACTAATTTTGTATAATGTATTTTTTTTAATACGATTCCTTTACTAAATACCCTTGTTAAATTTAGTCTTCAAAAATATCATCTTCCTGAGATGGAGGTGGCGGCAGTGATAATGCCTGAGATTTTCTTGGATTTAAAGCTATAAATGTCCCTATAGCGGTCAACGCTGCATACTTACCCATTCTAGACAAGGCTTCTTTACGAGTAATCTGATTATTATTTGTGTTATTAGATTTTTTCATGAATTTATGGATTAAATTTGATCGTAGAAAACATATAAAACTCAAAGGTTTACACTGTTCTTTAATCGATAACTAGTTTAGTTGTTTTAGAATGATTTTTATTGTTTAAGTTAACGACATAAACACCTGAACTAATCGTAGATACATCAATCTCATGTTTTGTTTGAGAGGCCTCTAATGAATGTGTTTCAATTAAACGACCTCTTATATCGAATATTTTTAATACAGAGTCATTTCTTAGTTGTCCTTGAACTACTAATTTCTTTTCAGATGTTAAAGAAAAAACTTCAACAGAGTTAAGGGCATTTGAAGGAGTTGAAAAAGTACTTGAATTGGTTCGTAAATAAAAACGTCCAATACCACTCAAGGCTGAGGAAGGTGTAAACGTATAATCGTTTGAAGTTATCAAGGTTTGAATGTTTAATTCTGCATCGTCTAAATAGAATTCAGTTCCCGCAGGCACATTTAATTCATTCACACTAATTGTTGCCTCCTGACCTGCGGCTACACTCACTTCAACAGGAATAACATAATCCGTAGCCGTCAAGTCTTCTGAACTAAGAACTTGTATTGCCATGTTGATTCCCTGAGAGTCTTCAACTAAATGTGTTCCAATGTCAGAACCTAGTGAGCCTGCGTCATAAGTTACGTCCAAGCCTCGCGTTCCGATTTCAATAAAATAAAGAGATGTTTCATCTATATCAGCTCCTTTAGTTAACCCTAACTTAAAATATGAGTATTGACTGGTTGATTGCCGTCCAGCAATAAAATCATCTTGAGCTGCAGCACTCACACGTCTAGCAGATTTTGGAAATGTAAAGGTTCCCCCTGCAGTACTCGATATAAGAATAAACCCTTGTCCAGGGGTTATTAATTCGTTAGAGCTTAGACTATTGATAACTTTCCATGTAGAAGCACTTGTAGTTGCTGCGCCATCATATCCATAAATAGCAGCATAGGTTTGATCGATAGCAATACTATTGCCCAATGCAGTTACAATTGTTCCCGAATGAACATGAGTTGTAAAAGGATTTCCAATAAGATTAGATTCTTTATATTGACCTGAGGTGAGAGAAACCACTATACCAGTGTCAGATGTATTAACAGTCCCTTTGTAAGCTAATGTTTCACCTCCTCCTGTAGTCCCCGCACGATACCCCCTAGCTGCTTCAAGAGGTGAAGTATCGGTGGATGCATATTCTACATATGTCCCAGCAGCCTTATCTAAGGGTCCATACATTAGATTCCCTGTGGTAATAGTTCCTGCGGCAATTTTCCCAGAGTTATCAGTAGCAAATGCGTTAAAAGCTTGCCCACTAACAGGCGGTGACACTAAATCTCTAGTTGCAGAGGAGGCCGTAAAACGACGGTACTCTGCATTTCCCGTTGAAGTTCCATCAACAAAAAGGTCAGAAAAATCATTGGATACGGAGTCCATTATCAAGTCGCCATCGGAGTTAATATTTAAATTTCCTGACACATAAACATATGCTTTAGGAGAAATATACATTTGACCACCAGATGCCACTTTTAGATCTTGGGCAAAAACAGTCAAATTAAAAAATAGAATAGTAACTAAAATTGGTAAAGTAAATTTTTTCATTATGTTGTTCTTAGTTTTGTTTATTAACTTATTTTATTGTGCAAAATACGTTTCTTACATAGAGAAATCTACGACAATGTAATAAGAGGCTGTTTCGTGTAATAATCGGTTGATTAAACGTCATAATCGGTTAATTTTTTAAAATTATTTTTGCGTGATAAACTACTTTTTGACACTCTCTTGATAAGATAAATAGAAGAGGATAAAAATAGCATCCCAAAAAAATGACTTGTAATATCCCAAAATCTTAAGGCCAAAGCAATTCCTGTAATAGTGATTGTATAAACCACAATTAAAAGGGTACTTTCAAAATGAGAGAAATTTAAATCAATTAGATGGTGGTGTAAATGATTTCTATCTGGTGTAAATGGGCTTTTCCCTTTCATCAATCGAATACAAAATATGCGAATAGTATCTAATAATGGAAAACTTATTAATGCTAAAACAATGACACTTGAATTGTTAATAAAATACCCTGTTTCACCAATAAGGTTGGAGTTATGAGTAGCTGTAATCACAGAAAAAACACCAAAAGCAATAACCACTCCTAAACTCATTGAGCCGTTATCTCCTAAAAACATTCGTTTTTTAAAATTAAATATTAAAAAAGAAGTCAATGCCCCTGAGTAACAGAACATAATAAGAGATTGAATCAATAAATCATTTAAATAGAAAAAGATTCCAAAGCATAGGGCGCTAATTAAGCTTACTGAAGCTGCCAAACCATCAATACCATCAATTAGATTAAATGCATTCACAACAATCACAAATACAAACACGGAAAAAACATAACTAAAAAGAGTCGGAAGTTCATATATTCCAAATAGACCCTCAAAATTATGTATTCGGATTTCGCATGAAATGATTACAAAAAGAGCTGTTATGATTTGAAAAATTAATTTTTCGACAGGACTTACCTCAAAAATGTCATCTTTAAGTCCAAAAAAGACCATCAGCGAAACAGCACTAAACAGACCAAAAACTATTTTAAAATCTAAATCAATATTAAGATAGCTGTACAAAAATAAATAGGTAAGAGAAAATGCAAAAACAACGCTAGTAAATATACTAAGCCCACCCAAAATAGGTGTGGGATTTATATGAGCTTTTCTTAAATTAGGACAATCAACTAATTGAAACCGATGTGCAAATCGAATTGCTTGAGGAATCAACCATTGAGCAGTAAAAAAAGCAATTCCAAAAACTAGAACAACTAAATAAATAATTGGAGTAAGGCTCGTTGAATTTAAAAATATTGGATGTGGGACTAATATATCATTCATCCAAGTTCTTGTACTAAATCCTAAAAGAGTAAAAAAGGGGAATAACTCAGTCATGATTAAAACAATTATCTAAAATTAGAATGATTATGGTTCAGTTTTTTAATGCTACAGAAACCCTATATAATTCTTGTAGCATTAAAATAAAACTGATAACTCTTCAAAAAAGAGGACGTTAAAAATTAATTTATTGTATTCTAATAATTACAACCCGTCTGTTAAGACGACGTCCTTCTTTTGTTAAATTTGAAGCTGTTGGTTGAGTTTCTCCAAACCCTTCGGCAACTAGATTTTCTGAAGGGACTCCAGCACTTACCAAATAATTTCGGACTGCGTTGGCTCTAGTTTGAGACAAACGTTTATTGAAGTCGTAAGAACCTGCACTATCTGTGTGACCTTCTACCCTAAATTTAGCTTCTGGATATCGCTTCAGGATTTCAGTGATTGTAATTAAGTTCGGGTATGAATTTTGTTTAAAATTGGCGTTCCCTGTCTCAAATAAAATCGTTTTCAACATGTCGTTTGTGACTGTATCAGTCTTACCAACTCCTATCTCCTCATAAGGACATCCATTATTGGATTCTACACCTGGAACTTTAGGGCATTTATCTGCTGAATCAACGATGCCATCATTATCACTGTCGGGTAAGGGGCAACCATTATTTGTTGGCAAGCCTTTTATTTTTGGGCAATTATCCACTGAGTCCATGACAGAATCTCCATCGGAATCTGCTTCTACGACAGTTTTTGGACAACCATTGGTATCATCGCCATAAGCGTCTGGACAGTCGTCCAATGCGTCAACTATACCATCCCCATCTCGATCATATATCTCTTCTGGACAGCCATTATTACTAGCAACTCCAGCTACATTTGGACAGTAATCATTACTATTTTTGATACCGTCATTGTCATCGTCGTTATCAATAAATCTATACATTAATGAGGCTGAAAGCTGAAAATGATTTGAATTGTGTGTGTCTTCATCATAATCTAGAACCCACTTAGCTGTACTGTTTAAATTTAAACCAAACTGATCTGAAAACCAAAAATTCGCTCCTGGCCCAAAATTCATGGTCGTACCAGATTTCTTTGCCTGAACTAAGACTCCCACTCCGCCATGAAGGTAAAGCTCTATCCAATCATTTCGATCAAACCAATCAAAAAATTCATCATAATAGTATTTTAAATCAAAATCTACCGCTGAATATTTTATATCGGTGTCAATAATTGTTCCATCAATATTTCCTTTGTTGGCTTTCCATTTATTATTACTCAAACCAGCCGATAGACTAAGCCATTTGCTAAAACGGTATTCTAGTTCGATATAATAGTTATCAGAAAAGGCCATTTGTTCAAATTCAGAAAACATCGAAGTAGGATTATTATCACCTGAACTATCAACTAAATTAGCTCCCAATTTTAGGATGAGTGTACTATGCTTTTCATTTAAGGAGTCATTAGATATTTCTTGGGCCTGTGCAAACAGAAGCCCTCCAATAAAAAATAAAAATAGAGTAAATTTTTTCATTTGAATTTGAGGTTTTGATTAGTAATCACTTGTAAAAAAACGGTTTCATTTCATGAATTTGTTAGCAAAGAAAGGAAGCTCAGAAGCAATACGCTAGTCGAATGTAACGAAAGGCTGTTTGACGTAACAAAGGGCTTATTGACGTAATAAACGGATGAAGCGGTTTGTTAAAAAACAGCTTTTAAATTTATTTTTTTACCTTTAGGGTGTGAGAGACTTAAAATACCTTTTTGCCTATACCGTACCAATTTCAGCAATCATCTCATTTGAATCCATGGGCTTAGGAACATATGCTTCGGTTATTTATGCTTTTGTAGTACTCCCTTTTCTAGATCTGATTACTGGAAGTCACTCTAAAAATCTATCCAAAGATGAAGAGAATAATAAAAAATCAAAAAGGGTTTTCGATCTAATGCTATATTTAAATCTACCCATAGTATTTGGGCTTTTGTGGCTTGTTTTTTCAAAAGTTCAAACCCAAGAATACGCTGCTTATGAGCTGATTGGACTTGGTCTTTCCGCAGGGATTCTTTTAGCAACAAACGCCATTAATGTGGCACACGAACTAGGGCATAGAGCTCCTTATTTTGAAAGATTTATGAGCAAATGTCTATATATGCCCTGCCTGTATATGCATTTTTATATAGAGCATAACTTTGGCCACCACATGAATGTTGCGACTCCAAATGATGGCGCAACAGCTAAATACAACCAAACGGTATTTTCGTTTTGGATCACCTCTGTGACAAAACAATACATGGATGCTTGGAAGCGTCAAATGAATCTTTTAAGATCTGGAAACTGCTCATTCATTTCTTTGAAAAATGACATGCTCTGGTATCATTTAATCCAACCCTTCTATCTGTTTGGAGTGTTCTATTTCTTTTCACTTGATGTCATGCTATTTGCCGTCGGCATTGGGGTGGTGTCTTTTCTGTTTTTAGAAAGCATCAATTATATCGAGCATTATGGATTGAGACGATTTAAAACGCCCTCAGGAAGGTACGAACGTGTCCAACCGCATCATTCTTGGAATTCTAATTTTAATATTGGGAGAATTGTTTTGTATGAGCTCACAAGACATAGCGATCACCACTTTAAATCCTCCAAAAAATACCAACTTCTAAACAGTTATGAACAAAGCCCTACCTTACCTTTGGGATACCCCGCTTCTATTCTCTTGAGTTTCATTCCACCACTTTGGTTTAAAATCATGAATCCATTAGTGCCCAAAGAAATGAAAACGAACTAAAAGCTGTTCAATATTCTTTAAAAAATTAATTGAACTGTGTTCGAAACATATTACAAATTTTGTAGGGTGATTATTCAGGAATGTCCAAAAAAGAAACCTGTTTAA
>Ga0209555_10002096_pt1 | contig 14361 bp, 5 predicted proteins | sample SaaInl85LU_5_DNA_FD_184643 | JGI IMG/M metagenome (GOLD analysis project Ga0209555, IMG submission 184643) | Marine microbial communities from expanding oxygen minimum zones in the Saanich Inlet - ESP_85LU_5_DNA (SPAdes) (version 2) | ecosystem: Environmental > Aquatic > Marine > Intertidal zone... | reverse complement strand
GAACCCACGTGCTTGATCAATGATCAAGCACGTGGCTCTATCAAGATTTTTTAGAAATCTTAGTTGTATAAGAAAACTGATGGATTGTTCTTAATCTTAATCTTCATCCAAAAGGCCCTTCAAGAAATCAACAAAAACTCAAAATGTATTTGGCCGTTAGAGGTAGTTAATTGTTAAAGCTGCTTCATTTACCTTTATTTTTATTTCTTTGTGGACAGGTAATGCAACAAGTTTAAGAAAGCATTACCCATAGAACTCAATAGAAGATATGGGAAAGCAATGAAATTGAGTACTATTGTAAGTTACTTTACTTATGTAAAGAAAGATAGTAGGTACATGGGAAAGCAAAGTAATTAAGTTGAGTACTATTGTGAGTTAGTACTTACGTAAAGAAAGATAGTAGGTATGTGCTAAGTAGTAAGTACCTAAGATAGGTGTATGCGTAATAGATGAGCGTAATTGAGGTAGAAAGTAAGTAAGTTAAGTACTATGTAAGATAAAGTTAGTAGGTACGTGCTAAGTAGTAGTAAGTACCTAAGATAGGCGTATGAAGTAGTAAGTACCTAAGATAGGTGTATGCGTAATAAATGAGCGTAAGTGAAGTAGAAAGTAAGTAAGTGAAGTACTATGGTAAGATAAAGATAGTAGCTACGTGCTAAGTAAGCGTAAGCAACAGCTCATTCTACGTAAAAACAGTAGCTACTAAGGAGTAAGTACGTTGTAGGTATGTGATAGATAAGACATGAACACTACGATAGATAAGACATGAATACTACCTACATGTTAAGATTAAGTGTAAGTGAGGTAAAACTAAGTAAGTTGATAAGACATGAATACTACCTACATGTTAAGATTAAGTGTAAGTGAGGTAAAACTAAGTAAGTTGAGTACTACACTAAGATAGATAGTTACATGAGTATGCTAGGTGTATGTATAAGTAAGTTAGCTACATAAGAGCAGTAGGTGAATACTCACAGAATTGTTTTGAAAATTTTGTTTTCAAATTTTGGTTGCTGTTTAAAATTTGGTTATGAAATTTTGGTTGCTGTTTAACAGCTGGAATTAGACAATTTTGTTTAGGTAGTGCAACGTTGTAAGAATACTTACTGTTTCTGTTTATGAAATCAAATTTTTCGTAGGACAAATTTGTCAAGTTAGTGCAACATTGTAACAATATTAAGTCATAATGATAATCACATAGTTTTTATTATCTGTCATTCTTCACATAATTCAATGAAAAGAGTTAACACAAAAAGAATCAACTCATAAATCAACCCACAATCAGGTCATAATAGTAAACCCCTTCCCTTCATCTACCAATACATCCAGATCAAAGTGTCCTTGAATCATTGTGAACAGAGACAGGTAAGTCATAATTGACCTAACACAATATCAACTCATAATCAACCTCCACTTTTGAGCAATAACAATAAACTCACAGTTAAACCTCTCTTTTGTTCTACCAATACATTCAGAATCAAGTGATCTTACAAAAGCAGATAATAAAGATGAAGAATAAGGATATCCAAGCAGAATTGTTGAAAAAGAAGAAGCATATAGCATTGATAATAGAAAAGAATGAAAAAGAGGCAGCTAAGATGAAAAGGAAGAGAAAACAAGATGTGGCTAAGCTGAAAAAGAAGAAACAGAAGGTGGAGTTGCAGAAGAAGAAAGAAGCCCAAGCTAAAATGGATAGAGAGCTTAGAAAAGAAGTATTGCACCAAGCAAGATTATCAAAGAAGGAGTTTCGTAAGAAACAGATGCGTGAATACTATTCAAGAAATGCTGGTGTCAAACGTCAACAGGTGGCTGATTACTATTCAAGAAATGCAGATGTCAAACGTCAACAGATGTCTGATTACAATTCAAGAAATGCGGATGTCTTGCGTCAACAGATGGCTGATTACTATTCAAGAAATGCAGATGTCAAACGTCAACAGATGGCTGATTACAATTCAAGAAATGCGGATGTCTTGTGTCAACAGATGGCTGATTACTATTCAAGAAATGCCGATGTCAAACGTCAACAACGAGTCAAAAATTACCACCGAAACAAAGGCACATGGAATAAATTCAGAGATTTTGGGAAGAAGAATTACAGGTTGCAGAAAGATGCAGTGTTGCCCACAGTTTTCAATTTGAGCTCAATCAATGAAAACTCTACCCCTGAAGAAATTAGAAATGCCCTCAAGGAAGATGAATCAACCAGTGACAGAAGAAACTCAGTTGAAAGAATGATGAAAGAGATCCAAGAGAAGTTTATCGAAATCAACTTTGTAAAGAATGGAGAACCTGACAAGCAACGGGCCAACATCTGTGTTGTATGTGACGAGCTAATTATTGGTCTTGAGCCGGTGAAGTATCTTACTAAAGAACAGATCCTACAAAACAAAAATAGAATCAGTGTGGAATCTTTTGAACAACATTATGTTGTAGAGCTAAGTGAGGTACTTGAGAGTCAGTATAGAGTTGAAGACGAGGATCTTCATGGCATTTTACTATCTCCAAGAGGTGCTCAGAAATGCCCTCTTACTGAAGTTGTTAGTTACTGTTGTTGTGGCAGCTGCTACAACAGCATGACAAGCAGAAGCAAAGATGAGAAGCAGAATCCCCCAAAATTTGCCATTGCCAACGGTTTTGTCATAGGCCATATACCAAGGACTGATTTGACATATCACGATTCAAATGGTCAACCTCAAAGTCTACAAGATAAATTTGACCCAGAAAGGGATTTGGATGACTTGATTTGCACTGCTATAAGTCCAGTGAGACCTTATGGCTATGTTCATGCTTACCAGGGTGGTAGTCAGAAGTCCATCACTGGCCATTTTTCTTTTTTTAGTGTGGATCAAAGTCATGTGGGAGGCGTTTTAAACAAGTATAAAAGTGTTGGTAACAGCGAAAGACAACCAAGCACCAATATATTTGTGGTTCTCTGTGGAAGAATGACACCAAATCAAAAACGCATTATTAGGGCTAAATCTGAGATGGATACCAACATGTTTCTGCATCTTTTGAATTGGTTCGTGAGGAGGTCAGGTCACAGAGGCTTTGCTGATGTTGTTCCTCCTGATGATTGCAACGATATGATTGCCTTCTTACGTGATGAAGATAGTGAAAACAATACTGATGAGTCGGTTGACAATGATTTAGAATGTCGGGTAGAAGGAAAAACTTACTATTTCTCAGACTCTTCCCACCAACCAGATTCGAGCACTTCTGTTTTTGATGCAACGGGACAGTTCGTTAAATCCATGCTTGATAATTCGGCTCCAACGATGCTCATGTATGGTGGGAGCTATCTCAAAAGCCATGAAATTGATCTAGAAGATGTATTTCCAATTCAATTTCCATTTGGTCTTGGTGGACCCAATCCTGGAGAAAAAAGAAAAGTGCCAGTGTCGGAAGAGGCATGTCTCAAACACTACATGAGATTGTCGCTTAAGCAGTTTATGAGATCGGATTTCATCCTTGTTTGTTACCATCTTCTCTGTCGGATACGTTCTTATACCACGGGTCTTATCAAGTGCAAGTCTGATTATAAAGGAAGTTCCCTTGCGGAGAAAATATCTCAACTCACTGCAAGAGATGTGGAAAACGCAGCAAATGATTTGACGTTGGCACAGCAGCAAGAGAATAATGGCTCTTCAACTGAGACCACAAACAACTGTGCATCTGCATTCCTGAAGTCTGTCACAACGTCATGCAAGGTGTTGGGGCATACCACAGAAGCTGCCAAAGAGGCAAGACGCAAAGTATATGCTATGACAGAAAGATATGGATCTCACAGTATAATGTTCACTGTTACACCATGTGATGAATGCACATTCAAAGTATCAATGTATGCCAATGAAGGAGAGGTCTTGAAAATTCCTTCTTGTGATTGTGAAGAGACAAAGTGTATCCAAAATTTTTATCTAAGGGCAAAGATGAGGACAAAATATCCTGGCGCTTGTTCTTTATACTATCAATCAGCCATACAAGCTGTATATGAGATGCTCGGATGGGATCCGGTGAACAATCGACCTAAAGGAATTGGCATATTTGGAGAATGCATAGCAAATGTCAGAGCTGATGAAGAGCAGGGGAGAGGAACCTTGCACGCACATATTCTTGTCTGGATTAAAAACTTCTCTGAAGTAAGTTCTAAGCTGTTTCATCAGGATGAAGAAGTAAGAAGCAGTGCAAGGGATTGCTTGGTGGAATACATTGAAAAGAATTTTCAATCTGATTATTGCTATGATGAATCAGTAGAAGTTACCTGTCAATCATGTGATTCCAGTGGCTCTATATCTGAAGTCTTTTCTGAGTGTCCCTTGCAAGATCTACGTGATGGAAGGAGTAAACATTTCTGCTGTGACCTGAAAGGGGAGATTCTGCAGTGTAGGGAGTGTGGCCATAGGTTGTCGACAGTTGAGTTGAATGATATGGTTGTTCAATATTATGCAGATCAATCCGATCTACCTGTGGATGTTTCTTCTGATGTATCTCAAGAGTTGATGTCTAAGTACAGGAGAGATATTCTGACTTACAGGCTACCTATTGACAATCTCTCCCCAGATGTTTCAGAATTCTACAAAAATGAAAAGATGAGGCATCATGTTGCCAACAGACGAATGAACGAGCATGATTTCGATCACAGAAAGTCTTGTTTCAAGTATGGCGATGAGTGCAGAGCACGTTTTCCTGAGATGTCTAGATCCGAGTGCGAATTTATCATTGATGACGAAGATCCATCAAAAGGTACTATTTGGAGGGGACTACACAAAGACGAAATGGAACAGTTTCCTTATACTGTTAAAGGAAAGCGTCCTTTGGGCTCGCAGTATTTGAATACTTTCAACGATTATGTGTTTCGAAAACTTGCATGCAACAACAATGTTCAGATGGGCAGTGCTAGGACTCTTTTCTATGTTGTACATTATGCCACAAAATCAACACAGAAAGAAGACAGAGGAGTTGATTTTGAAAAGATAGGTCATCAGGTTATGAGAAGAATAAGAAAGGAAGAAGTTAGGCTGTCTGAAGAGGAGAGGGAGATGCTGACATCAGGAAATGAAATGAGCACAAATTACTGTTTTCGAGAAGGTTTGAGTAGATTTCTTCTCGGAATGAGTGTGCATCTATCTCAGGATGTTGTCAGCTGCACAATGGCTCACTTGCTTATTTGTCAGCAAGGATCCAGATTTACATTTTCTCATGACTTTAAAGATCTACTTGTTGGGCAGATGTTGAATCATCTAAAAGGAGATGACCCCGGATATTTTGTTCTGAAGAGGAGAAATAGATCTGACAAAGAAAATGAAGCTCCGATTTTGTGGCCTGATTACTCCATCAATGATTATCTTTACAGACCGAGTATCCTTGATGCTATATGTTTTTATGAATTCGGGATGGAGTATGAGAAAGGCTACTTCACGTTTGCCCAGATGAAAGTCCTTGACAGCAACAACCTTCCCAGTTTGGATAATCTCAATGATTGTTATCACTTCGAAGAAGGTCATCCTGGACGAAAATACTGCTATCTCAAAAAAGCCAAAAGGCCTTTCATTCCTAAAATTGCATCGCCAAAAGATATGATATGTGACTTAGAGTTGTTAGAGCTGAAAGAAGAAGAAGAAGAAGAAGATGATGATGATGAATATGATCATGATAGCATCAGTCCAGTTGTCCTTCAAATGCGTGATGATTATGCAAAATGTGCACTTGTACTTTTCTATCCTTTCAGAGACAACGAATTATTTTGTTTATCTGAGAATGATCATAGCCTGTGGGGCAAGTTTCAGAGAGTTATGAAGAATGAAGGTCATAATGATGGTGATATTAGATTTTGGTCTGAGGGTAAACACATTTTACAAAACATGCAAGATAGAATACAGAGCACAAAGACTAAAGTTCCTGCTGATGAGCTAGAATCCAGAACTGAAAACAGAGGAAAAAAAGTTTCAGAAGAAACAAATTCTAATGAAAGGGGTCACTATGACAGTGACGGTGAATCGGAAACTGAGTCAATAGGCTCCTTCAATGATGAATTCTATGGTGTTGACACATCACACGAAAATTTAGAATGTCACAATCTAAATGATTTGAAAAATGGACAGAAAATGAGGACAGCGGATGTCATATCAACCAGGTTGAAGACAATGAACAATTCAATCTTTGTTTCTGATTCTACAGATGGACTGAATAGCACAGAATTGCGTGATGACTCAGAAGAACAGAGAGCAGATAATTCTTTTCAAAATAGTGGTGACAGTGGTGATAGTATGAGCTTCGCTACCTTGTTGGCCTTTGTTAGTGGTTCCACAATAGGAACTAGCAGGCATAACTATGTGCTTGATGAAGATGCAATGGATGTTGAAGAACCTGAACATAATGGCTATGCAGAACAACGTCAAGAGGAAATGGACATTAGTATGGAGCAGCTGAGAAACATCGGACTTTCTTCTAATTTCAATGCTGCAGAAGTTCCTACTATGAGGGGTGTCGCTAACAGGATTTTTGAAGAAAAAGGTATCCAATTGGATCCTATCCAGTATGTGGCGTACAAGATTATTTGTTCATCATTCCTCCTGAATCTTGTTAATGAAAGTTGGGAGAAGAGGTTGATCATGTTCTCCTCTACCTTTGCGGATGAGTCTGATGGAGGGAGTGCTTCTAATCAAGAAGCAAAAGATGACATAGTGACAAAACTTCGTTGTCTAGGTGCAAAGGATCAACTGCTTATGTTCATAACAGGTCCAGCTGGATCAGGAAAAAGCACTGCTTTGGAAGTCGCACAGCACTTTTGTTTTGAATTCTGCAAAAGGATCGGTGAACACTGGGATAATACGACATTTCTTTTCTCAGCTATGACAGGAGCAGCAGCATCTCTTTTTGGAGGTGTTACTACTCACTCTGTGGCATTTCTCAATAACAAAATGGGAAGTATAACACCTGAGTTGATGAGGAAATGGAAACATGTGAAGGTGTTCATAGTAGATGAAATATCAATGGCAAGTGATCCAAATATGACAAAAATGAATGACGTGCTCAACAAGATCCGAAGATATATAACGCCTATGAGTCCTGTCATAACCCCATCCATGGTATTTGGAGGATTTTCAATCATATTTTCAGGAGATTTTCATCAGTTACCACCTGTGAGAGCAGATTCTTCCAAATATCTGTACAATGGAACAAGCTTATGGGAAAATGCGATTAATGTTGCTGTTGTTCTGAAAAACAGCCACAGGTTCAAGGATGATCCTGAATATGGAAGAATGCTTCTTCGAATATGGCAAGGAGAATTGACAGAAGAAGACAGACTCAAGATCAACAACAGGATAGTCGGTTTGAATGGATTAAAATTGCCACCAATAACCTCTGAATCCGACATTGCATATTCTTGTCCGAAAAACATTGACAGGAACATCATTCAAACAGAACTCTTTCAGAAGCATATACAAAACTTCCCTTCTGTGTCAAGTGATGAGCTGCCACCAGAGCACACTATTGTCATAGAGGCTCATATAAGCAAAGCAGGGAAGAAGAAGAAGAACAACAGTAATAGCAACAGCAACAATGAAACACCACCTTCTATCCCCGTGAACAATGTCATTCGTCATAGAATATACACTAGATGTGGAGATGCTGATGTACTTTGTGATAAAAAGCATATTGATCCTGCCATCAAATTCTATACTGGTGCCCATTGTATGGTGAATGATAATGATAACATAGATGAGAAAAGAGCTAATGGAACAATGTGCAGAGCTGTCTCTGTTAAAATGAAAAGAAATGGCGGATTGACATGGAAGAATTATGATGGGAAAAAGGTTTACACTGTAAACATTCTTGATACAGAATACATCATCTGTGAACATTTCCCACCTACCATTGAACAGCAGAAGCTCCAGAAACAAATTATGGATCTGAAAGATAAACTTCAATCACAAGAGTACACTGAAGAATTGGGAAACCAAATTATTGAACTCCAGATGAAATTAGACAAGCTTTCTTTGTCAAGACAGTTCAAGTTATACCCCAAGGAGTATCGGTGTACTATAAAAGACAAAAATGTGCTGACTATGGATGATGAACTGTTTAGAGGAAGGGGACTGCCTGGCATTGCAAAAAGAAAATGCAGAGTGAAGATGCGACAGTATCCAATCAATTTGAATGATGCCACTACAGGTCACAAATTACAGGGAATGACAAAACATTCACTCATCGTCAGAGATTGGTCATATAATCCAGGGTGGTTGTACACTAATCTTTCTAGAGTGAGGACATTTAAGGGTTTATATACTAACAAATACTTGAAGCCCAATACAAATGCCGTGTCATTGAGCAGGAATCTAAGAAGTTTTGAAGAGAGAATGAAATTAAAAATCCCACAAGAAATTTTGGATTTGTATTCTCAAAATGAATCTACAGCAGAAGATTAAGAACTAATACAATATAATGAAGACAGACAATGAAAATGATGTGATAATAATTATGACTTCATATTGGTACAATGTTTCATTAAGTTGACAAATTTGTCTTACCAATAATTTACTACATCAGTGAGGGAATATATATAATTGTTTAACAAAAATCACATTATTGTCATCAGCAATAAATCTACCTATATGTATCTAATTATTTACTTAACACTGTACCTGTAGAGTACAATGTGTAGAATACATAAGTAAGTACGTATGTAAGTAGTTAAGCACATATGTGAGTATGTATATGAGTAGGTAAGTAGGTAAGTAAGTACGTAAGTAAATAAGTACGTAAGTAAATAAGTACGTAAGTAAGTACGTATGTACTTATGTATGTAAGTAGGTAGGTAAGTGGGTAAGTAGGTAGTAAAATACATAAGTAAGTACGTATGTAAATAGTTAAGCACGTATATGAGTATGTATATGAGTACGTATGTGGGTAAATAAGTACGTAATTATAGACTGCGGAAGGTGGACAATGCAATGCGAATGCTCCATGCCATTCATTCCAAAGTAAACATTCCCAAGCAGGTGTCCAACAAGCTTTTGTTGGATTATGAGATCAACGTCCATTTCCTTGTGAAAACTAAACGCCATACTTCTTATGGGAATAAAATTCCCTTACTCATGTCACATAAGTGGGTCAACTGAGAGCTCAGAGATGCCCTAAAGTCACCAACTAAGTACAGTGGTAAGATGATATCAACACTTGCATCTGCTTTAGACACTAAGTGGAGGGATGGACAGGATTGGGATGATAACCACAGGCTCAGTAGTAACATCAGTCATAACCATAGCATGGCTCATGGAATGTATCATTATCTTGATGAAGAGGAGTACGATGTAGTACAACAAAGTAGAATCCCTCGGAGGTGGAGAAGGAGGTAATAACTTTATATTTTCAAGGATGAATTTTGTACCTACGAGTTTTACAACAGATGAATGTATGCCGGATATACGTGTTGTTGATTATCTGTGTATATGAATTAAATTTAATGCTGTGTATGTTAAGTGTAAAAGGAGATTCCTTATTACAAGCAGTAATTGTGCTGAACTAATGTGCTCCCCATGCTGACATTGTCACATAGGGGCACCTTCCAAAGTAAACCGTAGAATCATTCACAATGTAAATTGGTGCTGACGTACAATGGCTGAATAAACCTGCAAGCATCATGTGCACCCAATAATTTTTTATAAGATGAGTAGTTCCCAATCCAGGACACATGAACCACTGATAAATTCTTATCTTTGGTTTTTGGAGGTTTTGATTTCTGAATATATATTGATAGCAGCAAGTAGTAGGGAGACAAAACCCCCAGTATAACAGATGGTTCAGAGAACATACAGCTTCTTTTTCTCTTGCAGTGCAGAAAGGCACACTTTTGGACTTCAACATGGACATCTCCTCCAGTATTAATCTGAGCTTATTTATCATTGATGAAGTTGTCTTCTTCTCCCTGTCATTTCTGTCCACGTGACAGGAACAGCTGAAATCGATAGTCATAATAACGGACGGACAGAACTTGCACCATGATGTGGTTGAATTACAAACTTCATATAATTTGGACATATGAGCGTAAATGTAGTAGGCCACTAGTGTAGCTGGACCAACCATAATATTCAACAAAGAGAGGGTGTACGGCCAATAGGAATGATTAATTTTCTTTCGATGCCACCATCTATTTTCAGATCTGTCACATACACGCTCCTTGGGTCCCTCAGAGACATTCGGTCTATTCAACGCAACAGATAAGGATTTTCGTGGACCTAAATAGGAGCATGAGCCAATATGCTTCATGCAACTTCTAGACTCATATGTGCCTCTGTCATCACCACCAAGAGACTGCTTCACCCTTTTTATGACTTCATCATCAATTTGATGCCCATGAAAGTTTGACTGGAAAAAACCACACGAGAGGGGAGAGAATTGTGAATATTCTCTGGCTGACGAATACTGGATCCCGATTTTTAAACCAGATAGTTCATTAGTCACTAAACAGTTAGATTCTAATGGGGGAGTAACTCCAGAAAAAACCCGTATGAATCCATTGTAAACACCTTCATTCTTCGGTTTGAATGATTTCACCACTTTATCAGTACTAAGCAACTTTGTGTTCCCGTTATTACAGTAGTGAGAAATAATTGTGTCGATGTCAGAATCATTTGAAATAGAAAATCCTCCCAACTCATCTTGGTCCTTCAGTAGCCTGTTGAAGCTTGACTTGGATAATTGGTAGAACACCTGAATAACATTAGTTGAGTCTTCAGCAGATGGTACAGATCCAAGATTAATTGCATTCTTATAAGATGAACTGATAACCTTTGCATCCGATTGAGAAAGAGGGCTGCCATCAGAAGATTCAACTATTACATTCAATGATAGATGATTCAGCTTCGGTATTCGAGTCGGAGGACGAAACCATGACAACATAGAGTTGTCTCTTAGATGGATAGATAACTTTTTATCCCTTGCCCTTTCCTTGTTGGAGTATTTGCATCTTGTACGTAGAAATAAATCATCAAATCCAGACACACCTTGCTGTAACTTGGGAAGTTTATCAAGGGATTTGTTCATTTTTTTCTCTAGGGAAAGAGGACCTATGTCTAATTTATCTGGACCTCTGACACAACATTGAATTCCACCGTCCACCTCATTTCTGGTATTCTTACTGATACAACCGCCCAGAGGAACATTTCCTCTCACCTGAGAAACAAAAGAAACCGCATAAGAAACAATACAACAATGTGAGAATTACCATAATAGACCTTACCTGATTAACAAAGTACATTTCAACACATGACAGATCGAAAGACCTAAGAGTAAAAAAGGTTTGCATAGACTGCCAATCACAACAGTCAAACATACGAAGATCACCATTCCACTGGTACATGTGAACAACATCCACAGGAGAGGAATGTCTGTCATAAAACATTCCATATACTATTCCAAGATGCCACAACACACAAGAATCAGATTCCTTATACACAACTGTAGATCCATGACATCCTTGATTCATGCCTATCATACATGTACTTCGTACAAACAATGGATGTCCATCCAGAGGGCACATGAATCGAGAGCTAGGTGTGAAATGAGAAAGATATCCTCCATTATTAGGGGCCCATACATCACCTCTGCCTTGAGTATATGTACGACAGTGAATTACTGTTGGATCAGCATTTAAGTTATAATTCACACTGTAAACAACTGACACATCCTCTTGCAAGTCAATACCTGAGTACTGTGTATGGGAGGGTGATTTTATATCTGTATTATTAAAGTTCTCAGTAAGCATGGGTGTCACATCAATCTCTTTAAAAACTAAATATGGTGACATACAGGACCTGTTAGAATTCTCTTACTACCAAACACAAATAATCATTCTAAACTGAATTACCTTCTTCCAATGTGGCGATGGATTGAGGAATAATAAACCCACCCTTGTTAAAACCTAAGAGCTCACCACTGGGAGGTACCTTCACTTTCAGACTTTTGGACTCTGGGAACAATGTTGCAATAGGTGACAAGCATATAAGACAATCCCTCGTAAGTATCTCGTGATATAAGTTTTCACCCAACTCAGACTTGAAAAAACTCTGTATTGGTTTCCCCATTTGCTTGAATGTTTCTCTTCTACCTTTGATACACTCAGTATCATTGCCCAACATATATTTATCTGGATAAGATGCTTGGGTGGAGTTGAAACCAACAAATGATATGGTGAAATGGTCTTTCAGTGAGGATATTTTCTTGCGAGCATCATGAGCATAGTTCTCGTAGATGAAGTTCATGTTGAGTGCGTTAACCATGAGATAGATACGACTAGAAGGAAAAAGGAAAAATTCTTCCTTGAATCTAACATTTAACCGTTCCGTAATGATCTCAGTTCGATTGAAAGATCTACCCAGCATAATGCCATCAGTTGTTTTAGCATAATTGATGAACATATCCCACAACGACTTCAACGGTGATCTCGTTAGATCAAAGCTGTTATGCTGTATCGTTTCATGCATTTCAATGATCTTGTATATGGAAATTAATATGATGTTAAACAATTACCATGTTCGAAGAAATTCAAACAACTCAAACACTTACATGACCCAGATATCCATCACCATTTCCCCCCTCTAGATGCATCTTGATTATACCGGTTTTTGGAAAAGATTCACTGAATTTTAGATTGCGATCACGAAAGCTGAACATGTCATTTCCCCAATCGATAGTCTTATGAGCTCCACAGATGATTTTTACTTCAGTACCTCCACTTCCACACTTCCATACTCCCCCACAATGCTGAAAACACATTAGATAATCCTTTGCCTTGTTACACAATTGCCCAGAAGCATCTGAAGAAGAAGACCGTATACTCAATTTCTTCAACTCTTCTTTATCTCGCTCGGGATAAGCTGTGTAGCACAGAACAATGTAAGTTGGGATGTTTTTGTTATCTGAAGAGTAAAATAATGAAGTTAGTTCTTCACTATAGGTGAGAGATGTAGAATGAATAAGATTTGTATCAGGCTCACCTGCACCAACAAAACCAAGGGATTCGATTGTTTCCGCCATGGAATCGGTGAGAGATGTAGATGAAGATGTCTTCGTTGATCGTACTTCAAATGTTTTGCCAGTGGAAGAATGCAGCTGAGTATCTTTACCAGGTCTTAAGGTAGATCCCGTGCCAAGTGAATTTGAAAGTGTTGATAAACCAATAGACGGTGTCACCACTTTTACCAAATCTCTCCTTTCAACAACTGGTCTTCGATTTTCTTCCGCGAAACCGGCTTTAATGACTACATTCATCCCTCCTGGGACATGACCATTTACAAGTTCTCTCAAATATGCAAGTTCAACTTCCGCAGGGATCTTCGAAGATTCTACAGGGATACCTGAAGATTCTTCCAAATAAGAGGATGGATCATGATTGGAGGAAGGTTTATCACTGGTACATACACTGACTGCAGAAACTTTTGCTTTCTTATTCACTGAGAGACAAGTAACATGACCGTCCTCAAGTTGAGACCTCTTACTCATATTCTCTTCATATGATTTGAAGTGCCAAAGTACACACCTCATGTTGAATTTTTTCACAGAGAAATTCCAACTCAGAGTACCAATTATTGCATCATCATCATGCAATTTATCATCATCATCATCATGCAATTCAACAACCTTTCCATCAAACCAAAAGTTTAACTTGGCATCATAAAGCATAATAGGCACTCCAGCATGCAACTGTTGACAGTCACGAAGATCCGGGGGACATTCTTTCCATCTGGTCAAAGCTTCATCCAAAGCGGGATTAAAATCTTTCAGGGGGGGTTTAAAATCATTAGAATCTGCAGGAGCGCCCGAAAAATGCCATATCATTCGAGAGGGCTCATAACTTTCGATAAGTCCATCATATTTGAATGCTCCATCATCTTTCATAGGCAGATTTTCGTTTTTTTGTTGTTCGAGAAGCTTCAGATCCTCATCCGTAGGAATCAAAACTATACACAATTGACGCTGCATGTATATAACAACACCATCTTTCCATTCACCTTCGTTCACATTGTAAACACAGATGTTGTCCCTCCAGGAGATTACTGAGTTGAGTGTCATACGTTGAACTTGCCTGATAAGGGCGTCGTTGATGAAAACATGCTCAGTATAATGGGTATTTGTAGCTGATGTGACCAAGGCTTCATCAGAAAACTCGTCAGGCATCTTCTTTCTGCTAGTTGGTACCTTACCCTGGCTGATACCGTACATCATGACCTGTTGAGAGGAACCACTACCAAAGCTCTGTTCGTCCGAAGACTCTTCAGCTGTCTTCCATCCTCCCAATGGAACTTTCCCCATGCCAAAAATCATCTCCGATTTATTTGAATCACTACTATCAACGGTCTG
>Ga0209555_10002091_pt1 | contig 14391 bp, 12 predicted proteins | sample SaaInl85LU_5_DNA_FD_184643 | JGI IMG/M metagenome (GOLD analysis project Ga0209555, IMG submission 184643) | Marine microbial communities from expanding oxygen minimum zones in the Saanich Inlet - ESP_85LU_5_DNA (SPAdes) (version 2) | ecosystem: Environmental > Aquatic > Marine > Intertidal... | reverse complement strand
GGCAACATCATTGAAAACGTGGCGACGCGTTCACTCAGTGGTGGGCACGGCATCATGCGCCAGCAGAACTATGGTAACTTCGGTACAGACGAGTCTGGGGTTTATCGATGGGATTTGTCGGGTAACTTGATATTTAATACCTACCAGTCGATCTACTCTTGGGTACCATCCAAGGGTTACCTAAATATGACTCTCGATGAGGGTAAGCCGATCCTGATCGATGAGCCAACTAACTTCAACAGTCAGGAGATGACGGCGAGGATATCGGAGAACATCATCGCCTATGCAGACGTCGACGCGATACGAATTAAATCGACTCCTGGCCTAGAGGTCAGTAACAACAGCATCTACTCAGAGGGTAGTCACGCAGATGGTATTACGGATCGTGACACGACCGGAGGCACTGCGTTCCCGAATTTCAGTCTGCTGAACAATCTGGTTCAAACCGCCACAGGAACCCAAGCGATAGAGTTGGACGATGCGATCGCCGACAACGATTACACGATCAGCGGCAATCTGGTCAGCGGCGGGACTGCGACCTCCGGGATAACCGGTGTTGATTCAACCAGTAGCGATCTATTTACAGATCCTAGCACCGGCGACTTCAGTGCAGCTGTAACAACGACAGCTGGTGTATCGTCCGCTACGCTGGCAGATCTTGCAAGACAGGTTAGTAAGTGGAGTGTCAATGTAGCGCCCGATAATCACGTAATTGATGAGAAGTATTTTATCCAAATAATGCTCGATAATATTCCGGGCATTAGGGATGGTGATCCTGCCGACGGGACAATCTTCGACACACTCGGGACCTATGCGGATTCCAATCTCGAAAGCGGTCAAAAAGCATTCAATTTTGAGTTTGCGGATGGCGCAGGCAATCTGATCGACATAGGATCCAAAACGTCGACAGAGATTACTTTACCGCTGGTTTACTCCAACTGGTACGACGCGCTTGCCAGAGAATACAGCAGTCAAAGCTATAGTCTGATTCGTTCTGGTCATACTTACCTTGCTCAGAAGCAGGTCTTCGGAAGCGGTGATTTATTAGCCTTCGATTTGGAAAAGGCAACAGGCTACGAGCAGATGCGGGCCGCGAGTACAGCGGCCGTTGATGTGACTCTGGATGGCGATCTTCTCCTCGACTTTAGCAATTATTCGGGCACGCTAGCCTTTGATCAAACGTTCGATCTGATTGTTGCCGACAATATCACCGGCAGTTTTGATGAAGTTTTAACTAAGGGGCTGGATAGCTTCCGTATCGAAACTAGTCTTCAAACTAATGCGTCCGGTGATGATCAGTACGTAGCGAAGCTTGTGCCTTTGCCACCAGGATTTACCGTTTCAACCTCATCGGTGGAGGTTCGCGAAGGCGCAACGACAACCTTTACGGTAGTGCTTGACGCGCCGCCTACAGAGGACGTCACGCTGCTATTGACGACAAGCGATGCGACCGCCTCCTCTCTGAGTGCATCGAGTGTAGTCTTCACTAGCTCAAACTGGAACACCGCTCAAACGGTAACACTTGTCGGTGTCCAAGACGCGATTGATGATGGCACGCAAAGTAGTCAAATTACTATCGCAGTGGACGATGCAAACTCAGACAACGATTTTGATTCGTTGGCAGACAAAACGATCAGCGTAAACACGATTGATGACGATACGGCTGGTGTTGTCCTTTCCACCGCTTCACTGACCCTGAAAGAGGGTGAGGCTAACGCGAGTTTTACGTTGAAGTTAGCATCAAAGCCAACCTCTGATGTCGTTATAGATCTGAGTTCGAGTGATACAACTGAGGTCACCCTTAGCAGTAGTTCGGTTACCTTCACGCCGGATAATTGGGATCAGATCCAGACTATTACCGTAAGCCCAGTCGATGACTCGCTGATCGATGGTAGCATTGAAAGCGCGATACAAATCAGTATCAACGATGCCGCTTCGGACAATGTTTATGATCCGTTAGCCAATAAGAGTATCGCGGTTACGGTAGAGGACAACGAAACCGCAGTTGATCTGACGTTTGCGAGCTATGACCGGACAGCAAACTCAGTGGGTGATGTTATCGCCACCTACACGGGTTACGGTTATGGCGAAGAGGTCACGCTTGGATCAACGCATTTCGCTCTCGATACAACCAATGGTGAGGTGAGTTTGACGGCGGCCGGTGCGAGTGCGCTTGCTGCCGGGACGCTAAGCACGCTAGGGATTCGCAATGGTGCCGATAGTGATTACCTCGTGTTCGACAGCGCCGCTATAACAGACGATGTGCGTATTCGAGCGGAGGCGAACTCTGGAAACGGTGCTGCTGATACGGCTTCCATTAACGAAATTGATAAAGGTGTTATTCGCTCCGCTTATTTCAGAGCAGAGACTGACACCCTTAATCTGAGTGAAACCGATACACTTTTCGATGCAGCAATTGAGCTAACACTGAATGCGTCCAACAGTAACTCTGATGGATCTTTCCAGACATCGGATCTTTCGTTTGTGAGATGGGATGATACGGACTGGGCTGAAAACGATGCACTGACGACGCTCGCATACGCGACTTCTGATGCAGAGTACACAAGCTTGTCTAAGCTAAATCTTTTTTCCGGTTCAATTGATAAGACAAACACGAACGCCACGAAATATCGTCTCGCATACGATATTAGTAACGCCTGGGATACAACCAATCCCGCAGCATTAAGTTTCGCGCTATTCAATAGCGATACGAACCGTTACCAGGTTCACTTCAGCGAGTCTTCAGACGCGCCGTCGCTCGAGTTCACTTATCGTAGTGACGATTTGCTCGTTACTTCCGACGATAGCCTCAGTGTGCAAGAGGGCACTAATTCCATCGGCTCGCCGATCAACTTGCTAGACAATGACGTCTTGCGCGGTGGATTGGCAGGAACCAAGCAACTCGCCAGTATCAATGGCAAAAATTGGAGTCAGTTGACTGATTCTGAGCATCAGCTGTTTACAGATGAACTTGATTTCAAAGAACTAGACGTCACTGGCGGTACGCTTTATGCGAAGCGAGACGGTAGAGTCTTCTTCGAGCACGATGGCACTGACCTGAAGTCGGACTTAACCGAGAGTATCAGCTACACCTTCACCGCAGCCATCGACGAGGATGGTGATGGCAGCAGCGGTCTTACATTGAACTCATCACAAGGTGCGTTGCACCTGACAATAGAGGCTGGCAACCAAGCGCCCGAGCTGAGTCTTCATGTGTTAGATCTGGTGTACAACGGTACGACCTGGGTCTCTCAGGGCAGCTCAACCTCGGCACGTAACGGCGTTGACATCAGTAGCACCGACACACTGACGATCGCCGAGTTCAGCATTAGTGACTCAGACAGCGCTGATACCCACACGACAGTCTGGCGCTCTGGATCGGCGCCACTCACGTCGACAGGGAACGATTTCTATTCACTGGGTAATGGAGTGGTTACGCTGACCGCTGCAGGTAAAACAGCGGTCGCTAACGGCGAAGCGCTACCGACCGTTGATTTGGTTACCCGAGATAGCTCAGGTTCAATCAATGCACTTTCGACCGCTAGCGCGACTCCGCATGCAACTGCGGCAAGCGGTAGCGTTTATTACCTTGATCAGTCGGTTGCTACTGAGGGTGTGAACAGTACTTACTCTTCACTTAAGGAGCTACAAAAAGTAGTAACTTTGCAGGGTGGTGACACCGTTTATTTGGTGGGCGAGCATACCAATCCTAATTATCAGTCTAGCTTTAGCTTTGATGGCAGTGACCCGGCAGCGGTGGCGGATGCACGAATCTGGGGTGGCGAGCCAGAAATAACGTTGAACATCAAGGACGTGTATGGTGAACCGGATAACCCCGTGGTCTTTCGCCCGTTCAATGACCAGACCATTCTTAAGGGTGATGGGCCCTCTATTATTCAAGTCAAAAGTTCGGCATTTGTTAATGTCGAAGGCTTCAACGTTAAGGGGATGGTGCAAACAGATCCCACCAGCAGCGATGGGATCTCGCTGGACAGCGCGGTTCAGCTGCAAATGCTGTACCGAAAACCTGTCGGAGACGGCCAGCAGGGCGATCACTTGCACTACACCGACGGGACCTACAACTATTACTTCCGTGTCTACTACGACGCAGCTGTCGAGGCAGGGCTGACCAAGCCTGAGGCTGCTGACATCTGGACTTATGATGAGCTACATACCCATCACAACAACTATGATGCGGGCACCTTGGACGCGAGTAAGACTGACAAAGTGGATCAGCCTTTCTTCCTAATTGACGGTAATGTGCAGCGCACTTCAATTATCGACACCAAGGGTATCAACGTACACTCCTCGTATGGCGTTACGGTCAGTGACAATACCGTTATGGGTATGCCCGGTACCGGTATTCAAAGTGCCGCAGGTGGAGCTTTCCTAAGCTATTTCAACAACTATGTCAGCGACTCATCACGATTGTCGTTTACAGGCACGCACGGTATGCAGTTCTACTACCCAGGTAACACGCCGCCCGCTATGGATAGTATTATGACGGCAAGCGACGCGGGATACACAGGTAGTTCCACGGATGACCAGGCAGCAGCGCTCATGACATCGCAGAATACGGTTGATGGCAAGGTTTACATGTTGCGCATTGAGGGTAACGAAGTTCTGCGCTGCTACAACGGGCAGTTCTCTTGGAACGCTAACAAGCAGTTCATCGAACCCTTGTTGGATGAGGGTAAAGGGATCTCCATTCAGTTTGCCAATGAAAAGGATGGCTTAGCCGCATGGACCACTGATACGACGGCTCGTATCCTGATAGCCGATAACATGACGTACCTCAATGGTCTGGCTGGTATTCAAAACCATGACAGCGACAGGGTCGATATGCTCGAAAACGTCGTTTTCTTGAACTCGATCTACTCGTCGTTAGGTGATCAGCGAGTTACGAGCCAAATCGGTCTGTTCCACCAGGGGGGCGATGATCCGACGATTGGTGGCAACGTGGTGGTGGTTGATGATGGAACACCTAACTCAGACTTTGAGCCCATTGGCGCCTCCTTCAGCGGGAATGATGCAGATACTGCAGTCCAACAAACCAACAATGATGCTGACCTTGTTTGGGCGTTGGATGGTGAGGTCAAAGAGTCAACTAGCGGTAGTTACTCAGATCTGAGTGATCTCACAATGGATCCGGTTCTGAATCTAGATAATCTGGACTTTACACCGATTGTTGGGAGCAACACATATCTGGAAGACGTTCGTTTCACCGAGGATAGTCGCATTTTTTTACAAATAAAAAGTGCTGAAGATCATTCGGAATTAATCGCAGATAATTTCAACATGAGCTTATCTGGCACGATGGTTGTAGACTGCAGCCAGATATCGGGCGATCCTAGTGGAAGATATATCCTAGCAAAAGCAGCAGATATAAACGGTGAAATTGACACCGCGGCCTATGTTGGCTTGGATGCTGAAACTTCACCTCAGCTCAGTATCATCGAGTTCGGAACGTATGATGCTTTGGTCTTGGACATCATATGACTTCAATCAGCTTTTAAATCTACAGGTCAGATCTAAAAAATTCTTTGATCGCAAGGGAGAGCATACCAAACATCAAATCAGGCACGTTTACTAATAGAGCATCGTTTACAGAACTGATCACTGTATTCACACCTACCACCGTGTACTGTGGCGAAATTAGTCATTTTGACGTGAGGCCGTCAGCCGTTGTGGGCTCCAATAACCAATTCATATTAAGTACCAAAACTTAACCTCCTGAATTACCTACACGACCATACATCTAGCTCTCAAGTTCCCATCCAAGAACCTTTACATACAAGCCTCTACACAGAACATGTTTTGACGAACGTGAACGTACAGATAACCGAGCTCTATTCTGTATCGAATACAAAGTCAGACATATCACACTTGGTTACCATCGAAACTAGTCTGTAGCCATCCTTAGGCAGTGCAGTAAGCACCAAAGAGCTTGACCGATGCACCCAGAATTCGAGCCCTAGTGACGGTGAAGGCGTTAATAGCTGATCTATCGCTGTGCTTTGCAGAATCCCTATCGCTTCATTTGTAGCACTTGTTTCATCGCCATTACCCAACTCTTTATTGAAGTACCTGATGACGTGCTTCGATAGCGATACTGGACATAGGTTTGGTGTCTCGATTACCGGCTGCATGTTATCCCTCTCGTTCTCATGAGTGTATTTAGCTCGCTTGCCGGATTGTAAGCACAAAACTGACGGACGGCGTTATACCCAGGGGAGTTTCATCCGTCCGTCTTTTTAAACGCATCAGTAGCAGCTAAGTGGCAACAACCAGTGGTGACGTTTGACACTCTAACGGAGTGCCAGCACCCCTAATACTTCGCGCTAATGGGGGGGCGTCATTCCGTATCGGTGCGCTCCACTGCGTTACTTCTTCAGCGCTCAGTAACAAGATGAACAGCATAGCGATGGGTTGCTATGTTATCTCGTGCAACCTCGGCTGAATTTGCTGGGCTGTTATTAAAACTAGGGGATATGCCCCTGGTACAACCTCCCTAACCATTACTCACTAGTTCCCCTTCAATTCCAGCCAGAACCGCCATACGTGAAATTGCTCGCGTTTGGTCAGACTCTATTACTTACCGAACTAATCACTGTATTCACACCTACCCCCGGGTACTATGCAGATATGGGGCATGTTGTTATCAGGTCGTTGGTTGTTGGTGGATTCCGACAACTAGAGGCTATACCCATGATCAACTTTACTAACCAAGAACAGCTAGCGATCGATGCTGCACTTTCAATCATCCACTGAAAACTTAGCAGCCAGAATGCAATAGCATTACCGGTAGAGATTAAGAACTACCTGCGCATCAGATTGGCGTGCGATAAGGACGAATGGCTATGCGCTATGTTCATGAACAATCAGTACAGGATGATCAGCTTCCAGAGGCTCTTTAGAGGCCCTGTGAGCGTATTTAGCATCAGGCTGAGAGTTATTGCTCGTAAGGCTTTAGAACTCAATGCAGCGGCTGTAGTGCTGTGTCAGAAACACGCGGAGGGTGACGTAGCACCTAGAGATGAAGATCGGGAGTTAACAGGTAAGGTTAGAGATGTACTGGTATTGTTTGGCATTCAGCTGCTTGATCACATCTTCGTATCAAGGCACGACTCGTACTCGCTAGCCGAATACGAACTATTGTGATTTAGACACTCACAGCTTCGCGTCACGACAGAAAAGCACCATTGAAAAATAATGCTTTGATGTTGAGCAGAAAAGCGGATGGATTTTCAAACCCTAGGGTTTGAAAATCCATCCGCTTTTATTTTAGGGCGAACAGCTCAGGTAGAGCTTCGAATGAGGGTCTTTTTTGACAAAGCCTTTCTCTTCCAGAGTCTTCACCATCTCCCGAAACTTGCGTTTCTTAGATGATTGAGAGAGCCCCTTATCAGGCAGCGCTTCGATGAAGTTTTGCTGCCACCTGGGCTTTTCGCTGTCGAATGTCTTCCACGCAATTTCTTCGTACTCATCAGCCTTAGATTTAGTGGCAAATCCAACACGAACAGCACAAGCACCCTTGAGCTTGTGACCTTTTTTGCCCTTCTCATCCAGTTCAACAATCACAACCTCAAAGTCAATCTCAGGCAATTTGTCATCGCCATCTTTCTGCTTCTCAATGTGTAGTCCTGCCAGCTTGATCCCCATGAAATCAAAAGGCTTGATCGCAAAGCTGAAGTCAATGTTAGCTCGTATCGACGATGCACCACGAGACCCACTTTGAGTGTTCTTTCCAGTGTGGTGCACAATCATGATTGACGTGTCATAGACATGCTTGATTTGCTCGAGCTTGTTGATAAAGTTGGCCATCTCTTCATTGCTGTTTTAACTCGACTGCATCAAGTGGCGTGACAACGTATCGATGATGATCAACGACGGTTTTCTATCGAGTGCTTCTAGGGCGCCAATCAGCTCTTGGAAGCCTTCATCTGTATCGACGCCCAGGGCTCTCTCAGAAAAGAACAGGTTTTTGTGGTTCAGCTTAATCCCATGATGTTTCTGGATGGCTTTGAGCCTTTTATTAAGCCCAGTGTGCCCCTCACCTGCCATCACAACCACAAGGCCTTCTTCGGTCTCTCTATCACACCACGGAATCCCATTGGCTATGCAGGCTGCCATGTGGAGCGCAATGTGCGATTTGCCGACGCCTGAAGGGCCGTAAAGCATTCCAACAGAAGGCTTGGGAATGTATTCGTCGATCAACCACTGGGTTTCAGTAGCTTGCTCAAAGACATCTGTGAGCGGCACGAATTTGTACTCAGGTTGCTCGAACCGTGAACCAATTTTTGCTGTGATATCACTGCCCATCACACACCTCCAGGTCAGAAGTGCTAGATACCAATGCATACTCCGCCATGTTTCTGCGAACAACTCCATCGGCGTTTCTGGCAGGAACAAGCCTCGTATCGATCTTATAGCCAAGATCTCGCAATGTTTTGATCTCAGGGCCAGGGTGCGGAACACCCAGGCTTTGCAGTTGCCGAGAGGTCATTGGACCTTTGTTCTGCAGAAGTGCCAACACGAGATCTGTCCTGGTGAGCTGCTTCAGCTGATGTCCAGCTGGAGCCTTTCTTATCTGGAAGAGTTTCATTGGAGACACTCCTGATCGCGAGCCGCGATCTTTGCGTCAATCCAGTCCTGCACCTCAGATTCGACCCAAGCGCTTGAGCGTTCTGACAGTTTGATTGGTTTTGGGAAAAGCCCTCTTTTGATGAGTGCGTACATGTGGGATTTTGACATCCCAGTCTCATTTGAGACTTCTGATTGCTTGATGAGTTTCTTGTCCATATCGGATACCTCTCATAAGTTTCTAAAACCCGCTGTGCGGGGCGAAGCTCAATTGAATTCGATATGGATTTGCTCTCCCCCACAGGTGGGAGTTCAGAAAATCCCAGGTGGGGTTTTATTCTTCGGGAAGCTCATTAGGCACATATTCCATGGCCTCTTTGAGAAAGCGTTCGTGAGATTTTGATAGCCCGTGTGTCGCGACTTTATATTTTGCTGCTAGGTCTAGGAGATAATTCCGTATTTGTTCTCTGTTCGGCTTTCTGCCGACCCTCAATTTTGGTTTTTCAGATGCCAGCTCTAGCATCATCAAACCAATAGCCTTTAGAGCAGCTTTTCTCGGGTACAGGTCAGTTTCAATGACTGAGTCGCTCATAGTCGCCGATTCTTTTACGTAAAGAGAGCTATCATCCACCGGACGGTCCCTGTCAATTTCAACATCGACGAACCAATACTCCTCCGGCTTAACTGCCTCAAGTAGTTGCATCAAAGAAATTTCCTCAAGCCCCCAGATAGTTCTGACAACGTTATCTGGAAGTAAAATTGTGTCTGTGGGCGAGAATGAGGCCACTATCCAAACCTCCTCTTCAATGCCCTCATCATTCGCTTCTAACTCACCATACGTAATTTTTACGGCACTATTAAACGCATAGTAGGCATCAAGTTCATGCGCCAGCACTTTGACCAACGTTTCTCGTGTGGAACATTTATTGCTCGCGTTGAAGGAGCCAATAGATGTTAGGTCTTCTAATTTCATGCTTTTAACCTATCTAGGTAGTCGGCCCATTCTTGCATCATCCTTGTTCTCTCGAGCATGTACTCCGCTTTGTTGTATACAGCCCTGACCCTGTCCTTGGGTGCATGTGCTAGCTGTAATTCAATCATATCTGGATTGTAACCCAGCTCATTCAATTGAGTGCTAGCGGTATGCCGAATGCCATGTGACGTTGTGAACCCGCGTCCGAAGGCTTTACCAGTAGCAGGGTTCTTTAATCTAGTGATCGCTACGTTCAACGTATTCTCGGTCATGGGCTGCTTGTCTGAGTTGATACTTCTAGAGGTAAGAAATACAAACTCATACTTGCCTGTCAGCGGCTTCATATCCTTCAGGATCTTTAACGCCTGCTTAGACAATGGAACCTTATGCTCTCGATCAGATTTCATCTCTTCAGGTGGAAAAGTGATCAGCTTGGATTTTAGGTCCACATACTCCCACCGCAGATACCTGATGTTATGCGGACGAAGAAAGACCAGGGACATAAATTGCAGACCCTTCTTCACTGCATAATCGCCAGAATGGGTATCTACAGCCTTGAGAAAGAGCGCTACGTCTTCCACTTTCGTTAGGTGAGCGAAGTTACGTGTTTCTTTTGCCTTGGGGAGGGTTCTACGAACTGTTTCAGCCGGATTGTTCTCGATGAGCTGAAGGTCAATAAGGTAATCAAACGCCTGTCTGCAGTAGATTGCTAAACGCTGCGCTGTTTCACGTTTACCATCTTCAGCAATTGGCTTTAGCAGTTTATTCAGGTCTTGAGCCGTTATCTGCGTAACGTCTTTCTTATCTAGAACGGGGAAGAGGTACTTCTCCATCCGGCCGATTCGCTTCGTGTACGTAGCACCTCTGAGATCTCGGGTCGCCATCTGTTCACGGGCGTAGTAACTGAAGCACTTTGTTTCTAACGTTGGCTCTCTTGGGTCTTCACCCTTCGCAACTAGCGAGTGTGCTCGTACATGCTGCTCCCTCGCCTCTGAGAGCGATATATCCGGATAGGTACCGAAGGTCATGGTAAAGCGCTTATCGTTGAACTTAGCGTCGTAACGGAAGGATTTGGCACCTTTAGTGGTAACGTAGACATACAACCCTCCACCGTCAGTAACCTTGTACCCCTTCTCCTGAGGCTTGAGATTCTTTACCTTTGCATCGGTTAATAAGCGTTTCAAATTCGATGTCCTGTACCGACTGATACCGTAAACGATACCGGTTTACATACGGTATTTCAACCGACAACTCAGGACATTAGTAGACTCTAATATAACTTATATTATTGATATATATGAAATATAGTACTTTTCAGGACTCTAGTTCGTAATCGCCTCGAGGCACCATTAAAAAAGCCGCGCTAATTAGTGCGGCTTTTTTAATGGTTTTTCGGGGCTGAATGAGAATCACAATCGGTTCGACCAACTCCGACGAGTAGGAGGAGTTGGCGACGAACAAGCAAAGCTTGCGAAGCCCGAATGATCAAAATACCCAAAAGGTATTTTGATCATTCCGCCTCGCACGCTAGCGCGTCAGAGCAAAACGGCCGTTCTGCGATTTTATCCGCTCGCCCCCGTACTCACCCCTACTTCATAAATTTCTCAAACCGCGGCGCTTCCAACCCCGCCTCATACCAGCTACCGCGCTCCGGCCAAAAAATATTTGCCATTGGTGTCATTGAGGGCTGCCCGTCCAAAGAACCTGCCGGTACAACCCACATACCACTTGCGCGTGAGGTGTACGGAACGCCCGAACCACACTCGCCGCAAAACGCCTTGCTAAGCGAGCGCCCAGGCAGGTCGAACCGCTTGATAAGATCTTGACCGGCCAGCCACTCTAAATTGTCCGGCACAGTAAAGAGGTTGGATGCATGAGCGGACCCTGTGGCTTTCTGGCACTGGGTGCAATGGCACATAAAGAAGCGTTTGAACTCGTTTTTAACGCGGTACTGAACCGCACCGCAAAGACAAGATCCGTTTAATGATGCCAAAATTGCACCTCCCTACATCTTTTCCGAAGACTCAACACCGGTTTTCCGAAACAGCCGATTACGTATGATATTTCGTAGCAGATAAACCAGCAAAAATACGGCAGCCGCACCCAGCATGTCACCCATCAGAAACCTCAACCAGATCTGCGACTCGGGTGTGACGTCATTTAACAAGCTGGCGAAGTAAGAGTTTAGTAGAGAGCTAATTAATGCAATCACCAGCACTTTGCGCCCTAAAAGCAGCGTGCTCTTGGCTGTGAGCTGGTCGACATCTTTTTCGAAACCGCCACTTTCGAGATAGCTCACTAGATAAACCGGTATGTAGATCGCCAGCACAGCAATCGCGCCAAAGCTGACAGAAAACTCAAAATCGCGGGTGTACATATAAACGCCTAACGTTTGACCCGCTAAAATTGGAAAAACTGCGAGGTGGCCGTAGAGGGTCGCAACAATCACTTTTACCCCGTGGGGTATAAAGATCAAGCTGGCAATCTGCACGACACTCGGATCGAAGATACGACTCTCGACAGGAAAGATCACATAATTTTGAATCAGAAACGCGGTCACCACTAAGAGCAGTAGCCCCATACTCAGCTTCATTTCGCTTGGCCGAAGGCCTCGACTGTCCGGATCGCTCATGCACAACCTCCATACCGAACCCCATAAAAGTATAACCTGCACTTCACGACTTTACTTGTAGGCCTCAATATCTCGCCTATATTTAGGGAGTCAGACTACCCAGGCCGCTGCAGGTCGGCCCATCGATCTGTAGTAGAGGAGAACCTAATGCGAGCGATCAAACTTCCACTCACGCTAGTGGCCACCACCCTGTTCTTGAGTGGTTGCTCAGTCTATTCGACTGCCGTGAATTCATTAGGGCCTAAAGATCCGGTGTCAGATCTACGCGAGCCGGCTGGTGAGTATGTGTTGTCAGAGGAGCCGCCTGTGTTCTGCCCTGCACCTGATCCAATGAAACCGCCTGCACCGATTATTCGCACGGTCTACTTCAACAATGACACCACCGACCTAACCGATGAGTCCAAAGCGAAAATTGACGCGATATACAACGATATCCTGACCTATCCCGCCGCCGAAATACTGGTTGTGGGGCATACCGATACCCAAGCTTCTGAGGCATACAACATCGCATTGTCGAACCGCCGTGCTGAGCTGATTCGTGAAAATCTTATTGAGGTTGGGATTAATCCAGAGATCATTAGCACCGAAGGTCGCGGCGAAACTGATCTACTTGTGCCAACAGACGACAACGTCAGCGAAGTGCGCAACCGTAGGGTTGTCATTGACGTCCACTAGCAGCCAGCAAACTAAATCTTTGACTTAAAGTTAGTGCGCTTAGCGGGTATAAATAGCGCATGAACTCTAAGATCGAACTTTTTTGGATTTTCTTGCGACTCGGACTCACGTCGTTTGGTGGCCCTGTCGCTCACCTTGGCTATTTTAGAGAGGAGTTCGTCAACCGCCGGCGCTGGTTTATTGAAGAGGAGTACGCCGACAACGTTGCTCTGTGCCAACTTATACCCGGTCCCGCCTCAAGCCAGACTGGCTTGCTGATAGGCTACCAGCGGAACGGTTACCTCGGAGCCCTTCTAGCGTGGATTGGTTTTACTTTGCCGTCGGCCTTAGCCTTAGGCTACCTCGGTATCAGGCTGGCAAATCCAGAGGTCAGTCTCTCACCTCTACTGCTTACGCTACTTAAAGCGATCGCCATTGCCGTAATTTTGCAGGCAGTCATAGGAATGGCGCGCACATTCTGTACAACCCGAACACACCAGTTGTTGATGCTGGCAAGCGCATCGGCTTTAACGCTAACAGCTGTATCTTGGTTAACGCCCCTGTTGATAATCGGTGCTGGCCTCATCAACCTCATTAAAAACGGAAGAGCGCTGCCGCCTGGTAAACTAGATTGGCAGGTAGATCGGAGCTCGATGATCTGGCTATTGGTGTTTTTCTCGGGTCTTCTGGTTCTGCCCCTAGTCACCACTGATATGAACTCAATAGTGCAAATGTTTAACAGCTTTTTCCGAGCAGGCGCGCTAGTGTTCGGTGGTGGGCATGTTGTGCTGCCGTTACTCGCCGATGCAACTGTCACTACAGGCTGGATTAGCTCTGAGGCATTTATCTCAGGCTACGGTGCTGCCCAAGCAGTGCCCGGTCCTCTCTTCACATTTGCAGCCTTTCTGGGTGGGGCGTTAGACAGCACTGCCAGCAGTGCAGCGATAGGTATAATCGCTATCTTCTTACCCGCTGTTGCGTTGCTTTTTGGCGTGCTTCCAATCTGGGATCGGCTCAGAACTAATGCTCGTGTACGTCTGGCGATCAATGGTGCGAACGCAGCAGTAGTCGGTGTTCTGCTAGCCGCGTTGGCAACAATCACAATTCAGACACTGACATCTCTCCACGTCGGATTAGCCGTGCTGGTCGCGTTTGGACTACTTCAGTGGTTTAAAGTACCGGCATGGATCTTGGTATTGATAACCCTGACCATATCAGTGTTAGATGCTTGGATTTTGTAGGCTTAGATAGTGGTGCAGATGGGGAGACTCGAACTCCCACGCCCGTGAAGGCACTAGCACCTGAAGCTAGCGTGTCTACCAATTCCACCACATCTGCGTGTTGCCATTTTTGAAGGGCTGACGACCCAATCGAACTGTTACTTTCCTAGACCGTTATACCGCTGCAGCCACTCTTTGTAGGTAGATAAAGAGTGGTGCAGATGGGGAGACTCGAACTCCCACGCCCGTGAAGGCACTAGCACCTGAAGCTAGCGTGTCTACCAATTCCACCACATCTGCTCGGAAAGTGCGGCGCATTATATAGATGC
>Ga0209555_10002089_pt1 | contig 14404 bp, 22 predicted proteins | sample SaaInl85LU_5_DNA_FD_184643 | JGI IMG/M metagenome (GOLD analysis project Ga0209555, IMG submission 184643) | Marine microbial communities from expanding oxygen minimum zones in the Saanich Inlet - ESP_85LU_5_DNA (SPAdes) (version 2) | ecosystem: Environmental > Aquatic > Marine > Intertidal... | reverse complement strand
TGCTGTTCCTTGATTGGTAGCGTCTGGGTTTTCTATTAATAATAGAGTTGTTCCTCCGGCTGCTGTTCTCGATAGGTGTAATTTAGCGCTAGGATTAGCTGTTCCTATTCCTACGTTACCTGATGTCTTAAGAGTAAGTATGTTATCTACCCCTAAAGTTGGAGTGCCGTTGTTTTTGTAAGCAATACCAAATTTATTAAGATCTGCATCGGCAACACCTGTTCTCCACTGTTGGTTTCCATCCATGACATAGTCCATGAACCTATCACCACTAGCTGTACCTCCGCCAATTTTTATACTACTAGGACCATATATAGATTGTCTTCCGAATGAGCCTAACACTGATATATTTCCGTCAACTTCTAGCTTTTCACTTGGACTAGCCGTTCCTATTCCTACATTTCCATTCGCCTCAATAGATACTTTTTCAGAATCGTCAACTCGTATAGATAGCGCACCATCTGACACATTAATTAACGACCATTCTTTTGTGCTAGTAGTACCATTTAAATATAAGGCAGGAAAACTGTCTGTTATTCTTATATCGCCCCCATTTACATCGAGCTTTACACTAGGAGAACTTGTACCTATACCTACATTACCTTTTAAGGCAGTAGTTGCAATACTATCGTTACCTAATACAACGCTATTTGCACCTACTCCAGTAGCATTATACCCAATAACAATTTGATTAGTTTGTGATGCGCTTAATGCCTTTGTAAATGCACCTAAGAATACAGAATTTGATGAAGCGGTATTTACTGTTGTGCTATCTGACAAATAGTACCCAGCGTTGTATCCAAAGTTTGAATTGTTGTCGCCTGTGTTACTTCGACCTGCACTTCTACCAAACGCTGATTGATTAGTTCCTGTGTTATTTCTACCTGCAAAATAACCAAATGCTGATTGGTTGTCGCCTGTGTTTAAATAGCCTGAATCTCTACCAAACGCAGATTGATTAGTTCCTGTGTTACTACGACCTGCACTCACACCAAATGCTGATTGGCTACCTCCTGTATTACTTAGACCGGCAGCATAACCAAATGCTGATTGACTACCCCCTGTGTTATCTCTACCTGATTCTCTACCAACTGCGGTTTGATTATCTCCTGTGTTACTAAAACCTGCCAAAGACCCAAGTACAGATTGGTTGTCTCCTGAGTTGTTTGATCCTGATTCTCTACCAAATGCTGATTGGTTGATTCCTGTGTTAATTCGACCTGAATCTCTACCAAATGCGGATTGAGAAGTTGCTGTATTGCTTTGACCTGCTTGATAACCAACTACTGTTTGATTATCTCCTGAACTATTCAAACCTGCATTATACCCAAATGCTGATTGGTTGATTCCTGTATAGTTTAAACCTGAATTTGTACCTACCTTAGTGTTATTGTTCCCATCATTTACGGTAATAGCACCTACTACGTCAAGCGCTGTTGATGGGTTAGTTGTTCCTATTCCTACGTTGCCTGCCGAAGTAACAACCATCTTGGATTGAAAAATAGACATATCGTTAGAGATTTTACTAATAAACTCCGCATTACCTATTCTTAATGAACCCGCATTATTTAGATTTATTGAATTACTGTAAATTACGTTATTACCAATACCTAATCCATCTGCCAGTATATTACCGTTAACGTGAAGTTCTTGAGATGGGTTAGTTGTACCTATTCCTACGTTATCACCAGCAGTTGCGTTAAGCAGTAGGTTCGAACCTGGATTTGACCGTACTTCAACATCTCCACTACCAAGTGCGATAAACTTATTTGCAAATATACTATCACCAGTATTTCCAACTCTTATATTACCGTTAACTTGAAGTTTTTGAGATGGAGCTGTTGTTCCTATTCCTACGTTTCCTAATGAGTTAATGCGCATTTTCTCTGTGCCTGCTGTATAAAAGGCCCACGCTCCAGAAGCACCATTAAAATATCTTTGGGCAATATGTCCGGAAGCCTCATCAAATAACATGAAATCTCCATTAGCTAAAGATTGTAGAGAATACCTTGAACCTCCAGAAGATTGCAAGTCAAGTCTTGCTCCTTGATTATCGGTTGAAATTATTTTTTGCCTAACTGGACCTGTACCAGATAGTGTTAAGATTTCGCCAGGGTTGGTCGTTCCTATTCCTATTTTCCCATTTGATTCAGCAATAACACTATCTACAAAAATTCCGTTTTCATTTACAGGAACAATTCCACTTGTAGGGTTGGCAGAAGTTATATTTATATCTCCACTTCCTAAAACTGAAGATCCATTTATAGTTTTTATGTTAGTTCCGCTTACTAACTCATCTTGCTTTGCATCTAATGAAGATTGCAAATCTGTTTGATCCGATAAAGTTCCTATTATAGTACCCCAAGAAGTATCAGGAATTTCCTCTGATTTGCTAAATATTGTGTTCTCAGAAAGATATGTAACTATCTCACTTTTTGTTGAGCCTATTGATGAGCCATCTTTCTTTCTAAACACACTTGACTCAGCGCTCCAGTCTTGAGCTTGATTATCCAAGTTTATGATCGTTACAGTATCATTTACTGAATTGTAGTTAAAGGAAGGTCTTATGAATTCAGAATCATTTCCATCCTCAATCACTGTCAAGCCATTCTCGACGTAGTATTTTATAATTCTTGCCATTTATTATCTTTTTTTAAAAAATCATTTACTAAATTGATGTCTTGGATTTTCTGTAAAAACTTCTTTATCTCCAAAGTTAACAATTTCTTTTGTCATAACGTCTACATGATAGCCATCTAAGTAAGTTGCAGGAGTTAACTCATTCCAATCTTTGTCAAATTGTGCGGGTTCGTCTACAATCAAGCCGATGTAAACAACTGCATGAGTAATGTCTGTGTATTCCTCGTTTTCGTCTATTACATTTAAGTCTTTTAAATGCTGTATAGCTTCGGCTTTATCTGTGTATTTTAGTTTGTATATCATAGTGTTGTTTTTTTCACTGCTTCTGCATCTGTTAAGCGGGTAGTAGTTAAATAAAAATCGTTTATCTCGTTGTTAAGGACACCGGCTCCATTATAATAACTTCCAACATTAATCTTATCTATTGTTACTGGAAAAGTAAAGGATGTTGTTGAAGTAGCACCTATTTGTGCGCCATTAATAAATAAACTTGTATTTCCCGACTTATAATTTAGCATTATTTTTTTCCGACCAAATAAAAAACTAGCACCAAGAATAGTATAAGTTATTAAAGATGCACCTCCAACCCTAACAATAATTAAAAAAGCACCACTGGTGTTTACATCTATCCAAATACCATTACTTCCGGAATTATCACTTAAAACACAAATAAAATTATCTGTTGGGTCTGTTTTCTTATAGTTGAAATCAATAAAAATACTACCCTCAGTCTGCCCGATAAGATTTGCAACGTTTGCTTTTGAGAATACATCAGCATTTCTAGTAACCGCTGTGCCATTTGTAGGTATGTAGCTTGTAGCGTAGCTTCCTTGTTCTAGTTGCCATCCTACAACTCTAAAACCCTTAGAAGAATGCCCCGCGTATTTTACTATTCCGTTATTAATTAAATTGATAGCCCCAGTCGTCCCCGTTCCTGAAACTCTATAAATATTGTTTCCATAATTCTCAACTATTGCTGGGTTGCTTACTATTAAACCCGATAATACTAATGTAAAATCCCCACCACTCGTTGAAGTTGATACTACGGGCGCGCTTAAATCGTCCATAATAACAAAGGCAGATATGGTGTATTGTGTTGACGCAATGGTTGTACCTCCGTATCTAAATACACCAGCAGGATTGTTTAAGAATCTAACGCAGTTAGTAAATATCGTTTGACCCCAAACAAAAACCTCGTATGTTATATTTCCAGCTGAACTCTCATTCGCTGTTGGTTCGCTGTTTAAATATCTATTAGTCGCTTGTGGTTCAATCAACCAACTAGGGCAACCACCACCAATCGGATAGTTAACTCGTGGCACGTTTACAGCAACAACCTCTATTAAACCGTTTTCGTTTACTCTAGTCGCTGTCGTATTTCTAACAACCGTTAAATCACCGCTACCATCAAAAGGTTTAATGCAATAAGCCTTGCCAGCTTTATAAGCATTCGGTGTTAATATTAATTTTGCATCTTCAAAATCACTCATAATAAGTCTTGTAAATTATCTATCAAACATTCTTTAGCTTCAAACGTTCCACCATCTTCTAAAGCTCTTCCTTCAAACATATCAGCAATTAAAGACGAAAACTCTGATTTGGGAAAAACAGTCTTACTAAACACAGTGTTGTCAGATAAATATTTAATAATGTCGTCTTTAGTTGAACCTATTAATGACCCATCTTTCTTCCTGAACACACTTGACTCAGCACTCCAATCTTGAGGCTGATTGTCTAAGTTTATTATTGTTACAACGTCTGAGACCTCATTGTATGAAAAAGTAGGCCTTAACACAATAGTGTCATTACCTTCCTCAATCACAGTAACACCGTTCTCAGCGTAATATTTTATAATTCTTGCCATTTATTGCTGTAAAGTTAATGTTTTTTATACAATCTTTAAAGTACCACCATCGCTCCAAATGTCGCCAGTATTTAACCCTGCTGATGAGGTTGGAACTCCTGCCATATTCACAACTCCTCTCAAAACTGTTAGCACAACATTTTGATTTCCTATAGTTACAGAATTATCTCCATTACCGATAGCTTCATGACCTATGACAGTCTCGTTTGTGCCATTAGCTGCATTTGCTTTAGTATTTGATCCTAAGAATAAACTATTGCTACTGCCTGTGTTTACCGTTGAACCATTTGATAGATAGTATCCTGCTTGAAATCCAAAGTTTGAATTGTTATCACCTGTATTTGCTCTACCTGATTGGAATCCAACTGCTGTTTGGTTTGCACCTGTGTTTTCAAATCCTGCACTAAAGCCAATCGCTGTTTGACTAATTCCATCATTACTGTATCCTGCTCCAAATCCAAACGCTGACTGATAACCTCCTGTATTGTCTTTACCTGATAAATATCCAAATGAGCATTGATCTGCACCTGAATTACTTCTACCTGCCTCAAATCCAAAAGCTGATTGTCTTATAGCTGTGTTACTGCTTCCTGCTTGAAAACCAAACGCTGACTGGTTATCTCCTGTGTTAAACTGACCGGCAGCTAAACCAAATGCTGACTGACTATCTCCTGAATTATTTATACCTGCTAAGTAACCAAATGATGAATTATTGGTACCTGTATTATTAAGACCTGCATACGCTCCAAAAGCTGACTGAGAAACTTGAGTATTCCCTAACCCTGCTTGATAACCAAATGCTGACTGTTCTTGAACACTCTCACTATATATATTACCTGCTCCATCCGATACAAGTCTACCTACTTTGAATTTATTAGTCTCCGTAGCTCCGCTTAGCGTAAGTAATCTCTCATTATCAGTGATAGTAAGGTCAGAAGTACCTATATTGTCAGAAACACCTCCTACAACGAGATTACCACTTCCCAATACATTTGCTCCATTAATAGTTTTAATGTTCGTTCCACTTACTAACTGATCTTGCTTAGCGTCAATGTTTGTTTGCAACGCTTGATCAGCTGCAATCCTAGCAGTCTCCTCAGCGTCAATATTTACTTGCAACGCTTGATCAGCAGCTATCCTAGCAGTCTCCTCAGCGTCAATGTCTAACTGAAGTAAGTCGTCAGCAGTTTGCCTAGCAAAAGCCTCAGCGTCAATATTTCCTTGCAAAACTTGATCCGCAGCTATCCTAGCAGTTTCCTCAGCGTCAATGTTTGTTTGCAAAGCTTGATCAGCAGCTATCCTCGCAGCTGTCTCAGCAGACAAGTCAGTAGTTGTTGAGTACTCAATCCAAGATGTTCCATCAAAGAACTTGTACTTAGACTGAGTAGTATTAAATATTATCTGACCAATGAACCCCGAAGGGTCTGCAGTAACTCTTTCAACAGAAGCATCTGTTATCTCGTTCTCGTTTAACGATATTTTTGTATAATAATTTAAAGCCATCTTCTTTTAGTTTAAATATGCCTTACCTGAAACAGGTACGCTAAAGGTTACTACTACCTCATTCTGATCTTGATAAGATACATCTGAGTATATAACATTGTTTGAACCATCAACTAGTGTTACAGATGGGAAAAACCCCTTGTTATGAGGTATTACCCAAGTCGAACTTGCAGTTGACTGCGTATGAACGTATGTGTTTTTGTAGTTTGACACAACAAAGTTACCAATCTCACTTATAGTGAAGTTCTTTGTTGCATTGTCATTAATCGAATCTGTTCCGATCAACTTATCTCCACCAGAAACAGGTGAAGCGTTTGGATATGTTTCTATTTTTGCCATCTCTTATTTTTTTAAGGCACCGCCTCTTGCTCTATTCTTTTTTTGACTCTCTAATACCAATCTACCACCTTTGTGAGAGCAGTCCATCTTGTCACCTTTTCTAGACTTACTGCTCTTCGCGTTAAATTTATTACATTCAACTCTTTTTTTAACAGCACTTCTCTTTTTTTGCGCTTTAGCGCTCGTTTTTCGGTGTTTTTTACGAGCCTCTGGGTTGTCTCTATAATATTTAGCTGTCCTTCCTAATGGCATAAAGATAGTATTTCATTACAACTTAGCATAATAGGAAGAATGGCCCATTTCACTTTGTCAGCCCAATAAGCTGCTGACATTTTGCCTTTCTTAATGTTTCTTGCATGTCTAGCCTTAAAAGATTTACGCTTAGCTTTCATCTTATCTGACTCACCTGACTTAGGTTTACCTGCTGTTTTAGCTCCCTGCTCACCAAACCTGATCGTCTTTATCTTATCACCAACCTTCGCTACGACAATATGTGACTTTTTAGGATGTGATGGTGTGCGTTTTGGTTTATTATAACCCGAAACACCTGCCCTAGATAACCTACTGTCTTTTTTAGTATTACTCGCCATTACTTTTTTCTCCTTACAGCAGAAACTTTCTTACCTCCTGCTCCTTGTTTACCAATTCGTTTCTTCTCTGCTTGCTTCTTCTTTAACTTAGAAGATGACATCTCTGATTTAGTAACCGGTGTTTTTGAAGACACACGCTTAGAAGGTCGGCAGTACTCACTCTTACCTCCAGTGCCACATGGCTTTCCTGTCTTGGTATCAACCCACTTCTCAGCAGTCCATCGCTTTAGGTTAGATCCTGCCTTAGATTTTTTTACCTTACCCTTGGCTTTACGACATTTAGCTGTAGCTTGGGCAGCTCGTGCAGACCATTTACCATAACTTTTTAAAGCTTTCCTATAACAAGCGTCTTTAGGCATTACTTCATTTTTTTCTTTCCACACTTAGCATAAACACTACTCTTAATAGTCTTCTCAGAAGGTAGTCCTAACTTCTCAGGGTTACCATTCTTCTTAATTGCTGCTGAAAAATAAGGTTTCAATTCTTTCTTCATAATCTTGGTATCTTTGTAATACTACCTAGTCCCGGAACAGAAATAGGGCGAGCAACAGAGCGAAGCCTTCCTTTTTTTGAGTTCCATCGCATAACATCTTTGTTCTTGAAATTAATAGAATTCAAGTCAACATTAGTGCCTTTCAACGCATCTCCCTTTGTGTATCTGGCTCGTTTTGCTCCGCTACTCTTAGTATTCTTTGACATTTTAACTAACTTTGTACAAAGATACAAATTAAAATATTATGCAAAAATCAAATAAAAAAAGCGATTATCTTAAGTATTGGAAGGTAGTTAGAACTTTCATTAAAGCAAAATATGGACTGTCAACGTCAGACCTAGATATGCTCCTGTTTTTATACAACGAAGGATACTTTAGCAAAAGCGACTTCAATGAATTCAACCAAGTCCTTAGCTGGGATACAGGTAGATTTAATAGATTACACGCAAAAGAGTGGATTATTACGTTCAGAAAAGGGTCAGGACCTCGTAAAACAATCTACGAAATCTCGTTCAAAGGAAAAAAAGTTATCAAGTCAATGTATGCCAAGCTAGAAGGCCAAGAATTCCCAGAGTCACCGTCAGCTAACCCTATGTTTAGAACAAATGTCCCGTATACCTATAAGGTACACAGGAATTTGATCAAAAAAATTAATAAAATTATACAACAACAACGACATCAGACTCAGAAATGACAGTGAAACTCTCGTCTCCTATCATCATCTTGTAACCTGAACGCTTGTCAAAGTATATAGTTGAGTCATCTGGGATGACTTTTACGTCAGTGCCGGCCTTATGGACCACAGCTTTCTTATATCTGAGGTCCTGAGTGTCCTGCTTAGACAATAAGATACCAGAGGAAGACACTAAATCTTCCTCTATCTCTTTTACTAAAATGTATTTTCCTATGGGTTGCATATTTTTTGGTTTTAAAATTATTTAGCCTCGTATGTTCTGGCCATCGTAATAATCGCATTTGTCGATAATATAGTTATCGCAACAGACACAGCATTCTCTAAAGCTGATCTAGTTACCTTTAATGGGTCAATTACACCCATGGTGTACAAGTCACCCTCCTCACCAGTCTTAACATTCAAACCATCTTGATAACTGTCTCCAGTATACACGTCAATCTTGTCAAGACCTGCATTGGCCATTATCTGAAGCTTAGGTGCCATCAAAGCTCTACCTAAAATAGTAGAAGCAACAGTACCCTTCTCAAGTAATGACTTACTCTCCTTGTACAAAGCAGTACCTCCTCCAGGTAGGACACCCTCCTCTAAAGCAGAACGAACAGCACACACAGCATCGTCAACACGATCATGTAACTCCTTTCGCTCCAAGTCAGTATTCCCTCCTACAAAGATAACACCAACACCACCTGTCAATGACGCAATACGAGACATAATAAAGTCCTTGTCATGCTTCTTGTTTGAGTTGTCATAAGCAACCCTCAACTGAGAGATCCTCTCCTTTACCTCATCGCTCAAACTGTCACTGTCCTTTACCACGACAGTCGAATCCTTATCAACAATCGTCTTTGAAGCAAACCCTAGGTCAGCCTCAGTCATGTGGCTTAAGTCGTCACCTGTCTTCTCAGAGTAATACGTTGCACCAACTGAAACCGCAATGTCCTGCATCAGCTCATGTTGCTTGTAACCAAATGAAGGAGGTGTTATAGCACAAACCTTCACGTCACGCTTCAACTTATTAGCAGCCAAAGTACTCAACACATTAGACGAACATGGTGCAATAATTAATAAGCTCTTGTTGTTTTGAATGATATATTTTAAAACCTTCTCTATCTGCAACACGTTAGTTATCTCACTGTCACTGACAAGTATGTGCGTATTCTCAAAAATACACTCGTCTTTCTTCTGGTCATTAATGAACAAGTTTGATGAGAACCCTCTGTCAATTTTCAACCCATGGGTCGTCTCATAATATGTACTAGACGTTTGAGACTCACCAACCGTCACAATACCATTCTTACCTACCTCATTATATACCTTTGAAATAATACCCCCAATAAAAGGGTCATTGTTCGCAGAAATAGTAGCAACGTCTCGCATCATCTTTTTCGTAAGACGCTTTGATCGCTTCTTCAAATTCAACACAACACCCTCAGCCTCCTTATGCAAGTCACGCAACACCTCAGTCTTGTCACCATCTATCAACTCAAGACCACCGTTCACTAATGCCTCTGTCAACACAATAGCAGTTGTTGTGCCATCACCACTAGAAGTAGCAGTGCGCTCCGAAGCCTCCTTCATCATACGTACAGCCAAATTCTCAACAGGATCAAGCAAGTCAATAGACTTAGCAACCGTAACACCATCCTTAGTTACTGTAATGCCATGTGTGTGATTAGGTGATTCTATCAACACAGTCTGGCCAGATGGACCCAATGTCGACTTAACAGCTGAAGATATCGTATTAATACCATTCACTAACTTCTTCCTTCCCTCCTCATCGAATACTAAATTCTTAGGAGTAAATCCAATTTCATTCATGTTAATTTAATTTTAGACAAATATAAGTATTATAAGTAGAAATGTTGAAATGCAGACTTTACCTTTCCCTATATATATATATATAATAATATATATTATTATTATTTTTTTTCCTAGAAAATGAAAGAAAAGTTAACATTCTTAACAGTACTACTGATAATCAGATAGTTACGAATCAAAAGTAAGCACAAAGTCAACATAAAGTCAGCATTAATATGTCAAAGTCAACATAAATAAGGGTTTTTTATGAGATAAATAGAGGTTTTAGGTACCACCCCCATATCGCAAACAGCTTTCAAAAAAGAAAATCGAAAAAAATTTGACCCTCCCCCCTCCTATTTTTTACATTTTGTGTTGACTTTTTGGCGTTTTTTTTAGTGGTGTGCTCTAAATAATGTTAACTTTTATTCTCGAGCTTGGTACAAATATTCGACCCCTTTAATGTACACCTTTCAAAATTTCGTTTCTTGTTGGTTTAATATTTTTATCCTGTATTTTATTTCACGCTAATTTTTAGATAAGACTAAATATCTTTTTCGGTTCGGCTAAATTCTTTTTTTTATTTAGACAAAATATTTTTTTAGGTGTATTCAATCTTTGCTTTATACCTGTTTACACATTATATATATAAACTAATCAAATAATTAAAAGATCTAACTAAACCGTTTAAATAGTGCCTAAACCGTATATATAGATGCAAATACCGTTTAAACTTTTATTTTACCGCTTGAACTTTTATTTTACCATTCGTGTAATTACGTCAAAAATATCAAAACTGCCCCCCTATATTTGTAGACGTAAACGAACAAAAAAAATATTTACATGAAACGTACATATATAAAAAGAAACGAAACAGCTACCCAGGTTATAAGCTACAAAGAAAAAGAAACAGAGTTTTTTGGTACTGTAATAACTAACAAGAGAACACGAACAATAAAGAACAGTGAACAACTTGTAAAGGGTAGAACTGCAAAAAATAATCGAATAGCAAAGGTGCAAAGTATATGTAACAATATTGAAGCAAATTTTATGAAGCAGGCGGAAGCAGAAAGAAAGAAAAAATACAACAAAAAGCGAAATTCAAAAAAGTATGCGAAGCGCAAAAGTAAGTAAGTAAAAAAAAATACATATTAGAGGCGGAGGCACCTCATTAAAAACGCACGGTAAAAAGGCAAAAAATAAGTCCTTAGGTTACAGCAAAGAAACGATATTATATTATTGTGCAAACACTAAAAAAATAGTGTTGGTTAATTTGTAAAAAAATTAGTTTAGGTCCTTGAGATGCTCAAACAATAATAATTAAAATTTAATAAGATGAAGAATTTTGTGGAATTGATTAACGAGATTAACGAAAAAAGAACGAAAAACGATAAACAACCGTTAAACGTAAACGAATGTAAAAACATCGATGAGTTAATAATTGACTTGCAATTGAGTGAACTAAATTTGAACGCCGAACTTTTGGAGATAGTAAACTACTACGATAAAGGTAAACAGTTAAAAGACTTTTATAAGTCAAATTTAAACGCTTTGAACGATATACAAAGGGAGAAAATGGCGCTATACATTTCTAACTTTGACGAATGTTACAAGGGCAAAAACTTTGCAATAATTAACAAATTAAACAAGTTAGCTATTAACATGATTGACTTTTCTGACAGTGGTAAGGCTGTTAGCATTGCAACGGTGAAGAAGTTTGACGGATTAATGACAAAACTACGTGAATATGACACGGATAAAAATATCAAATCTATCTTAAGTGAAGCGAAGCGCTTAAAAACTGAGGGCTTGGACTTCTTAATTAAAGATAATTTAAAACATATTATCAAGTCAAATATGAAGTTTGAAGACTTCAAGGCTATAACTAAATCGAAGCCAGTATTAAATAGAGCCGAAACGCTTAAAAATATGTTATCAATAATAAAAGAACAAGCAAACGCAAAAAAGAAAGCTACTGAGGAGGAAAATGTTAAAGCATAAGGACTACATAAAAACAATAAATGAAGTAAAAGAAGATGTTTTAATATATCGGTTGAGTACAAAGAAAGTAAGTTTTGACACGTTCAAGGTTTACTTTTCTTCTTGTAGTAACATTCATTTGAAGCCACGTGAACACATTGGGATATTGTATTTAATGAATTACAATTTTGATGATGATGATGCGACGAACCTCTATTTTAGAATGCTTTATAACGAACTAATAAAAAAATAATGAAATTAAAATTAATGTTTTGTGCTATTGCAATGGGTGCAATGTTTGCGAGCTGTTCAACTTCAAGCGGTTACAACTATGGTAAGCACTATAAGAAAGCGAAGCGCCACGATATGGCGAACAAATTATTCAATTTAGATAACTGTAAAAATAATAATCATGCGTACAATAAATAAGATAATGTTCACAATGTTCGTATTGTGTTTTGATGTGATGTTGATATGGAGCGTTTATAAGGTTATATATGAGTCGAGATTCAGTGGTGAGTCTTTACTTTTAGCTTTTATGTGTGGTTTGATATTGACGGTTGCAAATTTAGTAATGGTGAAATTTTTATTTGACAGTGATGATAGAAACTAGAACGATTAGCATATTAAAGTTAGAGGCTGAGCTGAAAGCGTTGGAGCTTGACATATTAAATTTCCAGGAAGCTATATCAAACACTTCTGGCGAAGAACGTTTAGCATTGGAGGAAGTGAAATCAAAATGTGAGCGTGTATATATTGATGGTTTGGTTACTATTCAAAAGTACAAGCAAGTTATTTATAATTAAAAAAAATAGTCATGAAGATTAAAGAGATTTTAGTAGAAATGCTAACAGAGAACACTGGTGTTCACATGTTAGACAGTGGTGGTTCTAATGGTAGACAGTGGCAACGAAACCAAGGAGTAGATTTTGAGTTAGAGCCTAGGGTTGAGTTTGATGATGAGTACCCAACTGTAAGTGTGTACCATTACTTGAGCGAAATATTGGATAATGACGAAGAATCTGACGCTATGAACGTACTACTTGAAAAGGGTAGAGAGTTAGGAGTGCATCTACATTGGGTGCAAGAATGTATAGATGTTATAGAAGTCAATTATAATATTGAAAACATCTCTCAAGCGTTTAACACTTACAACGGTGAGTGCTTTCTATCTCAGACATTGTTGTATCTTACCTTTACTTTGTATGGTGAACCTTATATTTTACTACAGATACATGGCGGAGCTGACGTGAGGGGTGGCTATACGGATACAAAAGTTTTCAAATTGGTTGGATACCTGGAACACACACCAACTGTATACGGAACTTTAACCAAAGCAAACGGTGACGAAATTGAGGTAGAATCATCATACTGTGGCTACAAAATGACAGAAGAAAACGGTGACGAAATTGAGTTTGAAGATGGTGACAAAATTGAGGGTGATTTTTGTGTAATTGATGATACTTATATGTATGGAACAGTATAGAACAAGCGAACAGTACTATGATATAGTTGATAACTGTATTAACGGTAATTGGACAGACGCAGCAGAGATTTGTGTAGATGGTGGTTGGTATGCAAATGACTTGATCAATAAGCATGAGGAATTAAAGGAGTACGGAGAAACATTTCAAGATGAAACAGATATTGCGATATTGGTAGAGTTGGCAACAGAGTTGAGATATAAAAAACAATAGTCATGGAAAAAATTAAATATTATCACAAAAATAGTGATGTGTTAGCTTTTAAGAAAGAAACGTATTCAGACGGTTATAGTTATGAAAACACCTACGATAAAAAAGGTAATGAACTAACTTTTAAAGATTCAAACGGAGTTTTTAGAATTAAAGGAAAAATAGTAACCAAAGAAAAGTTTGAAGCTTTTATTCACAACCAAAACAGACCATGTGTTGGTAAAAAAGTCATTGTTGGTGGCGTTGAATATGAATTAAAATAATATTATTATGGCAAAAAAAGACACAATACAATACAAGGGGTTTACAATTAATTATCTTAGAGGGGAATATAGAGCAGATGCTTACGCAAGTCCTCAATTTACTAATACTAATTTAGCGAAACTTAAAAAAGAGATTAATCAATATTTAAGAGGTGAATCCAAAGGTGGTTCTACCTACGCAGGAGGGGGAAAGATTGTGTGGGTAGGAGATATGCCTTTAGATATAGATGGTAGAGAAGAATTAACCGAAGAAGAAGCCGAGAGATTGGCAAAAGAGTGGAAAGAAAAAGGTTATGATGATGTAATTATAGAAGATTACGCAGAGGGTGGTGAGGTAAGAACTATGGCGCTACACGATTCGGTAATTTACAAGGATAAAACTTGGTATATTACTGAGAAAAACGGAAAAGTAGGTCTTACTAATTTCACACAAGGTGCTTGGGGTAGTGATTATCCGTTTGTACCAATAACGAAAATAATTCAAGATGATGAATTAACAGATATGTATGGGAATAAAGTATTTATACCATACAGTTTTGCAAAAGGT
>Ga0209555_10002083_pt1 | contig 14428 bp, 14 predicted proteins | sample SaaInl85LU_5_DNA_FD_184643 | JGI IMG/M metagenome (GOLD analysis project Ga0209555, IMG submission 184643) | Marine microbial communities from expanding oxygen minimum zones in the Saanich Inlet - ESP_85LU_5_DNA (SPAdes) (version 2) | ecosystem: Environmental > Aquatic > Marine > Intertidal... | reverse complement strand
CAATTAATAATCACATAAAAAAAAACATTATGAACAATTTAAACAATTTAAACAAGAGAAAAGAGGTAATCACTTCAATATTAGACATTTACACAAATTTGTCGTTGAAACAAGTTGAGGAACTTATAACTGCTACAAATAACATTAACGGCGTTTCTTTCGTATCGGTTAATGGTTATTCGAGTGATAAATCAAACAATACAGAAGTTTCTAACCAAGTTGTAAACATTGGTGCAAGTTACAAAAATATGTTGACTAAAGATAGCGACATATATACTAACTTTGATATTTCAAAAGTAGACGTAGATAAGTTTAACTACAATACTATTAACACAAAAAATTTAACATTAGATGAGTACAAAAAAGCTGTAAAAGAAGCTTTGCCAATAGCATTGGAAGAGTTAAGCCAACCAAAAAAGAAAAAGGACACGAGCAATGATATTTGGCTAAATAAGGCGTTAGTGTTTAATATTAATACTATGCGTTTGGGTGTGTTTGGTCAAGGTATTAATAAAGTAGTAAAGAAGCAAGGTACGTTCAAAGTTGTTAAATCAGCACCGAAAACCGTAGCAAAAAGATTAATAGAAAGCCAGGCAAAAGGTAAAGCACAAAAATTGCGTAGGTTTGCCATCGATAATTTAGTAGGAAACGTAAAAGTTTCGGGTGAAACTGTGGAAATTGGATAACACAAACCAAAGAAACAAACTAAAAGAGCTTTAATTAGCTCTTTTTTTTGCTCTATACGATACTTTTAATCTAAAGTGGTGTATTGTTATGGTTATATATATAAAGATGCTTTAAAATGGCTTAAAATGGTTATTAGTATATTTAGCAACAAAGTTTGTAATATAGACCCTCCCTCCCTCCATTAGCCCTCCTGTATGGGAGGGAGGGCATCTCAAAACAGGGGCTCAGACATCTGAATGAACTTTTTCTAAAAAAATTTTTTAGGGTATTTTTTTCTGGGAATTTAGGTCTTTCCTAAAAAGGACCCATGGTTGGATCTGAAACCATTTTTCAAAAAAATATCTGGGGGATTTTTATTTCAGAATTTTAGGGTGTTTTCAAAAAGGGACCCATGTCTATTTTACGGATCGTTTTTCAAAAAAATATCTGGGGAATTTTTGGTTCTGAATTTTAGGGTTTAACTATACCCATTAGTAATTCTGAATAATCTTCCCCATCTAACATGCTTATGAGTAATTCTGGGTATTTGTATTGGTTTGCGATTTCTTTAAACCTAATAAATGGTTTATTAAAGGATCTAACCTCATTTGATATCATATCAAATATAATCTTATATTCGGTTTCCAACATTATGTACTGTGATTTTAAATCGTCATTTTGTTGTGTTATATTTTCCATTTTAATCTACTAGTTCGTTTATATCTAAACCATATTCAAGCATAAGTGTAAATAGTTCCATGAATACTTCATCCACGCCATCATACACATCTTTATCGTCAATATCTGGGTCTAAAGATAATCTTTCTTCAATTTTTAATCTGGCCGTACCCACCATATCGAATAATACGTTTGCCATATCATTTGCTTTAACACATCTCATATGTGCTATTCTTTCTGATAGGTTGTCTAAGTTAAATTCTAATGTTGCTTTCATGTTAAAAGTTTGGTTTAGATGATAGTGTTAATGGGTTTATAAATGTCTTATGGTATTCCATAACTTTATCTCTGGCTTCTTCTGCTGTATTAACTACCCTAAATAACTCAAAGTCTTTGTTATTGATCGCGCCTGATTCCAACAGGGTATTTCTCAACCAATCAATTAATCCAGACCAGTATGATTCACCAACTAATATTATGGGGTATTGAATGTTATGACCACATTGTGCTAATGTAAGTGCTTCAAATAATTCATCTAGTGTACCCAATCCACCTGGGAATATAATAAATGCTTGTGAGTATTTAAGGAACATCACTTTTCTGGTAAAGAAGTATCTATTTTCTACACCTAATTGGACGTGTGTGTTCATACCTGCCTCAAATGGTAATTCAATACCTACACCTACTGATATACCCCCTATTTCTTTGGCACCGCTATTCGCTGCTTCCATGATACCTGGCCCGCCACCTGTAATGACTCCGAAACCTTCTTTGGTTATTAGTTCACCGAATGTTTTTGCTTCATTATACCATTTACTACCTTTTTTGGTTCTGGCTGAGCCAAAAACTGACACACAGGGACCTAGTTCACTGAATGTATCGAACCCCTTAGTTAGTTCACCTTGAATTCTAAGGATTTGCCATGCGTCTTCCGCTTTATCTCTTTTCTTACTCATATTAATTCACATTTAATGTTTTCTATATTTAATTGTTTAGATATACTTTTTATTCTTCTTATTTTAAGTGCGTTTGATCCCCATGTTGACATATACAGACCGTTTTCCATTAACACTTTATTATATTCATTCATTGATTCCGTGAACTCTTCTTTAGTTGTTTTGAAGAAGGTTGGGAAGTTTTCCAGTATGGTTTCGTTATCAGTACCTCTTATCATTTCGTTAACAATGTTTACGTATGTTTCTTTAGATGTTTCGTTCATAAAGATGTTATTACCCATTATTACTTTAAGTTTGGTACTTTTAGCTTTACCGATATTTTCTTTTGTTCTATTTTTCTCTTCTTGTGTTAGTGTATCGTCTTTGTCTATTGAAGAGTTAAGGTTTAGTTCTTTAATATTTAGTAGGTTAACCATTTTATCGATTCTCTCGTTAAATGTGTCGATATCTGATACGTTGAACCATTCCGTGGTTATGTTTCTTCTGTCGTCATATTCTTTAATGACTCTGTAGTCATCGAAGCAAACGTGTAGTATTGATTCGAGTTTATTCATATCCTCTGTTTCGAATACTCTTATCATTAATACATCGAATGGTAGGTGTGTTGAGTTTAATTGTGTTTCTCTGACCTTATATTGTTTCGATAGTCCGATTTTATGGTACCCGTTAACGAAATCCCCCCCGTGATCTATTATCCTTGCTATATAAACATAACCTGATTTATCCATTATTGTGATTCTTTACACAAATATAGTAAAAATATTATATACCACAAAAAAAATTGATTAATATTATGGGGTTTAATATCGTACCGATGGTCCGACCGCCCTTCGGGCGTAACAGAATCCCCAGCCCCTTTTTTTTGATGCGACCTAAATAGTAGGGTTTAGACATAAAAAAACACCCACGTTTTAAGATGAGTGTTTTTTTTATTTACAATAATATTAATAATAACAAGGTGTGTTACCCTAAGGGCTGTTTTCCTCAATATTAGGATTTTATTAACTATTCGTTACACGCCGTTAAAAATAAATATGTAGTTATTTATCAAAAGTTTATTTATGTTAGTTTTGGGTTAATTCATTAGAATTATCGTGTCCGCATTTATGACACATATACAAATCATCTCCACCATCTTTTACATTCCATGACCAACCACAATTAGTACACTTTATTTTAGCCTCAGCTTCTGTGATTAGTTTCGACATTTGTTTTATTTTTTCGATGGCTTCGTTTAGTTTTTTATCTTCTTTAGATTTTTTATTGTAATCTCTAGCTATACCTTTATTTGTGTCAATACATTCCTCTGGTGACATTTCGTCTAATTCCTCATTAAGATTATACTCAACATATCTTTGTAAGTCATTGTATCCAAGTCTTGTAATTCCATTTTGGAACCCTATCTTCTTAAACAAAGTATCAAGCTCATCAAACGATTTACCCTTTAGCTTATTAACAATATTTGAGAATTCCTTATCAGATATTTTAATAAATTGGATTACTGGTATTTTATCACAGCCAAGCTTCATTGCAGCAAGAGCTCTATGTCTACCCTCTTGCTGGTCACCATCTTTTGTATAATATCCTATTGGAAACTTGGCCCCAGACTTCATGGCCTCAGCGTATTTATCAATATTAGATTGAATTACTGCACCAGAACTTACAACATCATCGTATGAAAGTCCACCGAACCCTTGTGCAATTTTATAAATATATTGCTTTGGAGATACATAGACCAACTTAGCAGTTCTTCTCTTTGCGATCATAGAATACAGAGGCTTATCAAACTCAACATGTTGGTTTAAGCTATTAAAATCAAAAAAATCATTGCAATCCATTTGTTCCGCTTCATTCATAATGTCGTAAGACTCTTCTTTTGTTTTCCCCCATTTTTTACCTTTGCCTGGTGTACCACATGATGCTGGTGTTGGTCTACATGAAGGATATTTGGCTCTCTTCTCACCTTTTTCTCTACCACATGCTTTACATTTCTTTTTCCCGTCTACTGTTTTACATGTGTTGCAATCAACCCATCCTTTGTTACCACCGCCGCCTCTTCTTGAGAACCATCCGTGTAACCCATCTTTTTTTTCTTTTGAGTAGTCAGTCTTCTTTGCTTCGTCCATACCTTTGTTTATGTGGTTTTGGACCCAGTCTTCTAATTCGTTGATGTTTGGTGCGTGATCATTACCTTTTAATTTGGTGATAGATTCATGTGCTTTATATAGTAGTTCTTTTATATCTTCTGGAGCTTCGTTTATATCATCCTCCTTTAGGTCCTTCCATATTTTACCATTACGACACCTTACAATGGCACCAGATCTATATGCAGATGGTTTGTCGTATTTCCTTCTAGCAATCCTAAGACAACGATCAGCCTTTTTTTTCTCCTCAATAAGAACATCGTCATTGGTTAGTTCCATCACTTCCAGAAGTCTGTTTATATTTTCGTTTAAGGCGTCCTCGTTAATCATTTATTCATTTATATTTGTGTTATTATAAATATGTGTTTTTTTGTTAAAGATGGTCTATTTATAATAAATAAAGAACCAATGAAAAAAAATTTATTATCTGAAGAGTTATTTAGGATCCATAGAATGATGGGGTTAAATGAAAGCGTTATAAGCGAAGAGTCCAATATAGTGGGTACGTATGCTGATATGGACAAAGGTGTGATAATAAATGTTGATCTAAGTAATGGTCATAAGGATAGATTGGTTAATTGGTTGTCTACTGAACACGGAGATATTTTTAGTACGTTAGATTACCATGAAGGTGGTGATGTTTCTGTTTCTGAGGACGAGATAGTTTTTAGTGGTGATAATGGTATCTTTATACTGGATAGAATTAACATAAAAACCGTATAAGATGGGTAAAAAACAAAATTTAACAGAGGAGTTATTCAGGATCCATGAAATGATGGGATTAACTGAAAACCAATTAGAACTTTTTTCTGATGAAGATGCGGGTTCAGAAGAGGAGATTCCTACGGATGAAGTATCTGAAGAAGGTCTTGTTGGTAAAAAGGTTATGGTTTATTATAACCTACATAAACATGTATTTTCAGTTACATATAAAGGCTTAGTTAAATCTTACTCTGATTACGTTAAATTAAAAGATGTTGAGTTTAGGGTTAGAAAAGGTGGTAACGAAAAAGTTAGAGATGAGAAGAAGAAGAATGTTCATGCTTTTGTTATCGGTACTTTAGTTGACCATATTGAGAGTCCTTCTGATAAACTACCTGAACCTACTGGTTCTAAAACGATTACGTATAACCCTTATAAATATAGTTCTTTTGTTTACCAAGATAGTGAGGAGCCAGTTTATAACGCTAAAGAGGTTGAGTTAATAAACCGACCATCTGATAAGATATTTCAGATAAGTGAAAGTGTTGGTACACCTATATCGGAGGATATTATTTCTGAGGGACCTAAATTAAAGGATTATTTAAATAAACTTGGGAGTAAGTTCGATGTTATAAAGGATAATCTAAAACAGGAGGGTGCTGAAACTTTAGATATTTTAAGTAAATTAATTGATGCTGCCAAGGGTAAAAAGCTTAGTAATTCTGATAAACAGGAAATTGGTGATCAACTTAAAGATTTACTTAAGTTGTCAGGTTTGGCGGCTATCTCTGTATTACCAGGTGGTATAATAGCAGCTATTTTAATAAAGTTTTTTAAAAAGGAGTCTTGGATAACACCATCGTCTTTTAAAGATAACCCAATTTCTTTATCTGAAGAATCTAACCTTAGTTATACTAGTGAAAAAGTAGATGAGTTAATCATTGAAGCTCAAAAAGTTGTTGATAAGGGTAATAGTTTGATAAAAAGTTATGGTATGCGAATACTTAATTCGACATTACTAGAGGTACATGATGAGATGAGTAAATTCGAATCAGATCGTAATGATTTAAATTCTTTTGAGAAGAAAATCAGGGCTAAATTTGATTACTATTATGATGTAGCTAATTCTTTTGATTATATGGATTGGCCAGATAATGTTAAGACGTTAGATGGGTTTGTGAATAAATTAGATGATATCGTTGAGACTTTAGATGATTTGGTTGAGGTATATGACGACTTAATCGATAAAGTGGAGAGGTTATCAAAATACGGAACAAAATTATTTGATAAGTAATTTTGGTATAAGGTAGAGGTTTATTTATTCTCTATCATTAACTCACCTAGAACTTCTATTTTACCAACTAATTCTTGGAACTCTATTTGTTTTATATCCATACCGTCTTTTGTTGACGATTGTAGTTTTTCTATGAGTTTATCATATTCTTCCTTAGCATCTTCCATGTTTAGTTCACCTTTTGACGCTTTTTCGTAGTAAGGTAACTTAACTTCGAAGTGATGATATGTTAGTGTTGACAACCCACCTTTTTGTTTTGCACTATCAGCTATTTTTTCGGCTCCAGACATTCTTTTTTCAGAAAAATCTTCGATATCCACACCCTTTTCTTCTTCTTCACCTAATTCTATTGGATTTCCTTTTCCGTGTGTTGTTCTAACGCTAAAAGAAGCGTTGTTATCAACTACTGGATTTCCTGGTCCTGATCTTGCCACACCTGAATCCCATTGCTTTCTAGCCGATCCTGTTGGGTTTTGTGATTGTACAGCACCCATTTCTTCATTGAGCCCCATCATTTCTCTGATCTTACCAACTTCTTCGTTTAATTTAGTTTTTTCCATCGTTAGTTAATTTATATCATATATTACGGTCCCATATCGTAAGTTATCTAATGGGGTACCTTTTGCGTTAACACCTTCGAACCCTAATGCTTTCATTATTAGTGTTGATGGTGTGTCAATATTACTACTTGATTTTAATTTTTCGTTAATTTCATTAGAGAGTATATCTTCTTTTTCTCGCCGACTATATTCAAAATCCCAAAAGGAAGAACTACCTTGGTCCATTTCCTCTTCAGTATATTTTGTCATTAATAAATCGTATTCAGCTTTATTCCTATAACCAAATTCTTTATAAGGGTTCTTTGTGTTAATATGATTAGGTGGGTTGACCCCTAACACATACGAAACACTTAATATATCGTTAGTTCTTATACTAGGTATTTTATTTGACATAGCCTCATCATTTATATATTTTAGGGTATCATGTAATTTTAAACTGGCTGGTGCTAAATTATAACCATCTAAGTTTATTTTAGACACTATTCTTGAGGTATTTTCCGTACCCGTAGTCCGTGCATATTCTTGTGCAGTTTCTTTATCACCAAAAAAATAAAATCCTGTACCAAAATGCCCTGTACCCCTCATAGTTAACTTAAAATTATTTATAGGTTCAGCCTTGGTGATTAAATCACCAGCCCTAAACGCTTCAGAAGATTCAGTAAGTCCCATCATTTCTCTGATCTTACTAAGCTCTTCGTTTAATTTAGTTTTTTTCATTAACAATTAATTATTAAGATGGTTGATTGGGTGCGGCACCTACCCAGGCTGAAGTAGATAATATATTCATCATCTGTTCATATGTGTATACATTTGATTTTGTGGTTAACCCTGCTATTGAAGAAGGTTCATTACCATCATATTTAATGAAAGCTAAAGTACCGTCTATTGATTTTCTTGTGGTCTCAGCTGATGATTGTTCCACTTGATCAAAGTTTACGTTATCAATTTCAGTTACATTGAATGTGATGTATTTTCTATTTGGATATTTCGTCATGTTATTCGCTTAATTTTTATTATTATTGATCTAATCTACCAACTAAGGCGTTGTAGTTTTGGGTAACCTCTGAACTAGTTAATTTTTTGTTATACACTTTTAAAGCGGATATTGCCCCTGCCATACGTCTCCATTCGTACCTAAGGTCCCCACCTGCAAATATAGATGCGTCTCGATTATTAATTATAGCACCACCTGTGTTCCCACCAGTACCTGATTGCTGACCGTTGGTGTAAAATTGTGAACCTTGTGAATCCATAGTACATACTAAATTATACCACGTCCCAGTAGATAAAGTGCTACTACTACCACCAGAAACCAGACCTCGACTTGTCCACACGTAAAAAGTAACAGTGTTTGATCCAAGATTCCCATGCATTAACCAAATATTACCATCTCTAACCCTATCCTGATTATTAAGAACTCCTTGTCCAACACCTTGTCCGTAATTCATAGGGGAGTCCCATTTAACCCAAAAGTCAACAGTTATTTTATCAGCATAATTATTAAATGTGTCACGCGCTTCACTAACTATATAATCGTCCATACCATCAAAAACAAAATTCCCACCATTCTTTGAGTCCCAATAAGAACCGTTATACATCTCTCCTCTTGTTCGGACCGAACTTAAATCAGTAATCGCGGTACCAGAACCAGAGTGAGACCCCATAGTTGGCCATGCATCCCAGTGGAGTACTAAACTATCATTAACGACCTTTGAGCTGGTGTACCCGTAGAAGTCTGATGGTTTGTAATCCCTACCGTTATTTATTGGTTGTATGTAACTAAATCTGTTTAAGTCTCCGTATCTTAAATCTAACGCCTCCTTTAAACTGAAGTTATTGGGATTTCCAAACTCAGCCCTTATTTGGTCATAACTTATTTGTCCGCTTCTTGGTAACATAATTAATTGATATAATTGGTTAGTTCATATTTTCCAGAATCCATTCTGTATAGACTAATATGTAACATTTTATTTTTAACAGGCTTGTCATTCTTACTTAATTCTACGTGATAATTTGCGGTTTCACCATACTTTATGTGTACTGGGTAAAAACTAGCCATATCGGCTTCATAACCTTTGTTTAGTGCGTAATCTTGAGCAGATTCTAGAGCTCCTGATTGGGTTTCGAAGTAATCTTCTTGAACGTAAGCTCTTCCTTCATATGTTTTATTCTCATATATTTTACCTTCTTTACCGCTTCTCATAGCCATCCAAGACTGTTCTTCTTCTTCAAGCTCTCTCTCTATTGAATCTATCCCACTCATATCTAATTCGTCATCGCTTTGAGGTTCGCAGTGTTCTTTACAGTCGCTACAAATCCCCATATCTGTATACATGGGTGCTCCACAGCAATCTGAAAGATATTCGCTATATGCGTCGCTAGGGTCAAAAGATTCATTTTTTTCAAACGTATCTGGATCTCTATCTTGTTTATTGGCTGTTGCATAGTAAATCGCCTCACCTTTCTTTTCACCATATTCATCTTTGAACTTATCTTTAATCTCTCCATCTTTTGCGTAGGTAGTACCACTTGAATAAATTATTTCAAACTTCTTCGATTTTGGCATATATTCGTAAGGGATTTTCTTGTCATTCAAGTAGAGCATTATTTCAGTATCGCCTGAATCATTGCTTGGATTAACTTTTGCTTCAAAAAACTTATAACTACCTACATTCGACATATTAGGCTTTTCCTTAACCTTGCTAATAGTAGCTATTTTTTGAAATTTTTCATAAAACTCGTTATATTTAATCTCATCGTTTTCGACAAATTCCTCTTCACTAAATAAACTAATATCGTTTAGTTTATCCCTAGTACCCTCGAAACCAGGTATCTCATCTGGGGTTTCTTGATCCTTGGTTAACTCTGACCAGAAATCATCAACCTCTTTGGTTTGAATCGGATATTTAGGGTTTAGGTCAAAAATAAATACTTTTGTTTCTAACTCGTCTAAGTCGTATTTGTTATAAAGGTAGTTCATTAGATCCGTTTGTGAATCTAGTGAATTTTCGTCACCTTCTTCTTCCCTAACAGAACCTACTATGTCTGCTGGGGATAATTCGTCTATAATTTCATCTGTTGATGTGACACTTTCTTTAATACCCATCATTTGTTTAATCCTAAGTATTTCTTCATTGACCATTAACTTTTTCATATATAATATCTTTTACTATAAATATAAGGTATTATGTTAAAAGTTGATATTTTAAACTACTATAAAACTATTTATATAGTATGGGATTAAAAGATTTAGAGGTTAAAAGTTTGCTTAGTAAGATAAGATATATCGAAGATGAGTTATTGATGTCAAATTCGGTACATGAGGAGTTATTAGATACTTTTTTATCTGAAGCTGATGATATGGCTAAATCTAAGGGTTTGAAACCTAAACCTAATGAAACACCAATACCTGTAGATTCTACCGATAGTGTTAGTGACGTGGTTGAACCTGATGTTACTAGCGATGTAAAGAAGTTGTATAGGCGTATTGTAACACGAACACATCCAGATAAGTTAATAGATGTTGAAGAAGACGTTAAAATTGAGTTAACAAATTTATTTGAGGTGGCTGTTGAGGCTTTAGAGAAGAAAGATTTATTTTGTTTAATGAAAGTGGCTGATAAGTTAAACATACCTAATATAACAATAAATGAATCTCACCTACCTATTATTCGTAATAGGCTCAGTATGTTAGAGAAAGAATTAGCCATATCAAAGGATTCGACCGTTTACGTTTGGTACTCGGCTGACGAAGAAAATAAGAAAAAAATATTAGAAAAATACTTGACTTTTATGTTTTTTTAGTTCTAGCTTGATATTTATATGTAACAATAATAAAATAATAAACTTAAAAAAACCAAAAAAAACAAATGGCAAATTTAAATTTAAGAAAGAACTTAACGCAAGCGTTAAGTTTCACACAAATGGATGACAACTTTGAATACTTAGAGAGTATCAATGAGTCATTGGAATCATCATTAGAGACTAGGGTTTCTACGGAAGAAGCCGCTAGGGCGTCTCATGATGGATCATTAACAACTAGATTAGACGATTTAGCTACCGACTTCGCAACCGATGTCGAGCTATCTGATGCTGTATCTGTTGAAAAATTAAGAGCGGAGACCGCTGAAGGTAGTATCGAAGATAACTTATCTACTGAAATAGCTGATAGAGCTTCTGCTGATACTGCTTTACAAGACAACATCGATGGTGTTGCTGGTGATTTAGCACAAGAGTTATTAGACAGAGCTTCTGCTGATACTACTTTACAAGGGAACATCGATGGTGTTGCTGGTGATTTAGCACAAGAGTTATTAGACAGAGCTGCTGATGTAGATGCTGAAGAGACTAGAGCAATTGCTGCTGAAGGGTCTTTAAGTACTAGAGCTGGTGATATCGAAGGTGATGTGTCTGCGTTATCTACTGAAGTAGTTAACGAAGTTTCTTCTATCGATACCGTATTGGCTGCATTAGATGCAACTTACGTTGATGACGCTGAGTTATCTGCCGCTGTATCTGTTGAGAAACTAAGAGCTGAGACTGCTGAGGGAGTTATCGAAGGTAACTTATCTACTGAGTTATTAGATAGAGCTTCTGCTGATACTTCATTAAGTACTAGAGCTGCTGATATCGAATCTGATGTAACTGCATTAGAAGGTGATGTAACTTCAATTGATACTAGAGCGACTGGTATCGAAGGTGATGTAACTACATTAGAAGGTAACGTAACTTCAATTGATAATAGAGCTGGTGATATCGAAGCTGATGTAACTGGATTAGAAGGTGATGTAACTTCAATCGATATTAGAGCTAATGGTATCGAAGGTGATGTAACTGCATTAGAAGGTGATGTAACTTCAATTGATACTGTATTGGGTGCATTAGATGCAACTTACGTTGATGATGCTGAGTTATCTGCTGCTGTATCTGTTGAGAAACTAAGAGCTGAGACTGCTGAAGGAGTTATCGAAGGTAACTTATCTACTGAATTATTAGATAGAGCTGCTGCTGATGCTACGTTACAAGGAAACATCGATGGTGTTGCTGGTGACTTATCTACTGAAATAATTGATAGAACTGCTGACGTATCTGCTGAAGAGTCTAGAGCGATTGCTGCTGAAGGATCTTTAAGTACTAGAGCTGGTGATATCGAAGGTGATGTATCTGCATTATCTACTGAAGTAGTTAACGAAGTTTCTTCTATTGACACTGTATTAGCTACATTGGATGCAACTTATGTTGATGATGCTGAGTTATCTGCTGCTGTATCTGTTGAGAAGCTAAGAGCTGAAACTGCTGAAGGTGTTATTGAAGGTAACCTATCTACTGAATTAGTTGATAGAGCTGCTGCTGATACTTCATTAAGTACTAGAGCTGGTGACATCGAAGGTGATGTAACTGCATTAGAAGGTGACTTATCTACTGAATTAGTTGATAGAGCTTCTGCTGATACTTCATTAAGTACTAGAGCTGGTGACATCGAAGGTGATGTAACTGCATTAGAAGGTGACTTATCTACTGAATTAGTTGATAGAGCTGCTGCTGATACTTCTTTAAGTACTAGAGCTGGTGATATCGAAGGTGATGTAACTGCATTATCTACTGAGGTAGTTAACGAAGTTTCTTCTATTGACACTGTATTAGCTACATTGGATGCAACTTACGTTGATGGTGCTGAGTTATCTGCTGCTGTATCTGTTGAAAAATTAAGAGCTGAAACTGCTGAGGGAGTTATCGAAGATAACCTATCTACTGAATTGGTTGATAGAGCTTCTGCTGATACTTCTTTAAGTACTAGAGCTGGTGATATCGAAGGTGACTTATCTACTGAAATAGTAGATAGAGCTGCTGCTGATACTGTATTACAAGGAAAACTCGATGATACTATTAGTGACTTATCTACTGAATTGGTTGATAGAGCTTCTGCTGATACTTCATTAAGTACTAGAGCTGGTGATATCGAAGGTGATGTAACTGCATTATCTACTGAAGTAGTTAACGAAGTTTCTTCTATCGATACTGTATTAGCTACATTAGATGCGACTTACGTTGATGACGCTGAGTTATCTGCTGCTGTATCTGTTGAGAAACTAAGAGCTGAAACTGCTGAGGGAGTTATCGAAGATAACCTATCTACTGAATTGGTTGATAGAGCTTCTGCTGATACTTCATTAAGTACTAGAGCAACTGGTATTGAAGATAATATCGATGATATCGAAGGTGACTTATCTACTGAATTGGTTGATAGAGCTGCTGCTGATACTTCTTTAGAGACTTTAACTAATAACCCAACTATGATTTTGGATGGTGGTAGGTACGATGTTACATCGGCTAGCGATTCTTTCGCAAACGCTCCAGCTATAATCGTTGTTAACGCACCTGCTGAGCCATCAGTAACAATCGATATGGTTTCTGCTGTAAGAGGTTCAATAAGTACATTCATCGTTGCTGATTTAGCTGGTGATAATACTACTGGTTCTGAGTTAGTAATTGATTTTGCTGCACTTTCAGGTAGCCCTTACGGTGGTAATCAATTGGTTCTACAGGAAGGTGAGTCTGCTCAGGTTTACATGTTAAGTACTGGTGTTGGTATCGTATTAGCGATTAACAAAGCAGTTTCTTATGTGACTGAATACCCAAGTGACGGACTATAATAGATTAATTATATAAGTACAGAAAGGGTGGGAGAAATCTCACCCTTTTTTTTGTTTTAAAGTTTTATGATTTACTGGACATGTTGAAATGCGGAGAGAAAGGGTGGGTAATAAAAAACTAGACGATATCTTTTTGTCTAAGTATTAAAAAAAAAGACCTAGATAAATCTAAGTCTTTTAATTATTTATGTGTTATATACTTATTACTTCAATAGATTTGTTTTCCAGTCATACTGTTTACCTTCAATCTCATTTTTATCGAATAAGTTTTTTAATAAAAGTTCATACTGTTCGACCATTTCCTTGTTTTCAACAGTGTACCTTTTTAATATCTCTCTATTCCTATCGGTATAACCTTTATCGGATTTCCTTTTATCTATAACCTCTAATATTAAATCACCAGCATCTTTCATCTTGAAATCTTCGTAGTAATACCCTATATCTTTACATAGGTGTGCGTTATGTATTAATGGTGTACCAAAATATACCGTATCTAAATAAGCGTAATTAAGTGCGTTCCCCCACTGGTTCGATACAATCATATCAGCAAACTTACTAAGTGTATATACTATATTATACCTAGAATCGAATATAATTTTCTTATCTTTATGTGATTTGAATGTGTTTACAATACTAACTAAAGTTTCATTTTTTAATAGTTTTGTGGAGTTCATTATGTTGATCTCATGTATAGACTCTGGGTTCTTCTTGTAAGCATATTCACATGAGTATATTATGGGTAGGAGGTTTTTTAGTACACTTAAGTTAGGCTCTA
>Ga0209555_10002078_pt1 | contig 14452 bp, 21 predicted proteins | sample SaaInl85LU_5_DNA_FD_184643 | JGI IMG/M metagenome (GOLD analysis project Ga0209555, IMG submission 184643) | Marine microbial communities from expanding oxygen minimum zones in the Saanich Inlet - ESP_85LU_5_DNA (SPAdes) (version 2) | ecosystem: Environmental > Aquatic > Marine > Intertidal... | reverse complement strand
GTGATGCTGGAAAAGATAAACATTTTTTAGGATATGTTAGAAATGATGGAACTGTAACTTCGGATAAATCTGACCCTAACATCAAAAAAGATGAACAGGGGAAATTAGAAGTAAAACGAGGAAATCCTGGTAATAAAGATAGAGGTAGATTTGTTTGGAGATGTATTTTAGAACAAGGAGGGCAAGACCCTTATACTGGATTGCCACTTGATTTGAGTGCAATTGATTTAGAACATACTGTTGCATTTGATAATAAGGATAATGGAGAACCAACTGAACAAGATTATCTAAATAGAGAACATGATGATAATATTATCATTTGTGCAACTAATATTAATCAGAAAAAATCTAATTTATCTATGAAGGATTTCTATGAAAGAATCGTAGATGACCAAATTGGTAAATCGGAAGAAGAATTTAAAAAAGAAAGTGAAACTTACGAAACGATAAATAAAGTTGCATCTCAAACTCAACAAAAAGCTGCTCTCGTATTAGAAGAAGGAAAAATCAAAAAAGGATATGATTTTAAAACTCTTAAAGAAACATTTGATGTGGATGATGAAACTTACACAAATGCAAGAAATGAGTTTAGAAAAGTGGCAGAAACTAAAGAAGATAAAAAGGCTCTTGCCAAACTAAAATCAGAAATTGGTAAAAATACCCTAATGGCAATGGGATTGGGTAGAGGGCTTACTGATAAAAGTGGTAGGAGAACTATAAAACTTTCTTCTGATAATTTATATAGAGGATTTTTATTATCAATGGCTGATGAACCAGATAGACAAGATGAGTTTAAAGAAGCATGGGAAGAGGCCAGAAAAATTGGTAATTCTGATGAATATCGATTAGATGGTAAGGGCCAACAAGGAATGATAAAGTATCTAATTGATAAAAAATTTATATCTCATAAGGTTCTTTCTGATAAAAAACTTGGTAAAGTATTTCAAAACGCATTAAATGAGGTATATGATTATACATTAGAAATGTATCTAATAACAGAATAGCATTCATATTCTCAGATTTTATCGATTAATTGTAGTATTTAACCCTTTCCTTTAATATTTTTATATTTATAGTAGTATAAATAATAGTGAGATAGGATTAATATGCAAACACAGTTACTCTGTACTTTTACAACTAAAGAGGAACTTCAAAATACCCTACAACTTATTAGAGAAACATATCACATAGTTTATAACTACATTTATGTTCTGCAAAATAAGGGGAATTTGGATGAACTTTTTGTTACATACAATATAGATACACAATATAAACCAGAGAAACCTCTGAGTGATACTATATTGGTGCATAGAAAAAAACAATCTAATACTCTTTATACAATCAATGCACTTAACGAATTAGTAAAAGAAGAAAATGGTGGTGTATTGGATAAAAAATTCTCTATCGATTGGGATAAATTCAAAAACTCAATCATCGTTACCAATGTAGAAGGAACAAAGAAAATTTCTACAAGAATCTTCGAGGTAATAGAATTTAATCAAAAATAATTCACTTTTTGCTTGGATATATCAAAAATATTTCGTATATTTACTATGTAAATAAGTGATATGTTAAAAAAGACAGTTGAAAAAATAGTTAATGAAATCTTTCCAAAGATTGAGAAACATTATGGGTTCTCAAAATTCCAAGAATGTACTCCTTATGTAGAACTTCATAAAAATATTTATGAAAAGTATAGTGGTGAGGAAGGTGCTCAAGGTGAAGAAGATAAGTGTCATGCTGAGTATTGTTCAATGTTGAATGAAATCACAATATACTATCCTCAGATGAAAAGTAGAAAGATGGTTATCGAAACTCTAATTCACGAATACATTCACTACTTACAATCACCAAGTTGGTTCAAAAGATATTACAATATGGGTTATCATTATAATGACCATCCATATGAGTTAGAAGCAATAAGTTACGAAAAAGATTATAAATTATTTATTTAAAACTTAAAATTATGGAATTATACAAAGTAATGAATGAAACGAATTATCCCGAAGAACATACAACTCAACTTTCATTAGATGAAGCTAATGAGTTGTTATCTGATTTGGAAGGAATGTTCCCAGATGAACAATACTCAATTTGGCCTGATGAATATGTAGAACCAAAAGAGGTTAGATATTATAACAACAACGCCGTAGATGGTTGGGAAGATATGTTCCCATCATATGATTATTAAAAATAATTTAAAAAAAGTACCAAAAATTTGGTAGTCTCAATTATTTTTCGTATATTAGTACTGTTAATGAGTGAGAGTTAAACCTTTAAAACTTAAAATATGAAATCAATACAACTAAAACAGTATATGTTCACCTTCGAAGAGGGGGGTTGGAATACCGTATGGGCGAAAACTCTACGAGGAGCTAAAAAACTAGCTATTCAACAATACAAAGATTATCCAACCCTAAATCCACGAGTGGATTCTGTTCATTTAGCAACAGAACAAGGTTTGAAAAATGCAATGAGTTTGTTTTACTAAAATTTAAAACTATGAGTGTTATTGAAACATGGAGTAAAAAAGAATTTCTACAATGTATGAGTGATTTGTATAAAGAGGTATATGGTATAAGACCTCGTGGTGTAGATTATCAATCTTGGAGTTTACAAGAACTAAAAGATGAGTGGAAACGATTGGAAAAGATTGCAATCGATGAATTTTGGTATCAAGATTAAAAAAATAAGAATTTATTTGGAATTGTAAAAATAAATTCGTATATTTGTATTTATATAAAACAAAATATGATAGATTACTCAGATTATATATCAGATGAAACCTCTGATATCAAAAAATTAGTAAACGAAATACTAAATCATCCTTTATTAAATGGAGAAAATAGAAAATGGATTGCTCATAATGATAGAGAGTTTTTCTGTCCTGATGGAGGATGTATTGATTTTTATGAAGATGGTATTGAAAGTTCTGTTAAAGGAGTAACCTATATTATAAAATTACTTCAAGAATACAAACCAAAAAGAATACTTGAGGTTGGTATGAATGCTGGTTCTTTTTCAATTATAGCAAAACTAACATTGGGAGATGTAAAGGTTTTTACTGTTGAAAAAATTGAAGAATTTACCGAAAGAGCATCTCAGATAAATAATTTTTTTGGTGAAAAATTAATTACATTATATAGTGGATGGTCTGATACTCAAGAATTCAGAAATTGGACTAATAATTTCACACCATATGATTTTGCTTGGATTGATGGAAATCATACTGAAGAAACTTCAACTTTTGATATAGAAACAGCTATAATTAATAAAGTTCCAATTATTGGATGTGATGATTGTGGACCAAAAATACCAACAGGAGTTTGGGATTCTGTAAATAAATTATCTAATAAAGGATTAATAGAAATTGTAGGAGAATCAAAGATAGAATCAACTGTTGGTGCAATTACTGTTGTTAAAAATTTAAGAAAATAATTTGGTATTTTAAAAAAATATTCGTATATTTGTATAAATTAAAATAAGTTATGGCAAAAAGAACTACAAAAATCACTACACCTAAAAGACAACACAATTTTTCACCCCAAATAGTAGAACCTCAATATGATGAGGTTTTACAATATGATAATCCAAAAGTTGTTGCAGAAATGGAAAAACAATGGCCAGAAATGACAACTGAATTTAAAAGAATAATGTTCACGCAGTATGAACTATTTTGTTTGAAACAATCTAATTATGGACCTGATAATATTTCGGTTGGTTCACGGTTGGAAAATGAAGAAGAGAAGAAAGTATCTCTTACAGGTCTTTGGTTTAGAATGAATGATAAAATTCAAAGATTAAAACAATTAGTTGTACTTGGTAAACAAGATAATATTGGTGAATCATGTGAAGATACTTTCCAAGATTTATCAGTTTATGGTATCATTGCACAACTTGTTTCAAGTGGTAAATGGGCCAAGTAAATTGTTAATAAAATTCCTTAAACTTCGGTGTGTTTTTGGGATTTTCTTATATTTATATGTACACCGATTCCTCTAATTGAGTTTGGGAATCAAAACATTAAACTTAAAAAATAAATTAATTAAAACTAAAAGGTAAAATTATGGCTTTAGACATTAGCGCAATTAGAAGCAGACTGAACAAACTGCAAAACACACAAAGAAAAACAGATGCATTATGGAAACCAACTCCAGGTAAGCATCAAGTAAGAATTGTTCCTTACAAATTCAACAAAGACAATCCATTTATTGAATTGTACTTTCACTACAACATTAACAACAAAACTTATTTATCACCACAATCATTTGGTAGACCAGACCCTATTGTAGAGTTTGCGGATAAACTAAAAAGAATGGGTGATAAAGATGATTGGAAAGCGGCGAAGGCTATGGAGCCTAAGTTGAGAACTTTCGTACCTGTTGTTGTAAGAGGTGAAGAAGGTGAAGGAGTAAGATTTTGGGGATTTGGTAAAACTGTATATCAAGAAATTCTTGGTTACATTGCTGACCCTGATTATGGTGATATTACTGACCCAACTGCTGGTAGAGATTTAACAATCGAATACAAATCAGCAGAAGAAGCTGGTACTTCGTATCCAACTACTACTATTAGAGTTAAACCATCAACATCACCGGTAAGTGAAGATGCTGAAAGAGCAACTGCATTTATTGAATCACAAACTGAAATCACAGATTTATATTCTGAATTATCTTATGATGAATTAAAATCAGTATTAGAAGGTTGGTTGAATCCAAGTGGAGAAGGTGAAACTGAAACAAAAAATGAATCAGTATCTCAATCAACACTTTCAACTGAAACTAAAAGTGAACCAGTAGCACAAACTACAACTTCAGATTCAAAGAAAACTGATGATGTGGCGGCTGCATTTGATGATTTGTTTAACAATTAATTCCAGACTAAATGGCGAAGAAAAAAGAAATGGATTTAGCGGATATCCTTGCGGGTGAGCTAAACAAACAATCAAAAGATTCTAAAGTAGCATTTTTCTTAGATGATGATACTGCACCTACAAATGTAGAAGGGTGGATATCGACTGGATGTGCTATGTTAGATGTGGCCATTTCCAATCGCCCTTATGGTGGTTTGCCTGTTGGTAGAATCACAGAAGTTACTGGTTTGGAACAAAGTGGTAAATCACTACTATCAGCACACCTTTTAGCTGAAACACAGAAACAAGGTGGAGTTGCGGTATTGATTGACACAGAAACTGCAGTAAGTAGAGAATTTTTAGAAGCAATCGGTGTTGACGTTTCTAAACTTCTTTATGTAACAGCAGATTCAGTTGAACAAATCTTTGATTTTACTGAAACAATCATTGAGAAAGTTAGAGAAACTTCTAAAGATAAAATAGTAACAATAGTAGTAGATTCAGTTGCGGCTGCTTCTACTACTAATGAATTAGCATCCGATTACAAAAAAGATGGATATGCTACTGATAAAGCTATTATTATCTCGAAGGCAATGAGAAAGATTACCAATATGATTGGTAGACAGAAAATTTCATTGGTATTCACTAACCAACTTAGACAAAAGATGAATGCGATGTTTGGTGACCCATGGACAACTTCAGGTGGAAAAGCTCTTGCTTTCCATGCCTCTGTAAGATTGAGATTGAAGGGAATGGGACAAATCAAACAAAAGGTAAACGGCAACGATAAGGTTGTTGGAATGAAGGTTCGTTGTCAAGTAATTAAAAACAGAATGGGCCCACCTCTAAGAGCGGCAGATTTTGAAATTTACTTTGATAGAGGAATCGATAATTATGGTTCATGGTTAGGAGTCATGAAAGAAAACAAATTAGTTAAACAGGCTGGTGCTTGGTACACTTACATTGATACACAAACAGGTGAAGAACTGAAATTCCAATCTAAGGATTTTATTCCTTTGATGGATGAAAGAGAAGATGTTAGAGAACAAATCTATAAAAAGATATGTGAAGAAACAATCTTACAATATAAATCAGATACACTTGATATTGATGCAATGGAAGTTGATACCGAAGGTGCTGGTGAAAATGATTAAAAATTCAATATGAGTAAATTAGTTACAATGTTGAGAAAAAGTGCTGAGGCTGATAAGGCCAAAGCACTTTTATCTCTCGAATTATTAGATAAGAAGGCAGTTGGTATTGGTGACCATTCTACTGAAGATTTCTATAAGAATGCAGAAGAAGCATTAGAACTTCTATCTTCTGCAATAGATAGATTAGAAGCGTTAGAGTATTATGAAAACCAAGATTCAAACAAAGAACTTCTTACATGAAAGAACTCTACAAAAACATTTTAGATTCGGTTGAGAAAGACCGAGACCAGAATATCAATAGACACAAGAATTCTCGTGTATTAATTATTGATGGTCTAAATACATTTATCAGATGTTGGTCATCCATTCCTACAATGAATGATGATGGCGACCATGTTGGTGGTGTAACCGGTGCTCTCAAATCTATTGGATATGCCATTAGACAAACTCAACCGACTCGTGTTATTGTAGTTTTTGATGGTAAGGGTGGTTCTACCCAAAGAAAGAAGAAATTTAGTGGATATAAAGCTCAAAGAGATTCTAACAAACTCAGAGTGAATCGTGCATATGCTGATTTAATGAATGAGGAAGATGAGAGAGAATCTATGAAAAGACAATTCGTTTGGTTAAATGAAATGTTAGATGGATTACCTCTTACAACTATGATATATGATGGTGTTGAAGCCGATGATATCATGGCTTATATATCCACCAAACTTCTTAAGGAAGATGAACAGGCGGTGATTATGTCAACCGATAAGGATTTTCTCCAATTGGTTGATGATACAACCATCGTCTGGTCACCCACCAAAAAGAAAATGTACAATACTACAATGATAAAAGAAGAATTTGGTATAGAATCTAAAAATCTTTTATTATATAGAGTATTAGATGGGGATAAATCAGATAATATTCCTGGTGTATATGGATGTGGTATTAAAACCGTAGTAAAAAGATTTCCTGAAATTACAGAAGATGTTAAATTATCAGTAGATGATTTATTAAAACTGTGTGAAGATAAGGAAGCTGAAACAAAGGGTAAAATAAAAATATACAAAGATATACTTAAATCAAAAAGACAAATCTTATTAAATCAAGATTTGATGCAATTGGATGATGTTGATATATCGGGTCAAATCAAAATGAAAACTTTAGATAGATTCAACGAAGAAATCCAACCACTAAACAAAATGGATTTTATGAAAATCCTCCTAAAATACAAAGTAATCGGAAACTTTGGGGATATCAATGATTGGTTAAAAACAACATTTGGAAATTTAATCACAGAATGATAAAACTTATAGAGTTAAAAGATTCAACGAATACTAAATTTATAGGAATAGAAAATGATACTATTTCTACCACTATTTCAAAATATAGTTCATGGGAAGGTCATCTTGTAAATTTATATTATAATCTTATAACAGAAAATAATATTGTAATAGATATTGGTGCTAATATTGGATATCATTCTGTTCATTTTGGAAAACTTGTTGGTAGTAGTGGTAGGGTATTTTCATTTGAACCTCAAAAACTTATTTATGATATTTTATCTACTAATATTTTAAAAAACGGACTTTCAAATATTATAACTCAGTATAATTTTGGATTATCATCAAAAAAACAAACAAAGTATTTATCCAATATCAAAGATATGACTTATGATAATGGAATGGTGAACTTTGGTGGTGTACAATTAAATGATGAAATCACCGGAGGTTCAATTATAAATGTTGAATCTTTAGATAATATTTTTACAGGAAATGTTAATTTTATTAAAATTGATATCGAAGGAATGGAATCTGAAGTAATTAAAGGTGCTACCAAAACAATAAAAAATTCTTTACCAATAATTTTGATTGAAATAAGTAAAAATCATGATGAAATATATTCTTTCTTTAAAGAAAATGAATATGAAATTTATAGGATTATAAATCATGGTAATGGAAATGATTATATTTGTCTACATCAAATTAATCACAAAGATATTATAAATAAAATGGATATTATCTTTAAAAAGTGTAATAACGAATATGAAATTTTATAAAATAAATTTGTATAATTCAAATAATTTTCGTATATTTGTATAAGTTTTAAAAAGAGTCAATGCAAGAACAAACAGATACATTATCAAAATATGGACAATCTTTTCAATCAAAGGTTGTATCGGCACTTATTACTGATAATAAATTCTTAGATACAATTAGTGAAATAACCACTGCTAAGTTCTTTGAGAACGATGCTAATAAGTGGATTATATCTGAGATACTTAATTATCATGAGGAGTTTAGAAAACCACCTACATTAGATGTATTTAAATCTCAATTATCTAAAGTAGATAATGAGATTTTAAAGAAAACTGTGGTAGACCAACTAAAACATATCTACACACAAGTTGGTAATGTGGACTTAGATTACATAAAAAAAGAGTATAGAGATTTCTGTATTAATCAAAATCTTAAAGGAGTAATCCTACGTTCAGTTGATTTACTACAAGCTGGTTCTTATGATAGAATCAAAGATTTAGTAGATGCTGCAATGAAAGTTGGTAACGAAAACAACTTAGGTATGGATTACATCGAAGATTATGATGAAAGAATGCAGGATTTAAAAAGAACAACTGTTCCAACAAAATGGCAACCTATCAACGATTTAATGGATGGTGGATTAGGACCAGGTGAATTGGGAGTAGTTGTTGCACCTTCGGGTGTAGGTAAAACATGGATTCTCACCGCAATCGGTGCAGAAGCTGTTCGGAAAGGTTTGAGTGTGGTACATTATACAATGGAATTATCAGAACACTATGTTGGTGCTCGATATGATACTGTATTTACAGGTATCCCCTCTGCTGATTTGAAGGATAAAAAAGATGAGGTTAAAGCGAAAATCACCAATCTCAAAGGGAAACTTTTAATTAAATATTTCCCACCAAAAGGTGTTACGGTAAAGAAGTTACAGCAACATATTGAGAAAATGGTTACGTTAGATAACAAGCCCGATGTTATCATAGTTGATTACGCTGACCTTTTACTCTCCCACTCAAATAAGTCAGACTCTACTTATGCAGAGCAAGGGGGAGTATATATCGACCTTCGAGGAATGAGTGGAGAATTGGAAATACCAGTATGGACCGCATCTCAAACCAACCGCTCGGCTATTGATTCAGAAGTTATTGAGGCTGATAAGATTGCAGATTCTTACGCTAAAGTAATGAACGCTGACTTTATTATGAGTGTAAGTAGAAAATCAAAAGATAAACTAAATGATACTGCTCGAGCTCACATAATGAAAAACAGATTTGGACCCGATGGAATTACATTTCCATGTAAGATGAATACGAATACAGGTTATATTGAAGTATATGATGGAACATCACCTGATGGTGTAATTGTTCAGAAAGAAGCAGCTAGTGGACAATTAGAAACAAAAAAACTTTTACACAAGAAATATGTAGAAAGTATGGGGTAAGGGTATCAAAAAATTATCACACCCATGAATATAAAATTAAGTTAATATAACAAAATTAAAAAGTTAAAAAAAATAATTCAAAAACAATTTTGTTTTTGAATATATACAATAGTTATAAACACCCACATAATTGATAGTGGGTTCTAATCAATTTTAAAAAAAGGAATATTTTATGGCAAATTCACAAGAACTATTTGAACAGATTAAAGATTTATTCGTTCAATTTGAGGATGAACACAATGGTTCATCAAAAGCAGCTAAATCGAGAGCTAGAAAACACATCGGTGAAATTAAAAAACTTGTAACAGATTACAGAAAAGCATCAGTAGAAGAAAACAAATAAACACATAGGTTATAAAAACATGAGCAAATTATTTAAAGAAAGAGTTCCTTACAAGCCTTTTGAATATCCCGATTATTACACCGAAGGGTGGTTAAAGCAAGCACAAGCATTTTGGTTACATACCGAAATACCTATGCAGGGTGATGTGAAAGATTGGAATGAACATCTTACAAAAGAAGAAAAAAACTTAGTTGGAAATATTCTTTTGGGGTTTGCTCAAACTGAATGTGCAGTTTCTGATTATTGGACTACAATGGTTACCAAGTGGTTTCCAAAACACGAAATACGTCAGATGGCAATGATGTTTGGTTCACAAGAAACTATCCATGCTACTGCATATTCATATTTAAATGAAACATTAGGGTTAGATAACTTTGCTGCGTTCTTGCACGAACCTGCAACTGCAGCAAAGTTCGAACTCTTAACCGAAACTTCCGCTAATTGGACACCTGACGATTTGGCAACAAATTCAAAGGCAAGACAAGAAGTTGGTAGAAGTTTGGCAATCTTCTCGGCATTCTCTGAAGGAGTATCACTATATTCTTCATTTGCGGTACTCTACTCATTCCAAATGAGAAACAAGTTAAAAGGTATTGGACAACAAATGAAATGGAGTGTAAGAGATGAATCTCTTCATTCTCGAATGGGTTGTCAGTTGTTCAGACATATGTGTGATGAATATCCTGAATTGTTAGAACAATGTAAAGATTCTATTGAGAAAGCTGCAAAATTAATTGTAGAACTCGAAACAAACTTTATTGATAAGATGTTTGAGATGGGTGATTTAGAAAACCTATCAGCATCAGATTTAAAAGAATTTATAAAAGCAAGAACCAACTCTAAGTTGGAAGAATTGGGATACCAAGGTATCTTTGAATTTAATAAGAAAAAAGCAGATAATCTCGATTGGTTCTACCACTTAACTGGTGGACATACTCACACCGATTTCTTCGCTATAAGACCTACTGATTATTCAAAGGCAAATGAGGGTGAGGATTGGGATGATTTATTTTAAATAAAAGGTTACAATTATGAAATTTGATGAATTATCAGATAACGTATTAGTTTGGGCACAAGAGAAAGGAATTCTTGTAAAAGATAATGCTCCCAAACAAATGTTAAAAGTGTTAGAAGAAGTTGGAGAAACTGCAGGAGCACTTTTAAAAGGAAACGAAACAGAGATTAAAGATGGTATTGGAGACTCTTTCGTTACACTTATTATTTTATCTAAACAATTGGGTTTATCACCAACAGAATGTTTAGAGGCAGCATGGAATGAAATAAAAGATAGAACAGGTAAAACTGTTGATGGTGTTTTTGTTAAAGATGAATAGGAATACAGAAAACATGAAAAATAGATGGAATCGAAGAATGACGGGTTCTATCTTATCTCCAAATCCAACCGGTATGTTGGTAGATATTGCATTAAGAGCAATAAAATATAATAAAATAAAAAAACAAAGAAATGGCTAAGATAAACTACGGAGAAGAATTAGGTTGGGAATTAGATGTTGATTTCCCATCATGGGCAAATACAGAAATTTATGTAAAAACAATTTCTAAAGGTTACTTACTTGCTGGTGAAAAACCTAAAGATGCTTATTGGAGAGTTGCAACAAGGGTAGCTCAGAGGTTAAACAAACCACACATGGCATCTAAATTCTTTGATTATATTTGGAAAGGTTGGTTAAACCTCGCAACACCAGTTCTTTCAAATACTGGTACTGATAGAGGTTTACCTATCTCTTGTTTTGGTATCGATGTAGCCGATTCTATTTATGATATTGGTAAAAAGAACTTAGAACTAATGTTACTTGCAAAACATGGTGGTGGAGTTGGTATTGGTATCAATCAAATCAGACCTGCAGGAGCACCGATTACAGGTAATGGAACATCGGATGGTGTTGTACCATTTACAAAAATATATGATTCTACAATCCTTGCAACTAATCAAGGTTCAGTAAGAAGAGGAGCAGCTTCGGTTAACCTTAATATTGAACACAAAGATTTTGAAGAGTGGTTAGAAATCAGAGAACCAAAGGGAGATGTAAATAGACAATCACTCAACCTTCACCAATGTGCAGTTGTTGGTAACAAGTTTATGAGAAAACTTCAAGATGGTGATGAAACTGCAAGAAGAAAGTGGGGAAAACTACTACAAAAAAGAAAAGCAACTGGTGAACCGTATATCATGTTTAAAGGGAATGTAAACAATGCAAATCCTGAAATGTATAAGAAGAATGGATTAAAAGTATTCATGACTAATATCTGTTCTGAAATCACTCTACATACAGATGAGAATCACTCATTCGTTTGTTGTTTATCATCAGTAAACTTAGCAAAGTATGATGAGTGGAAGGATACTGATTTAATTTATACCGCAACTTGGTTCTTAGATGGAGTACTTTCAGAGTTTATCCAAAAAGCTAAGAACATGAGAGGATTCGAAAACTCAGTTGCATCTGCTGAAAAAGGTAGAGCATTAGGTCTTGGTGTATTAGGATGGCATACTCACTTACAGAAAAATGGTATTCCATTTGAAGGTATGGAGGCACAATTCGAAACTCGTAAAATTTTCTCTCAAATTAAAATTGAATCAGAAAGAGCATCAAGAGATTTAGCATCAGAATATGGTGAACCACTATGGTGTAAAGAAAGTGGAATGAGAAATACTCACCTTCGAGCAATTGCACCAACAGTTTCAAACTCAAAACTAAGTGGTAATGTATCTGCTGGTATTGAACCATGGGCAGCAAACATATTTACTGAACAAACTGCAAAAGGAACTTTCATTAGAAAAAACCAAGAGTTAGAAAAGGTACTAAGAAAAGCTGGTATCAATAACAAAGATACTTGGGATAAAATTTTAGAAGATGGTGGTTCTGTTCAAGACCTTAATGAACTGAATTCTTGGTGTTTTTTAAATGGTAAAATGGTACAATGTGAAGAAGTATCAGATGATGATAAAATAAAAACCTATCCTGTCAAGGATGTGTTCAGAACATTCAAAGAAATAAATCAAATGGATTTGGTTAAACAAGCTGGTGTTAGACAACAGTATATTGACCAAGGAGTTTCATTGAATTTGGCATTCCCTTCGATTGCAACACCGAAGTGGATTAATCAAGTTACATTAGAGGCTTGGAAACAAGGAATTAAAACTCTATATTATATGAGAACCGAATCAGTTCTTAGGGGTGATATTGCTACAAGAGCGGTTGACCCTGATTGTGTTGCGTGTGATGGTTAGTTTACTTTGTTCTGCTAGAAGTGGTTCTACTAATTTATCAAAATATCTTTCAAATGTTTTGAAATTGAAATTAGTGATAACACCATTTTCAGATAGAGAAAAAACTATTGAATCATTAAATAAAAATTATTTTTATAAAATGATGATTCATCACAAACCAAATGTATATGATAGTATGTTTGAGTTTGGTTCTAATGTTATAACAAAATTTGATAAAGTTATTTTATTAGATAGAGAAAACAAATTAGAACAAGCAGAATCACTATCGTTTAAATTTGGAAAGTATGGTAAAGATATGAGTAAGTATCATATACGAGAACCATATGAAAATATAGATGAAAAAATGGTTAATGAATCTAAAATTCAGTTTGAAGTTCATGGCCAGCTTTTAAAAAGGTTATCATCTGAATTTGATATTCCTTTGTTTACATACGAAGGAATCTATTATGGAGATGAGTTAGATGTATTATCTGATTATCTTAATGTTGAAATAGATTCTGAAATGAAAACAAAATATATCGAAAATTTTAAAAGAGAGAGAATACTTAAAAAGGAGAAATTATGTTAGAAGTAAAGAAATTTTATGCAACTTGGTGTGGTCCATGTAAGATGTTAACACCAATTATGGAACAAGTTAAAGGTAAATTCAATGATGTATCATTCCAAGATATTAACATAGATGAACAATTCGAAGTAGCACAAAAGTATTATGTTCGTTCAGTTCCTACGGTTATTATTGAAAAAGATGGACAAGAAGTTCAAAGGTTTGCTGGATTACAATCAGAGATGGCATACTCGAATGCACTTAACGAATTAAAAAATTAAAAAAATATTTGGATTTCTCAAATATTTTTCGTATATTTGTATAAAATAAAATTATTAATATATGGCATCAATAAAATTTGTAGATAATACTGAGAAGGAACAGATTATCAAAGGAACACCAAAAGTTCCATTTAACAAAAGTAAGAAACTTAGTAGTATGGATGGCTCAAAGGTTCTTTATTACATTGAAACAGAAACTGCTTTTAAGTTAAAGATAGATTCAAAAGTTGATTTCTTACAAAAACATCCACAATATGGTAATTATCATTTAATTACTATTCCAATAGATAGAGTATAAACCTTAAATAAAGTTACATGAATCGTTACGATGAAAAACAACTCGAAGAAAACTATAACAAGTTTATCGAGGCAATCAAAAAATCATTTGAAGGAGAAAGACTAGAAAAACTTCTTCATATGTATTCAATGGAAGAGTTAGGACCAAACCTAATGTTATCTCCTGCGAGTGGAAATAAAAACTACCACAATGCTTACGAAGGTGGTTACATTGACCATGTTATGAATGTGGCAAGAAACTCACTTCGTATGATGAAACTCTA
>Ga0209555_10002077_pt1 | contig 14455 bp, 11 predicted proteins | sample SaaInl85LU_5_DNA_FD_184643 | JGI IMG/M metagenome (GOLD analysis project Ga0209555, IMG submission 184643) | Marine microbial communities from expanding oxygen minimum zones in the Saanich Inlet - ESP_85LU_5_DNA (SPAdes) (version 2) | ecosystem: Environmental > Aquatic > Marine > Intertidal... | reverse complement strand
AGAAGCGACTATTAAGGCGCGGTTCTCGGTGTTAATTCTTTACTTCAAACAACCCTCAAACTCACTATTTACAGATAACAAGACTCAATTTAATGAGTTCTTTAAAAGATTCTGTAGGGTGTCCATAGATCTCCATTCACATCCTGTTTTTAGTCTCTTAAAACCGATTTTCTGTTGGATTATTTGTACCCAACAAATCTAAAAACACCCAATTTGGGTACATTTTGGTCACAAGAATCGATTTTTAGACCTATAAGGTACTGATTTTCAATTAGTTATTAACTTTTTAAAAAACAGGAAATTATGAGTCAAGTCAAATTCAACTACTTTTTAAAGAACAACCCCAACAACAAACGTGAACACCCTATAGTGATGACCATCACCATGAGTGGAGAAAGAACTCAAATGTACACAGGTCTATGGACCGTTAGATCCAAATGGAACAACAAGTACTCTAAGGTAATCGGGACAGACCCTGAATCTAAATCCATCAATGATACCCTACTCTCACTCACCTCAAGAGGAAGACAGGTGGTCAACGAACTTGTGGTATCGGGTCGACCATTCAATCCAAATACGGTCAAGGAAAAACTAAGGAACGGTTTTAACCAAAATCTCAAAACAATTGAATCCTACAACCTTTTCCTTCTAAGAATGGAAAAGAAGATCCCTTCAAAATACACAAGATCAACTTATGTAAAGTACCACAACACCAAACTAAGGGTGGAAGAATTCATTAAACACTACACCAAAAGAAAAGACATCTACCTGTATGAGTTAGACTCAGAGTTTATGGAGTCATTCGATCAGTGGTTACGGGATAAATACAATGTCGCACACAACACAGTGTATAAAACCTACCAACGGTTCACACGGTTTATTCGTGAGGAAGTATCGAAAGGAAACTTAGAACGTTACCCCTTCCCCAATTATAAAATCAGAATGATCCAAAAACAGGGTCATTACCTCAGTTTCGAGGATATAGAGAAATTAGAGAACCTTATCGTTGACTTACCCCGACTCTATCATGTCAAACACTTATTCCTGTTTTCAGTTTATACAGGACTGGCGTACGCAGACATGAATAAACTCTCAAAAAAAGATCTCTTTACCGATGATGACGGGATGTTATGGATTAAAACCCATAGACAGAAATCTAAATCGAGAGTGTCCGTTCCACTGATTTCTAATGCAGTCAAGTCACTACAGATTTTAACTTCAGGAGAGTTTCAAATTCAAAAAGGTAAACTCTTACCCATGAAATCCAACGTAAGACTGAACTACGAGATCAAACAAATCTGTTCTATGGCAAGAATTAGGGATTATGAGAAAGTGACTTGGCACAGTGCAAGACGATCAACGAGTTCGATCATGATGAAGGCGGGAATTCCATTACAGATTTTACAGAAGGTACTTTCTCATAAATCCCTTTCAACTTCTCTTATGTACTACACTCATGTTGAGGATCAACATGTGAAGGAAGGAATGAAATTATTGGATGATAGACTAAATCAAAGAGTAGAGATTCCAAAGGATGGACCTATTGATCTTGACACCCTACAGAATCTTTTAAAGAACTCATTAAATTGAGTCTTGTTATCTGTAAATAGTGAGTTTGAGGGTTGTTTGAAGTAAAGAATTAACACCGAGAACCGCGCCTTAATAGTCGCTTCTGTTCTCAGTGTTTTAGGTTCTTTTGTGGAGATCGTTGAACTCGTAACCTAACCACTCTCTCAACTGTTATTAGATGTTGAATATCAATTAATTGAGTGTCAATCTCTAAATTTCAAATAACGACTCAAATTCATCATGGGTGGGAATAATCCAACCAAATCGAGTTTTGAGTACTGATTTACTACAAAAATAAGATTCTTAGGTTAAGGGTCCTAATTACCACTTGTATACTCCTGCCGATTAAAATTGAAGATTCTACGGTCCTGTACCATCAATATTTATCTATTTAATATTCCGTGTTAGGTTGGACACCATATTATTGATTAGGATATTCCTTGAGTAGTTTCTTAATGGTCTGATTATGAACAATAGAAAATATTGAATCATATTTTTTTTCTGTGTACCACTTCTTTTTGTACTCATAATACTTTACACCTGTTGTCCGTTCTAAATCCCATATTCTGATTAGTTCTTTACCTTCCCTTTGGGATACCCCCATGGTTCTCTTGTGGTTTCCACAAGACATTAGTACCTGAACAATGACTGTTATAATGAGTAGTTTCTTCATCTCTTTTATTTAGTATAACTCAATGGGTTCTTTTTTATTATAATAGTTCCCCCGGCAGAGTTGTGTGTAATATTATAAAGTTTATATCATTATAGAATAAGTTACACCATGTTAAAGTATAAAGTTTATATGATTATAAAGTGGTGCCGATTAAAGTTGTTTCCATCGTGATCGGTCCTGAAGGTGAGTTGTATTTTAATCGGCAAAGATTTTTTTGAAACAGTCGTAAATATTGAGTAATATCCCCCCTGCCGGGTCTCCTGAGGGGTATCAGTCCTTATGTACCTGAAAACTTCACATTTTGAAAGGGGGGATGGTGCCGGGTAAAAAATATTTTTAAAAAAATGGGTGGTATTTGGGATTATTTGTTTGTGGGGTATTGGGTTATTGTTACGATATATTCAGTGATATATTTGATTAAAATACTATTTCCACATTATATATATTCGATAGATGATGTATCTGTTAATAAATTAGACGTTTATCAATGTGTTATAGAGTTTGTAAAAGAGGATTTTGGTATAGATTTCCGAGCCCCAACTATTAACTTTATATATGAACCCAACAACGAGATGAAAGGTTGTTACGAACAAAAAAGTCACTCTATAACATTGTACATAGAAAATTTAGATAGTATACATTCATTCATCCTTACCCTTATCGAGGAAATCCATCATTCTGTTTTTGTGTCAACCAAATCAAGTATAAAAATCTATGAGTTATACGATAGAAAAGTAGGATACGATAATAACCCTCTTGAGTCTGCAGCTAAATTATATTCAGTTAATAAATTCAGATCTATTCACAGAAAACTAAAAAAAAGAGGTCTAATTTCATATAAACATCAATCCCCACACAAAAAACAAACAAGTTAAATACCTTATTTAATAAGGGATTTAACTTATAATTTGTTGAAATTGAGTTTTTATATTTAAAAAAAATTACGACAAATTGTAGTTAAAAAACCGACTTATATCTACCATAAACTTAATTTGTTTGGACTCCCAATCAATCTGATATTCATGTGGCATATTCAGTTCCACTATAAAGTACTCTCTTATTATTTTTCTCTCCCACGGGGTTGGTTCAATATTAAAAGGGAGATGTTTCCCCCAATAATTAAAGTCTAAATTTTCTTCTCCTATGATCATCTATTTGTATGTTGTTTAATTTATTTTTTAATAACTCTCTTATTATCTCTGAGATTGTACTCTTTTCATCTTCCACATTCTGAATCAATTGATTTAATTGAGTTTCAGTTAATCTAACAATCACCTTTTTATTTTTTAATTCTTTCATATTACCTTATTCTTATAAATACTTCAATATTTATCAAAAGACATACAAATGTGGTACATGATTAAAAATAAAATGTATTACTAATTCTAAGTGGATAATTGGAGTAAAGATTTACAGTAGAATCTTCTCTCAAAGTTCTTGATCTACCGACCGCCTGCACTAACTCGGATTCTATGTAAGAAAACTGAATTTCTCTCAGTTGAAGGTTGTCAAAACAATTAAACATAAATTCAAAACCATTATGAGTAATCTTCTGATAAGTCATCGTTGTATCAGATGTTTTAAAGTCTATTCCAAGTACCTTTGCTGTCAAAAAATAAACTACATTATTGATATGAGGAGTCCCAACAACAGATATATCTTCCCCTTTTAAAGTATCGTAACCACTACAATTCCCAAACCACATGTTTGCCGGGTTTTCAAAACAGTTCATATAAGACTTGAATGTTATAACAGGTGTATTTCCAACAATCTTCGAGATTTCTTTATGATTCTGTTTTAATGAACTTCGAGAATATGATTTTTTGGTGAATTGATTAATTTTTCCTTTTTGTTCCACATCAGACATATCAGATACAACAACACGATCACCAAACAATAATTTATAAAGATTAGGAGAGACAGATGCGGAAAGTATAACAACCTTCTTATCTTTTGGTAGGTCATTTTTTGTTATGTAATGAATGATATTGGGATTCAATGTATCTTTTACGAAATAATCACTCGCAAAGAAATCAAAGATGTTTGATCCTGATAAACTATCGTTTGTAGAAACAGATTTCACCATTTCGTTAATGTCGATATTAAATAAAGGTGTTTTTCTAATTTCAAGAGATGGACTATTGGATAGAAACTCAATAACCCCGTCTAACTCTTTATTTTTTATTTTTAGATTAACTGAAAATAAATCTGAAATTTCTAATTGTTTTATAGGTAATAAACTTTTAATTGGATCTTCGTCGAATATTAACATATCATTTGAAAAATTTGAATAAATAGATCGTTCGTGAGTAGTTAATATCGTTTTAGATGTTTCAAAAGATTCTTTCATCTTTTTTATGTACTCTGACGCTAATTCGACATCAGATGAAGTATAATAATCTTTATTTTTTGGTGAAACAACCGAGTTAATAACTTCAAGTGATTTTTGGGGTAATCCCATTGAGTAAAAGTATTTAATTTGAGAGTTTAGAGTGTTATTTTCAAAAACAACTGTATCAGGAGTTGAGACATATTCAACTTTCATTCGATCTCCTATTTCATTTTTTAGAGAATTTGTTGGTGTTGCAATTGTTCCGTGAATGTTTGTAATTCTCTCTGTTTTTCCTATAGCCGTTGGTACTTTGAAAAGGTAGATTTTATCTACTCCCTCTCTATTTATTACTTCATCGAACTTTGATTTAAACTTTTTCTCAACCTCTTTCAGGGTTAGTTTATTTATCGGTTCCAAAATTTTAATGTGACCCCTAAGATTTATTGACTCAGATATTAGGTCGTGTAATTCACTATCTTCTTTATAAGGTGAAAAGTTTTTTATCATCATTGGATGATAGTTCATTATTGGCACATATGTTAATATGGAAAATTTATCTGAAGTATACTTTTCTTTTTTTTCGTTAGTTTTCTCCATAATAGTTCTCATGAGAGTAATCCCTCCTTTTATATGGTTCATATTAGTTGCCAGTCCAAATAACTCATTATGATATAACCAATCATAGTTCAAAAACATATCGAGTATTTTTACTCTTTGTCTTGCCACATCCCAATCTATTGACTTTTTGTATTCCCCTCTCAAAGAAGTAGGGAGGGGGGAATTAATATCTGTCTTTAAATCGATATTCCTATAGTATTTATATAGAAATGGCGACGTAGAGACAGAATTTAAAAAGTTTTTGATTTGAATTACCGGCACTTTTCTTGTTTTTAAGTGGTCTCCTCCAATCACTAAGATGGAACATACATCAATTAATTGATGTACTGATATTTCTACTTGATTCGTAATTTGAGAATTAAGACCTCCAAAGAAGTAAGAAGAACGATTGTTACAACTTTTGTCTGCTGTTGGAAATAATATAGATAATCCGTTTACAATTAGTTTATGTAAATTAAAATCAGTTAGAGGTATATCTAAAAATAATACTACTCGTAATTTAATTTTATTTTCATTTGACGAAAAGGAATGATACCATACATTAGGTATAATACCATACTCTTTTAATTTACTATAAATGTCTTGTACAGATAATGTCCCATCATCAAAATCAAGACCAAATACAGATTGACTAACCCAATTGGAGTTGGAACGGCTTCCGTTAAATATTCCCCCTGACCATGTACACGAATATGGAGGTTGTATTAAATTGTTAAATTGTTCAATGGTAACTTCTTTTACCTCTTTTAGTCTTCGTGAGATCTTTCCTCTCTCACTCTTTTGAGGTTTACAACTAACCCTAGCCGGATCAATCGTAATTTTGTGTATGATTTTTGTCATACATATACCATACACAAGATAATTATAAAAGTAAACCCTAAATAAAATAGTTTTTATCTAAAAATTAAGAAAGTCAGTAATATCAAAGGTTTTAAAGGGAAAAAAGTTTAAAAATACTTCTTCAAGTCATATCCTATGAACTCTAAGTTTGTTTGATATGTCTCATTGATCCACTTGATGGACTTGTACGTGTTTAATCCCCCGGCAAACGGATCTAATATTTTGTTGGAGATATTCTCCCTATTCACCAAGTTTAACCACGGAAGAACACAGGTCTGAAGAACAGGTACCGTAACCAAAGATGGATGGTACATTGCCGGGTGTTCAGATCCATAATTTAATGATTGGTTTGCAACAGAAGTAACAATCAGTTCATCATCCCAAAAATCAGGCATATTCTTTCCCTTAGTTGACGGAATATAAGGAGTGCCGATTATAATTTCATTGGAACCTTTTTTTGATCTGTGTCTTGGTGGATGTGATGGTTTGGTATTCCCTGAGATTGGAATTAACATTCTCTCGTAATCATAATCCATAGATTTAACCAAATGGAAAATATATTCAAACGAATTTGTTGGTCTATTTTTAATTGAAGAAGGTTTCGGATTCGTCTTTTTATATATAACCGTCGATCTTAATTTAAAATCTGTTTTTTCTAACAACTTAAAAAGGACTTTATGAGGTGCGTTCTGTTGTTCACCATCCAAGTACACATCTCCTAAATTTAAAAAGAAACTTCCTGTTTTCGATAGTACCCTGTAACATGATATTAAATGGTTACTAAGATTTTCTGCATATTCATCTACCGTTTTTTCAGTACCTATAAAAACCTTATTAGAGTAATCTCTTATCCCTAATCCATAGGGAGGTGAAGTAAAAATACATTGTATACTTTCCTCTTCAATCTCTTCTAATTGATGTGAAGATTTCTTATAAAAGGTAAACTCCTTAGTATTAGATGGTTTTTGAAACTTAGTTATATCTTTATGAGATTCTCTTGATTTTTTGTCTTCTTCCTCTCTCCTTAGGTTCAGGTATGCTTGATTTACAGTTAAAATTCCCTGATCGATCAACTTAATATACTCAGGATTTCTTTTATGTACATATAAAATTCTCGCAAGTTGTCCACTCGTAACTTTTATTTCTTGAGAAACTTTATTTCGTATTCTAACCCCTTTCTCTACCCCCTTTTTCTTATGGTAGGTTTCCAACTCAAAATACTCATTTAATAGTTCTTGAGTTGTTTTAACTCGTTGCCGGTTAAAATGAATCAATGTTAAAACTTCGTCACCATCTTTAACATTTATTTGATGCACATCAACCTCAGTCCATCCCAACCTTTTCACAGATTCAAAACGGCGGTTTCCGCTAACAACGTATCCGTTTTGATCTATCGTTAATAATTCGAGGAGACCAACCTCCTGAATTGACTCCATTAATGATTCTATGCCGGATAACGAATATATCCTTTCATTTAAAGGATGATGACTGATTTGGGAGACTTTGACTTTCATATTAAAATTCGAAATATAGATATTCATACTCATTTGTGCAACTATCTTTAGGATAAACTTAAAGTTTTTCTTTAATTTGTTATTCTCAATTTATCATTATGGACTATAATAGAATTAAGAAAGTTTTAGAACGTACAGGGAAGTCTCAGAAATGGTTATCTGAAGAATTAGGTACCACAACTGTTACTGTTAACCATTGGTGCAATCAAAAATCTCAACCACCTATTAAAACTCTATTTGAGATCTCAAAAGTATTAGAAACAACACCCGACCAACTACTTAATAGTTGTGCCGGTATATAAAATATTATATGTCAGAAGAACAAAGAAGACAACTTGATACCCAATTGTGGGGAATTGCAAACCTTTTAAGAGGTAAAGTAGACCCTGATGATTACCGAGACTACATCTTAGGTTTCATATTTTACAAGTATCTCAGTGAGAAACAACATTTGTACGCTAATGAACTCCTAAAAGGTGAAAAAGTAACCGATTTTGAATTGGTAAAGGATCAAGAAACTCTTAATGCAATTGAAGAGGAAAGTCTTATTTCTTTAGGGTATTATCTAAAACCTGAAGAGTTATTCTCCATCATAACAAAGAGAGGAAATGAAAACACATACATCTTAGACGACCTTCAATCTGTACTAAACCACATTGAACAATCTACGTCGGGTACAGAGAGTGAGGATGATTTTAACGCACTCTTTGAAGACTTAGATCTTAACTCTACCAAATTAGGAAGAACACCTAATTCACGAAATGAGATCATCGTTAACATTCTTACTTATTTAGATGAGATTGATTTTCGTTTGGATGAGATAGAAAGTGATGTTATTGGTGATGCGTATGAATATTTAATTGCCAAGTTTGCATCCGGCGCAGGTAAATCTGCAGGTGAATTTTATACTCCTCAACAGGTATCCAAGATCCTTTCTAAAATTATTACTACCGGCAAGACCAAACTAAAAAACATATACGATCCTACTTGTGGATCAGGATCTCTGTTATTACGAGTATCAAAAGAAGTAGAAGTTGGAGAGTTCTACGGACAAGAACTAAACCGTACAACATTCAACTTGGCACGTATGAATATGATCCTCCACGGAGTTCATTATCGTGATTTTGATATCCGTCAAGAGGATACCTTAGAAAACCCTCAACATTTAGACAAGAAATTTGAAGGTATTGTTGCAAACCCACCTTTTTCTTTGAATTGGAAGAGTGATACAAACCCTTTATATTCATCTGATGAACGATTCTCTCAATACGGTAGACTGGCACCGAAATCTAAAGCGGATTTTGCGTTTGTCCAACACATGGTATATCAATTAGCCGATAATGGAACCATGGCGTGTGTATTACCTCATGGAGTACTATTTAGAGGGTCAAGTGAAGGAGTTATTAGAGAATACCTTATTAAGGAACTCAACTATTTGGACGCAGTCATTGGGTTACCTTCAAACATCTTCTTTGGAACGGGTATTCCTACTTGTATTTTAGTACTAAAAAAATGTAGAGAACAAGATGATAATATTGTCTTTATCGATGCAAGTGGAGATGATCACTTTATCAAGGAAGGAAATCAAAATTCACTGAGAGATGAAGATGTGGAATTGATTGTAGATACCTACCGTAAACGGGAGTCAATAGATAAGTACAGTTCTGTAGTAACACTTAAAGAAATTGAAGAGAACGACTATAACCTTAATATCCCTCGATATGTTGACACCTTTGAAGAAGAGGAAGATGTGGATTTATTAAATGTTACTAATTACATGTCTGAAACTGAAGAGTTGTTTTTTAAAAACTTAAAACAAATAGACCGTACCTGTGAAGATCTTAAAATCCCAAATCCAAATGGGGTGAATATTGATTTATGGAAGGAATACAAGAAAGGTGTGATGAAAAAGATCTTCAACCAAGAGATTCGATTTAAAGACGAGAACGGGAATGATTTTCCTGATTGGGATGAGAAGAGATTGGGTGAACTATCTCCAAAAATGAAAAGTGGTGGAACTCCAAAATCTACAATTAAAGATTATTACGACGGAGACATTCCATTTTTATCAATTGGAGACATGACATCTCAAAACAAATATTTGAATTGGACATCAAAAACTATATCAAAACGAGGTTTAGAAAATTCATCATCATGGGTAGTTCCTAAGAATAGTATAATCTATTCAATGTATGCGTCAGTAGGTTTTGTGTCAATAAATAAAATTGACCTTTCAATCTCACAAGCAGTCATGGCAATTCAACCAATCGATGAAATGAATTTAGAATTTCTTTATTATTCACTTCTAAATTTTCAACCAAAAATAAAATCCTTGATAGAAACGGGTACTCAAGGAAATATTAATGGAGGAATTGTAAAGAATATCTCAATAGAAACACCCTCGTTTAATGAACAACAAAAGATCTCACAATTCTTATCATCAATTGATAATCAAATAGAACTATTAGAAACCCAAATAGATAAATCAAAGACTTGGAAAAAAGGACTCCTTCAAAAAATGTTTGTGTAGATGGATGTTTATAACAAATATTATGAAGGAGTTTTTTGGTTACCATCCAATGAAGAAAACAAAATAATAGGGACATTATTTATTGATGAAAATGGAGTTTCAACTATTTCTACCCTTCAATCATTGTGTATACAAAAGGATGACCCTTTTACAGATAGATTTCCAAAGTTTAATGTAGTGTATGGATGGATTAATAAGAATGAGAATTCTGAGACCTTTTCCATAAAACTTTATGATACAAAACAAAATCATCAAGGATTAGGATACTTAAATAAGTTTAAATACATATCTCTAAACTCATATATTTCAAAAGGAGGTGATGAAAATATAAATGCAGAGGATTATAATATTCTGATGTTGAATTCTTCTCAAATAAACAAATGGGTTAAAATAACAGGATTTAAAGTAGATACTAATTTAAACGAAAAATTTGAGGTTAATCAAGTTTATAAAATACCTGACCCAATAGAACTGTTTAAGAATGATGATTTAAAAATATACGTTCACTTTAGATCTAATTCAACATACTCTTCTTTTTTAAATCGAAAATCCATTATAAAAGAAGATGTATTCATCAACATTGAAACCTCCAAAAATTACAGTATAAGAGAGATTATAAACTTTAAAAATGAAATTGAATGGTTTTTCAATCTTTTTCTTAACCAAACATTATGTTTTGAAAATATAGAAATTAGAAGTTTATCTAATAAAGATTACAAGTCGATTTATAAATCTGATAAATTAATCAATCAATTAAAAGGTGAAGTCGATTTTGACTTAGTTCTAAGAAATTCACAAGAAATTCTTGAAAAATGGTTTTCTAAAAAATCTAAACTTGAATTATCTTTTAAAAACTTTTTTAGTGTTTATGGACAAAAAGGAGTAATGGTAGAAAACAGATTTATTACATATCTGTCAGTAATTGAAAATTTTCATCGAAATAACATTGTTTTTGAAAAGACGAGTTTTATAGTAAAAAAGTATTTTAATAAAGTAAAATTTAACAAGTTTAGAGGAGTCGAATATCCTAATTTTCGTCAAAGACTATTATGTATTCTTTATGAATCTAAATATATATCGAATATTGACGATTTGAAAGTCTACACTCAAATATTAACTGACACAAGAGATTATCATGTTCATCTTTTAGATAGTAAAGAAGAAAAATCGATGACATGGAAAGAAATTATCGAATCTAATAAATTATTAGAAATTGTTATACGAGAATTATTTCTAAGGGAAATAGGTGTTACAGAATTTAAAGAAAACAAAAGAAATATTCCTGAGATAAAAGTAGAAGAGATAAAATTAAATAGATTATAAATGACCAAACAACCCGAACTCATATTAGAAAACAATTTAGTAGACCAATTAGAAGGTTTGGGGTATTCTCGTGTCTCAATTGCAGATGAGGGAGATTTGGTATTAAACCTAAAATCTCAATTAGAGAAACACAACAAAACTACGTTTACAGATAATGAGTTTAAACAGATCTTAAACTACATTAACAAAGGAAACATCTTTGAAAGATCTAAGACACTTAGAGATCGTGTACCATACACCAACGACAAGAACGAGACCAAGACTATTGAACTCATCAATCAACAGTTTTGGTGTCAGAATGAGTTTCAGGTGACCAATCAAATTACTATGAAAGGTCATTTTGAAAACAGGTACGATGTAACTATTTTAGTAAATGGTTTACCTCTTGTTCAAATAGAATTAAAACGACGTGGTTTAGAATTAAAGGAGGCGTTCAACCAAACTAACAGGTACGAGAGACATTCATTTGGTGCCGGACACGGACTGTTTCAATTTATTCAACTTTTTGTAATATCTAATGGTGTTAATACCAAGTATTACGCAAACAACCCTGTAAAGGATAGATCGTTTAAACAGACCTTTTATTGGACAGAAGAAAACAACAAATTAATTACCCAACTATCAAAGTTTACAGATATCTTTTTGGAACCGTGCCACCTTTCCAAAATGATTACGAAATACATTGTTTTAAATGAAACTCACAAGGTTTTAATGGTATTGAGACCCTACCAATACTACGCAACAGAAAACATCGTAGAACGGGTTAAAACCACAGATAAATTTGGGTATATATGGCACACAACAGGAAGTGGAAAAACTTTGACTTCTTTTAAAACGGCACAGATTCTAACCCAATTACCCAACGTACATAAGGTAGTATTTGTAGTAGATAGAAAAGATTTAGATTATCAAACTTCTAAAGAATTTAATTCTTTTTCAAAAGGAAGTATAGACGGTACAAATAATACCAATACACTTGTGAATCAACTGTCAGGTGACACTAAACTTATTATTACTACTATTCAAAAATTAAATACGGCAATCACTAAAAATAGATATCAAACAAGAATTGAAGGATTATCAGATAAAAAAGTGGTGTTTATTTTTGATGAATGTCACCGAAGTCAATTTGGAAAGACCCATGAGGAAATAAGAAACTTTTTTCCAAGTTCTCAAATGTTTGGGTTTACAGGTACTCCTATTTTTGAAGAGAATGCCGGTAGTAACGAATTTGGAAAACGAACAACCACCATGTTGTTTGATAAGTGTTTACATAAATACGTAATAACTGACGCCATTAGAGATGATAATGTATTAAAATTCTCAGTAGAGTATATTAGTACGTTTAAGAAAAAAGACAGTATTATAGACATAAATGTTGAAGATATTGATGAAACAGAGGTAATGAACTCTCCGGCAAGGTTAGAGGGGATTGTAGACTACATCATCAATAACCACGACCGAAAAACACACAATAGAAAATTCACTTCTATTTTTTGTGTATCAAGTGTTTCTGTATTAGTTGAGTATTATAAACTACTGAAAAGAAAACAAGATCAAGGAGACCACACACTTAAAATTGCTACAATATTCTCTTATCAATCAAATGAAGATGATAAAGATACCCTTGGAAATTTCGGAGATGAATTTTCAATGGCAGCAGAACCTGAATCAGAGTATGTAACACTTCACTCAAGAGATTACTTAGAAGACTTTATTGGAGACTATAACAAAACCTTTGGTACCAATTATACAACCAAGGATAGTCAGTCTTACTACAATTATTATAACGATATTGCAAGAAAAGTTAAAGAGAAACAGATTGATGTACTATTAGTTGTCAATATGTTTCTGACAGGGTTTGACAGTAAACTACTAAATACCTTGTACGTAGATAAGAACTTAAAATATCATGGTTTAATACAGGCATTCTCAAGAACCAATAGAATCTTTGGAGAGTTAAAGTCTCAGGGAAATATTGTTTCCTTCAGAAATCTAAAAAAACATACAGATGACGCAATTAAATTATTTTCAAATTTAGATAATAAAGACCTTATTGTTATGGAACCTTTTGAGGATTATCTTGAAAAATTTAATGAAGCGTATCAGAAACTTACTGAACTTACACCCAATGTTGATAGTGTTAATGACTTGGTAAGTGAAGATGATCAGTTTGAATTTATAAAACTTTTCCGTGACTTAATGAGGGTAAGAAACGTATTAAACACCTTTACTCAGTTTGAAATGGATGAGACTGAAATGAAGGAACAAGAGTTTGAAGATTTCAAGAGTAAGTACTTAGATCTGTATGATAAACACAAAGGAGACCCGAAAGAAAAAGTGTCTATTATAAATGATATTGACTTTGAGTTGGAACTGATCCACCGTGATGAGATTAATGTTTCTTATATTTTAAATTTACTTTCAGAATTAAAGAATAGTCCAAAAGATGAACAAGAAGTTCAGAAAAAGAAGATTATTGAAATTATTTCGGGTCAGTCTGATTTAAGAAGTAAACGTGAACTTATAGAGAGATTTATTGATGAAAACTTACCGAAACTTGATGATAGTGATAGTATTCCTGATGAGTTTGAAAAGTTTTGGAATAAAGAACGTGTAGAGTATTTAGACCGAATAGTTAAAGAAGAAAATCTTGACAAATACAAACTCGAAAAAGTAATCGGTGATTACATCTTTACAGAAAAAGAACCATTACGAGATGATTTAATAAATATGTTACAGGAACGACCATCGTTGAAAGATAGGTCGTCTACTTCCGAAAGGTTAAAAAATATGATTATAGATTTTGTAGAAACCTATATTACAGGAGTTGGAGTATAAAAGTTAATTTATTCAACAGTATCACTATTAATTTGTAATCCTTTTATAAAACCAAGAATGAAATCTATTATCCAACGGATAAACAGATAACTAAACCAAAATAAAGACATTGTTATGTGCCACATGAATTTAATCATATTAAAACACATAATGACTAACATATATATTAGTTGAAATGTTGCGGCGTTTTTACCCCTTATTTGAATACCACCCAT
>Ga0209555_10002074_pt1 | contig 14471 bp, 15 predicted proteins | sample SaaInl85LU_5_DNA_FD_184643 | JGI IMG/M metagenome (GOLD analysis project Ga0209555, IMG submission 184643) | Marine microbial communities from expanding oxygen minimum zones in the Saanich Inlet - ESP_85LU_5_DNA (SPAdes) (version 2) | ecosystem: Environmental > Aquatic > Marine > Intertidal... | reverse complement strand
CTACCACTCCGTTATGGTGGGCGAAGAGGGGTTCGAACCCCCGACCCTCTGCTTGTAAGGCAGATGCTCTCCCAACTGAGCTATTCGCCCATAACGTTTCGAGTAAGTGGCGGAATGGACGGGACTCGAACCCGCGACCCCCTGCGTGACAGGCAGGTATTCTAACCAACTGAACTACCACTCCAGCTTACTCTCGCTCCCAGTCGCCCGAGAACAGGTGCCGAATTTTAATGGCTTTTGGATAAGTGTCAAACGCTTTTAGCACTTTTTTTGTAAATCAGCGCGACGTTGGTCAAAGATCGAACGCTCGCGTTCAAATTTCAATCAACCGAGCGATTAGGGCATACTCTGCAGAGATTCAGCAAGTAATGTAGGGAATGTGAGTGCGATGACATTAGAGGCACAACTGGATAGCTTCATCAGTCAATATGAGGAGCTTCAGGAACCTCTCGGCTGGCCTCATCTACCCTGGGAAGCCGAATGGCAGAGCCCCTGTCTTTTTGAAGAGGCACAAGAGGGTGATGAAGTTGCCTGGCGGCCCATTGCAATCGATACGACTATCGACATGTTCGAGCGCCTCGGCGAGGCGCTGGATACGCCTATCCACCCAGACTTAGCCAACTATTTCAGCCGCTACTGGTCCGATCCTATATACGCTGAACATCCCGACGGTGAACTGACGCTCTTATTTGCCTGGAATCTAGAGGAGTTTGAGCGATTGCGAGCCAATCTAATTGGCCATGCACTCAATAAAAGCCGTATGCGCCAACCGCTCACACTCTTTTTCGCCTGCACCGAACCCGATGGCGATGAGTTTATCTCGCTGATGAACGAGGATGGCAGCATCTGGCTGGAGGCGCCGGGCAAAAAACCGCTGCGACGGCTTGCGGAGAGTTTGGAAGCGTTTCTAGCTCAGTTGAAACCGCTGCCACACCCCTCTACTCGCTGAACCGAATTAACCGATCGAATGCGCCAACAGGCGGCTAATCTGACACTGATCCAGACCTGACTCCTGCTGCCACTGGTTGAAGGCCTGCTGGACTAGCTTGAGATCGCGCTGTGCCGTGGGGCGTTTATCAACAACACCCTGCGCCTTCAATGCGGTCACGACATCATCGGTAAGCACCGGTGTGTCACGCCCTATAATGCGCAGCGAATAGGCGCCTGAATTACCTCCGAGCTGACTCCCCTCTCTCTTGAAGAACTGCCAAAGACCAACGGTATCCTCCACTGGCCAGTCAGCCAGGAAGCGGCCAAATCCGCCCGCCTTGCGCGACGCCTCATCAATCATCAACGCGTTAATACGGGTCGCTTTGATCTTACCTAAGTGGCGAATCAGATCGCGATTCTGCATCAACTTCTCTAGATGCTCATCGCTCATCAGTGAGACTTTCTCGGGTACAAATCCAAAGAAGGCCTTCTCAAATGCAGGCCATTTACCATCAACCACCGAACGTTTGAGTCCGGCGCAAAAGATGCGCCAAGACATTGCACTGAGGATGCGATCATCCGGAACAGCGCAGAGTTCGGCATGAGTTCGAGCCCGAGGCCCCAGCAGTGCTTCGAGCGGCGTTCCCTTGTGGTGATTCAGCGTTTGATCTTTGAGCTGATCGAAGGACTTCATTCATCCTCCGGCACGAAGTTTAGCGATGCCGAGTTAATGCAGTAACGAATACCCGTCGGCGCCGGACCATCAGGGAAGACGTGCCCTAGATGCGCATCACAGCGACTACAACACACCTCAGTGCGAATCATGCCGTGGGTAGTATCGCGGTACTCATCGATCTTCTGCTCATCAGCCGGCTGATAGAAGCTAGGCCAACCACAGCCCGAGTCGTACTTAGCATCGGCTCCAAACAGCTCCTCACCACAGCACTTACAGAGGTAGGTGCCCTGACGCTTCTCATTATAGAGCGCTCCTGTAAAAGCCCGTTCTGTGCCTTTGAGTCGACAGATATGAAACTCTTGGGGCGTTAGTTCCAATTGCCACTCAGCGTCAGATTTTTGGATCTTTTCAGGCTTATCGTTTGCCATAATTCCTCTCTTACATTCAATCAGTTGTTGCGTGCATCCGTATATGGAGATGCTGTACGCAAGGTAAGCAAACACGTATCATTGCCGGCTTAATTCGCCATTTGATGGCACAACTGACACGTATTGAGAACGAGATGTCTGTAACACGCAAATCCAACAAACTTAATAACGTTTGTTATGACATTCGCGGCCCCGTCATGCAAGAGGCTAAACGCCTTGAGGAGGAGGGCCACCAGATCCTTAAACTGAACATCGGTAATCCGGCGCCTTGGGGCTTCAACGCGCCAGAAGAGATTGTTCAGGATGTCATCTATAACCTGCCATCAGCCCAGGGTTACTGTGACTCCAAAGGTCTGTTTGCCGCCCGTAAGGCGATCATGCAAGAGTGCCAGCGTAAACAGATTACCAATGTGGGTATCGAGGATATCTATATCGGCAATGGCGTCTCTGAGCTTATTGTCATGGCTATGCAGGGTCTGCTGAACGACAATGATGAAATGCTTATCCCCGCGCCTGACTACCCGCTTTGGACCGCTGCTGTAAGTTTGGCAGGCGGTAACCCACGCCATTACCGTTGTGACGAGGAGAGCGGCTGGTTTCCGGATATCGAGGATATTCGCTCGAAGATTAGCGAGAAGACCCGTGGCATTGTGGTTATCAACCCAAACAACCCGACGGGTGCCGTCTACCCTGCTGAGTTACTGGAGCAGATTATCGACCTGGCGCGCGAGCACAAACTAATCCTCTTCTCTGACGAGATCTACGACAAGATCGTCTACGATGAGGCGCATCATGTCTCTACCGCGTCACTCTGTGACGATGTACTCTGCGCAACTTTTAATGGCCTATCCAAAACATACCGTGCGGCAGGCTTCCGTTCAGGGTGGATGATCATTAGCGGTCCTAAGCACCGCGCTCGCGATTACATCGAAGGTTTAGATATGTTGGCTAACATGCGCCTCTGTGCCAATGTGCCAGCCCAGAACGCCATCCAAACCGCACTCGGGGGTTACCAGAGCATCAACGAGCTGATCGTTCCCGGCGGTCGCCTTTGGGAGCAGCGCGAACTAGCCTACAACTTGCTCAACTCGATCGAAGGTGTCAGCTGCGTTAAACCGGCCGGTGCCATGTATCTGTTCGTAAAACTGGATCCAGAGATCTACCCCATCGACAACGATGAGAAGTTTGCACTCGACCTGCTGCAGCAGCAGAAGGTTCTTATTGTGCAAGGTAGCGGGTTTAACTTGCCTGATACACAGCACTTCCGTTTGGTGTTCTTGCCGCAGGTGGATATGCTGGAAGATGCATGCAATCGTATTGCTAAGTTCTTGAAAACGTATAAATAAGATCTTGCGGTTAGCGCTGGGAATACCTGTTACAAACCCGCCGTGGATACATCCTTGTAGGCTTCGTGGCAGCATCCCTGCTGCCAAGAGTTTGTAACAGGTATTCCCAGCGCTTCTGGCCCGCGATGTTATCTTCAGAGAACTAGTCGGCTCGGTGTATTCGGTGTACGAGCGCTGTAGCGCGCAGCGCTATTTCGCGACATCTATTCTTGTCGGGTCGTATCGGGCCAAGATCCGACCCGCAAATCCAAGTAGGTCGCCTCTTGAGGCGAGGTTGCGGTCGACGTTTGGAAAGGCGTTTAAAGCACCCTTTCAGCTTCGCTAGACTAAGCTTCGGTTCGCGAGCTGCGGCTTGAAATTAGCTGCCCTGCCCCCACTATTTTTGTAACGAAACTTAATGAGGATGTGCGCATCATGATGCGAATTGGACTCTTTCTTTTAACTAACCTAGCGATCATTTTGATTGCCAGCGTGACTCTTTCACTGCTGGGGGTTAACTCGTATCTGACCGCTAACGGGTTAGATCTGACGTCGCTGATGATCTTCTGTCTGGTGTTCGGCATGGTCGGCTCGTTCGTGTCGCTGTTCATGTCGAAGTGGATGGCGAAGCGTTCTACCGGCACGCAGATCATTGAACAGCCGCGCAACGCACAGGAGAAGTGGTTGGTTGATACGGTTGCCGAGCTGGCTGAGAAAGCAGGCATCGGAATGCCGGAGGTCGGTATCTTCCCATCGAATGCTCCCAACGCATTTGCAACTGGCTGGAACCGCAACAACTCTCTCGTGGCGGTAAGCTCCGGAATGCTGCAGCGCTTTAGGCCTGAAGAGGTCAAGGCGGTTATGGCACATGAGGTGGGTCACGTTGCGAATGGCGATATGGTGACGCTGGCACTGATTCAGGGTGTAGTGAACGCCTTCGTTATGTTCATGGCACGCATTGTTGGCTACGCCGTCGACTCATTCCTTCGCCGCGGTGACAACTCAGGCGGTGTCGGAATCGGTTTTTACATTACGACTTTTGTGGCAGAGATCGTCTTCGGTATTCTGGCGTCAGTGATCGTCGCTTGGTTCTCGCGTCGTCGCGAGTACCGCGCGGATCAAGCGGGCGCACTCTATGGCAGCCAAGCCGGTATGATCAGCGCTCTGCAACGCCTAAAAATGGAGAGCCAGCGTCAGTCTGAAGATTTGGGCGGTCAACTCACTGCGTTCGGCATCGCCAGCGATACTAAACAGAGTCTGATGGCGCTCTTCGCCAGTCACCCACCACTGGATGATCGCATCGACGCGCTGCGTAACTTGAAGTAATCAGTCCCATTTCGACTCGAGTTTAGATACCGCCAGAGCAGTACCGATCCACTCGCTTTTGTAACGCTGCGACTTGCTGACTCACTCCCGCTGGATCTATGTGCCGGAATTAATCTGCAGGTCACTGAGCGCCTTGGGCACAAAACTTTGCGGGATCTGTGGCCGGTTCAAGACTGCAGCTCAACCTGAAAGCCCATCGCCGACAGTTCAGTCTGCTGTGCTGCCGATGAAACGGCTATACGCAGTGCAGCAAATTCACGGCGATAAGGGTACTTTTTGCGCAACTGATCGAAGTTAGTCCGTTGCTCAGATGAATCGGTCACCAAAGATGCGCGAAAACGCCGATCGTCAGCCCACTGATCATAAACCAACTGCAACAGACGGTGAGGCTCGGCATCCTCTGCCAGCGTAACTCCCAAAATACGCGGCGCCGGCAAGATATCCTCGAGTTTGAAACGCGGCTCAATACCAAAGCTCTTGCAAACCTTATTGTAAAGCATCCAGGTGCCGCGCAACTTTCCATCAATGCTATGACCCGCTATGTGCGGCGTGGCGATAAAACAGCGCTGGGCCAGCTGCAGATTGACGCTCGGCTCATGCTCCCAGACATCCATAATCAGTACCAGATCGGGACGTTCAGTCGCCACACGCAGCAGCGCTGCGTTATCGATCACGGCACCGCGACCGGCATTCAGCAACAAAGCGTTGGTTTTGAGTTGGCGCAAGCGCGATTCGTTTAGCAGATGCTCGCTTGGCTCCTGACCCTGCTTGGTAAGCGGGGTATGCAGACAGATCACATCGGCCTTGCGCACCACTTCATCGATCGGCGTATGTTGGAAACCGGGTTCGTCAGCACGAAAAGGGTCACAGCTAAGGGGCCTATGGCCTAGTGCCTGCAACCGTTGCAGCAGACGAGAACCAACTTGGCCACAGCCGACTACGGCGAAGCACAGCTCGCTTAAGTTCTGGGCGCGGACCTGAGCATCTTTATAAATGCCGCTCAACGTATAGTCGACAACCGCATCAGCATTGCAGCCCGGCGCGTTGGTGTAACCTATAGCCCGACTTTCAAGGGCATGGGTATCAAGGTGGTCAGTTCCGATGGTCGCGGTACCAACGAATTTTAGTTGCGCGGCCTCAGCTAAAAGCGCGTCGTTTACCGAAGTGATCGAGCGAACCAGTAAAATATCGGCATTCGCTAAATCGCCAGCCTGCATCTCTCTACCCGCTAAGCGAGTCACTTTGGCAAAATCGCCAAAGAGCGCTTCAACGGCGGGCATATTTTCGTCGGCTACAAGGTTTAACATCGTTTCGAACCTCGAAAGGCAGCTGGGCAGGTGTTCAAGCCTGATTATACGCAAAACCTAGATCGAGGTTTACCTCTGATCTAGCGCAATTTAACTTCTATAAATTAGATCATCCTAATGTAACCACACCCCCTTTTGTGGCACACTTAAAATCATACATGCCAGTGCATATCCCAAACGAGGTGCAGGATTAAGACGAGCAACCGGAAATTTGGCCTTCTAGGCGCAGCGCTTCTGCTAGTTTCTTTACTGGCTAGTACGCTCTGGCTACAACAGGCAGGAGAAAGCGACGCAACTGTGGTAGATTGCAATCTGAGCGTTGGCCCTTGTGAATTTACAACCAATGCCGGTGTGGCTTGGCTCGAGCTAAGCCCTCGTCCGATCTCATCAGCATCGCCATTTCAGGTAGGTGTCAGCTACCCCGGAGATGCTCTGAGCAGCATCTGGATCGACCTTCAGGGTAGAGAGATGTACATGGGTATCAACCAGGTAACTCTTGAGTGGTCAGATGAGGGCCAGAGCGGACACTGGCAAGCAGAGGCTAACCTCGGCATCTGCACAACCGGCACAATGCGCTGGGTGCTTAATCTGATACTCGAACAGAGCGATGGACAAGAGGTCTATCAATTCGAATTTGACGCACGCTGATAGGGAGCAACGATGCGCAACCTTCTTCTCTACACCTTTCTCGGTCTTGTCGTTGCTGCAGGCGCGTACGTCAGTTTTGAACTCTTTGGCCCGAAAGCTCCGCTACCCAAATATGCTCAGGCTGGCATCGGCGGTGACTTTAAGCTCAACTCAGTCGAGGGTGAAATTAATCTGAGTCAATATAAGGGTGAGATTGTACTTGTCTACTTCGGCTTTATGTCTTGCCCCGATGTCTGCCCAACGTCGATGGGTGTAATGGGCACAGCTATTCGTCAACTTAACGAAGAGCAGCAGCAGAAGGTTCGCGGCCTATTTATCTCCGTCGATCCACAGCGGGATACACCCGAGGAACTGCACGCCTATACCCAGTACTTCTCAGATCGTATCTTCGGCGCAACCGGCACCAAAGAGCAGATCGACGCCATCGTTAAACAGTACGGGGCATACTACTCCTTTGTGGATATGGAGGATTCGGCATTAGGCTACACAGTCGACCACTCAGCCCGCATCTACCTGATTGATCCAGACGGCCAGCTTGCTGATATCTTGGCTCACGATATCAACCCGGTTGAGCTCCATGAAAAACTCGCCGCCTACCTCTAGGCGTTTAATTGTACTCTGAAGGAAGACCAATGAAGTTTTTAATTCCTGCGCTGCTTCTCAGCGCATCTATCACCCAAGCAGCAGATCTAAAAATAGAAGATGCCATGGCGCGTGCGGTACCACCCACAGCAAAGATGAGTGCCGCCTTCATGACTCTGACCAACAATGCTGATACTGATTTGGCAGTCGTTAGCGCTGAATCGAGTGTTGCCAAGGCAGTTGAATTGCACAACAACACGATGACTGATGGCAAAATGAAAATGCGCCAGGTGAATCAGATCGACCTGCCCGCCAACCAGACCACTGAGTTGAAGCCCGGCGGACAGCACGTAATGCTCATTGGCCTTAATAAAGCGCTGGTAGAGGGTGAAACGATCGACCTGACGCTCAATTTCAGTGACGGCTCATCAGAAACAATGGAGATCCCGATCCAGCAAATTAAACCGATGATGCAGCACAAACACTAAGCATTTCAGCAAAATTTGTAACCGCGCAGGCGTCCGTTTAAATGGCTATAGACCAGCAGGCGGACGTTGATTCGGCTATTTGTTGTTGCAGAGGACGGTTAAATTTGCCGCTCTGCCCGGTGCGTGCCTGCCAGACCAGATCGGTCTCTAACTCGCGCACCCTAGAGGCTCAGGTTGTAGTTCAAACTGCTCTGAGCGCAGCTCAGGCTGCCCATAAAACTCTCGAAGCTTATCGCTCAGGGCTTGCAGCCGTGTATTCATACCCTGCTCTATCGTTTGCTGAGCGCGGCGGGCAACCGACTGTTTAAACGCATCGCTGGCACCGACTCCGACACTGAGGTTATCCGCACTGAAGTGGAAACGTTTTCCGGCAGAGACAGAGAGAATCCACTCATAAGCCTGTGGACGCTGCTCTACCCGCTCAAACTCCTGCTGCTCCAGCAGCGTTCGCCCATCCGGCTTGTACCAGTATCCAAAGTCCTCTAACGTGCGCCGCTCAGACCCTGCAACACACCAATGTGCGATCTCGTGCAGAGCGCTGGCAAAGAAGCCGTGTGCGAAAATGATGCGATGATGAGGATACTCCCCTGAGGCTGGCAGATAGATCGGCTCATCCTTGCCAGCTACTAACTCGGTGTTTAGGGTGCCGAGAAAGAGCCCATTAAATAGCGGAATCAGATCTTCAATGCGGTGTTGCTCGCTCACTAGTGGGCCTGCCTGGTCCTGTCGTTGAGCCACCAGATTGTACCGCTCGAGCGGTCCAGACGCACCGCCACGTAGCCTTTGGAATCGGTATCCATGCGGTAACGGATAAGAATCGAACCTTTGTTAGTTACAACCTGCTCAACATTTGTGTCTGACGCTGCCGCTTGCGGTTGAGCAGCAGACTGCTCCGCAGAGGCTTGCGCATCCAGCTGTGGTTCACCCGCCGCTTGTGGCTTAGAACCCGAACCAAGGCAGGCGCTGAGTAGCAGAGCCGAAGAGAGCATAAGTAAAATGCGATGATGCACAGTAGTGTCCTCAGAGGGAACGCGTTGCCGAAATTCTATCAGAAGCTTGTACGAGCGATCTACGCGAAGCGTACGTTCGAGATTTTGCAGCTCCACAGGCTCTCACATCGGGAACTAGCGCTGCGCGCTACATCCCTCACACAATTTCCAAGCGCTCGATAAACCAGAGCAGTCCCATCGCAGCGATCACCAGAGAAGCTGGAATCACCACTACACGCTGATATAGCGCCTGAGACTTGAACCAGTAGGCAACACCAAAGAAAGCCGCCAAAACGATCGACAACTGGCCCAATTCAACGCCCACATTGAAGGCCACCAGCGCAGCGATAAAGTCATCAGTCGGCATACCGAACTCGGTTAGTACGGTGGCAAAGCCAAGCCCATGTAGCAGACCAAAACCAAACACCAGTGGCAGACGGAAGGCGCTGACTTTGTGAACAAAGATATTCTCCACGGCGACATAAGCGATGGAAAGAGCGATCAGAGGCTCAACAATGCGCGGCGAAACCTCAACCAGCCCCATAACACCCAGCGCAAGGGTAATAGAGTGAGCCAGCGTAAACATGGTCACCTGCAACAGAATCGGTTTCAACCGACGACTGAGCAGGAAGATACCCAGAACAAACAGAATGTGGTCCAGCCCCATAGGTAGGATATGTTGAAAGCCGCTCACCGTGTACGTCTGAATCACCTCAACTAGGCTAGGCTTAGCAAACACCTCGTTGAGCGAGTACGGCTTAGTTGGCACATCTTCTTTGACCCACTGATGCGAGGACCAGTGATACACCTCGGTGTCCACATTGACCTGCCTGACGCGCGTAGCATGGTCGCCAAAGGCCAGCGGATAGTACCAGGTGAGTAATTTACTGTTGCGTGGGATCGCGCCCTCAAGCGTAATCACTGAATTGCGCGGCACCTTGGTGTAGCCCTTCTCGGCGATATCGATCTGTTTGATTTTGAGCGCTATTGGGCTGCCATCAACACGCAGCTCAACACCCTCCAACAGTGTCTTCTCAAATGACTTGAAAGCCTCTCGCAATTGCGCCGGTTCCATTTGTCTATACTGGTCATACTCATCGGCATTAGGGGCCTCTTGGGTGTTGCGGAAACGGCCGTTTATTCCAGTAAGCAGAGCCTCTACACTGGCACGGATCTCCACCTCTACGACTTCAGTCGTGTAGGCGCTAATCTCGATCAGAGCTGGCTTCACAACATCTGCCCTAACAGGGTAGAATAAGGATGTAACTAAAGTGCATATAACTAGAATGCTGGATAGATAGTTCAACTGAACTCCTCTCGTTCTAACGGGACCAGTAATTTGCAGAAAACGGCCCCTTGGCCCATTCGCAGACAGGAACCTAAGGTAACTATGAATCGTCGTCAACTATTGAAAGCAATGGCCGCAGCCGCTGCAGCGGGTTCAATCCCAGCTATTTACAGCGCGCGCGCACTCGCGAACAAAAGCGCTCCAAACGGATTCTATGACATGCCCATGTCAGGTGATGCGCGTATTCTTCACATTACTGACGTACACGGCCAGCTTAAGCCAGTCTACTTCCGCGAACCAAACGTCAACCTCGGTGTGGGCGACGCTTATGGTCGCGCGCCACACGTCGTAGGCAAGAATTTCCTGAGGGAGATGGGTCTGGCTGAGAACTCACCAGAGGCTTACGCATACACCTACCTCAACTTTCTAGAGCAGGCGAAGAAGTACGGCCGCACTGGTGGTTTCGCACAGGTTAAAACGCTGCTGGATATGCTGCGCGAGCAGGCGGGTGGTCGTCAGAATACTCTGACCCTTGACGGTGGTGACCTCTGGCAGGGTTCAGGTACCTCACTGTGGACACGTGGTGTCGACATGGTAGAGGCGTCAAACATCCTCGGTATCGATGTTATGGTCGGTCACTGGGAATTTACCTACCGCGAAGAGGAAGTCCTGTCCAACGTTGCTCTGTTCAAAGGCGACTTCATCGGTCAGAACGTTAAAGTCCTCGAAGACTCACTCTTCGGTGATGAGTACTACGAGATGGTTGAGCGCTACGACGGTCGCGGTCTGTATGACGAAGATACTGGCCACGCTTTCCAGCCGTACGTTATCAAAGAGATCAATGGCGCACGCATCGCCGTTGTTGGTCAGGCCTTCCCACGCACCTCTAACGCCAACCCGAAAGAGTTCTTCCCAGACTGGTCGTTCGGTCTGCGTGAGGACGACATGATCGAGCTGGTTGCGCAGATCCGTGAAGAAGAACAGCCAGATGCAGTAATTCTGGTATCGCACAACGGTATGGACGTCGACATCAAGATGGCTGAACGCGTACCGGGTCTGAACGCAGTATTCGGTGGTCACACCCACGACGGCGTACCGCAGCCAATCAAGGTTAAGAACGTTGATGGCGGTGAGTGTTGGGTAACCAACGCAGGCTCTAACGGTAAGTTTGTCGGCTGTATGGACTTCTCTATTGAAGGTGGCCAGATTAAGAACATGGTCTACAAGCAACTGCCAGTTATCACTGACTGGCTGGAAGCTGACAAGGAGATGGAGTCATTCATCAACCAGATGCGTCAAACTATCTACGACGAGAACGTTATCGAGGCGCGCAACAAGAAGTGGCAGAACAACCCTGCTCGCGTAGGTAAGACCTACGAAGATATCCTCTCTGAGAAGTTGGCTAAGGCTGACCGCACTCTCTACCGTCGCGGTAACTTTATGGGTACTTGGGATCAGGTTATCTGTAACGCTCTGCGTTGGGAGTACAAAGCAGATATCGCGCTGTCAGCAGGTGTACGCTGGGGTACGACCACGCTAGAAGGCGACTGGATCACGATGGAAGATGTGATGAGCCAGTGTGCTACTACCTACTCTGAGACTTACGTACAGGATATGACCGGCAAGGCGATCAAAGATATGCTGGAAGGCGTCGCTGATAACCTGTTCGATCCAGATCCATACCTGCAGTCAGGTGGTGACATGGTACGCGTGGGTGGCCTGGACTACACCATCGACCCAACCAAGCCACTGGGCTCACGTATCTCTGAAGTGCGTCTGGACAACGGCGAAGTGATCGAAGATGACAAGAACTACAGCGTCTCTGGCTGGGCGACGGTTAACCGTACGCCAGAAGGTCGCCTGCTGTGGGACATCATCGCTGACTACCTGCGCTCTGAGCGTGATGGCAACATGGTTATCAACCTACCTAAGGTCAACAACCCTAAAGTGGTGGGCGTGTCAGACAACCCAGGTTTCGCTGACTACCCAGGTGAGTGGGCTTAATTTCAACCCCACCCCCAACCCAAAAAAGCCCGCATCCGCGGGCTTTTTTGCGTGTCGGAGGGATGTCCTGCGCAGCGCAATTTTCCGACAAAGTAGGAGAGCAGGTTTCCTGCTCGATAAACCCACATGGACACCCACAAGGTCCTAAAATGACGCTACGCGTTACATCACTCCTCATCATGCCGATCAATCTAAGTTGGCTTTATTACGTATTAGAACCAAACGCTCTATACTGCGCCCACCAATCTATTCAGACGTAAACGGACTCTATAAATGGAATCACTTTTTAATAGCTACCTCGACCTCTACACACTCAAAATTCTGATCCCGAGCATGATATTGATCCTGTTCGTGCTTTTTCTTGCTGGCTATGGTGTCGCCAAGTTAAAGATGCTCATGAGCATCGATCACGAAACCGTTGGCTACCAGCAAGAGGCCGAATATATCGCCAAACGCGGTCGCCATCTCGCTCGCTATTTCATCCGTGCCTATGTGCTTACAGTACTTGCGATTGGTGCGGCTCTAATCCTGATGGCTCAAAAATCACCTGTAGAGCTGAACCCTGAGCTAGTTGCGAAAAACATAATGCCGGATGGTTCAGTCTGTGTAGTTGGCGATGAGTGTGCCGACGCGCCGGCTGCAATGGCAGATACCGAGATGGTAGTTGCAGCTACATCAGATAGCGCACTACCCGGCAAAGCCAAATACGCAGGCTGCATGGCTTGCCACGGAGCTGACGGCTCAGGCGGAGTAGGACCAGCCCTCAAAGGGCGCGAGGCGAGCTATATTATTGATCGCTTGAACGCCTACAAAGGTAAAGAGACCATCGGCCCAAGCAGTTCTCTTATGTGGGGGCAGGCGGCAGGACTCTCAGACACAGACATTTCTGAGCTGGCGGACTATATCTCTACACTCTAATCGCGTCCCCTCAAGAGGCGGCCGACTCTAAAAGTACCGAGTTCCCAAGTAGGTCGCCTTTAGAGGTGACCTGCACAGAGCAATCAGGCAAATCGCGAACTTGCTGCTTCGCGGCAGATCGCTCTTACAGGCACAAAAAAGCCCGCTAAACAGCGGGCTTTTCGATTGTAGCTCGAACACTTAGTTCAGCGGTGGTACCGCCAGAATCCATTCGTTCTTAGCAGTCTCTGCCTGCTCTAAACCGATTCGTGACTGCAGGTGTGAACGTGCAGCTAGATCCATCGATTTCTGGTATTCACCAGCTTCTAGAGCTTCTTTAGCCTGCTTGAGGTACTTAACGTTGTCACGCCAAGCGAAACCAGTCTCACGAACTTCTCCCAACTTAGCTTTAGCTGCGTCGAACAGAGCCTGTGCGTTAGCCTGGTTAGCTGGTTTTGAAGCCAGTTCCTCTTCAATGTAGTTGGTGTTGTAGCTCTTACCATTCCACTCGAAAGTAGCGCCAGCACCGTACATCGCGCGGTTCATATCGAAAGCTTCCTGGAATGACTGAGCCATTGTCAGTGAGCTTGCAGTTAGGGCAGCAACTGCTGCGATCGTAGCGATCTTTTTCATCAGTTCTGCTCCTTATTTACGTGAACCTGGACCGTTAACAACGAGACCGTTAGACATGTAAGTCTGGAAGTACTCGAGGTTACGGTAAGTTTCGCTCTGCACTTTCAGGAACTCTGAGCGTGAATCACGGTGACAGCCTTCGTAACGGCGGTGGATCGTACCGATATCACCCCACTTGGAACGAACAACTGGGAAGTGCGTAGAGTGACCCAGCGCTGGGCTAGGCAGGTCAGCACGTACCAGACGGTTAGTACCCGTCAGGTGGCAGTCAGCACAAGAGAGGTTCAACTGACCACGCTTGGTGTAGAAGAACTTCTTGCCGTCCAAGTATGCTGCTTTCGCATCCTCGTTAGGGATGCCGATTGTAAACTCGTTCCCACGCGAAGTGTACGCCATGTAAGCAGAAACCTTAGCGATTGGACCTTTTTTCCAGCCGTATGGTTTCTCACCGTTCTGTAGACGACATTCGTTGATTGCCATCTCAAGAGTCACAACAGTCTTGCGCTCATCGTTCCACATTGGGTAGTTCTGACGGATGCCTTCACCACCGTTGTCGAAACAGTCAGCCAGGCTCTTGCCGTTTGCGAACTGTTCGTTGAACAGGGCTTCACCCTCTTCCAGATCCAACTCGTAAGGAGGGAACTCTTCGATCTCCTCCCACTGTGCACGTGATGCAGCATCAACTGCGTAGATACCGTTCACGTACTCAGAGATTGGAGTATCTGGGAAACGGTTCTTCATGTACTCTTGAAGTGCAATACGGTCCGCCTCTGGATCAACAGTTGCCAGAGTCGCTCCCGTTTTAGCAGCCATCGCCGTCTGGCTGAGTGCTGCGACGCTCATAGCGAGCAGTGTCGTTTTTATAATTTTCATAAGTCCTCCGGGCTCCGAACCCTGATTACTTGATATCGCCAGATTCTGTGCCTGATGCACCTGTGTTTTCAGTCCAC
>Ga0209555_10002070_pt1 | contig 14487 bp, 14 predicted proteins | sample SaaInl85LU_5_DNA_FD_184643 | JGI IMG/M metagenome (GOLD analysis project Ga0209555, IMG submission 184643) | Marine microbial communities from expanding oxygen minimum zones in the Saanich Inlet - ESP_85LU_5_DNA (SPAdes) (version 2) | ecosystem: Environmental > Aquatic > Marine > Intertidal... | reverse complement strand
TGGACAAGAGATTACTCTAACAGGTTGGGTGCACCGTCGCCGTGACCACGGTGGTGTTATCTTCCTCGATCTGCGTGATCGTGAAGGTATCGCACAGGTGGTATTTGACCCTGACCGTGAAGCGAGCTTTGCGCTGGCTGATAGCTGTCGTAATGAGTTCGTCGTGAAGGTGAATGGTGTGGTACGCGCGCGTCCAGAGGGCACTACAAACGCTGATATGGGTACGGGCGCGATTGAGGTTCTCGGTAAAGAGATGGAGATCCTCAACAAGGCTGAGACACCTCCGTTCCAGCTTGATGAGCATCAGCAGGTGGGTGAGGACGTGCGTCTGCGCCACCGCTACGTTGACCTGCGTCGTCCTGAGATCCAGCAGAAGCTGCGTTTCCGCTCTAAAGTGACACACCAGGTACGTGCTTACCTCGAAAACGAAGGTTTCCTCGACATCGAAACGCCTATCCTGACTCGCGCTACGCCTGAGGGTGCACGTGACTACCTGGTTCCTAGCCGTACTCACGAAGGCAGCTTCTTTGCACTGCCGCAGTCACCTCAGTTGTTCAAACAGCTCCTGATGGTCTCTGGCTTTGATCGCTACTACCAGATCGCTAAATGTTTCCGCGACGAAGACCTGCGTGCTGATCGTCAGCCAGAATTCACTCAGATCGATATCGAGACCTCCTTCTGCGACGAAGCAGAGATCATGGGTATTACTGAACGCATGATTCGCGGTCTCTTTCAGGATCAGTTGGGTGTGGATCTCGGTGAGTTCCCGCACATGTCATATGCTGAGGCGATGTCCCGTTACGGTTCAGATAAACCAGACCTGCGTATTCCCATGGAGCTGGTTGATGTGGCCGACCTCGTCGCCGGCGTTGATTTCAAGGTGTTTTCTGGCCCTGCGACCGATCCTAAGGGGCGTGTGGCAGCGCTCAAAGTACCTGGCGGTTCAGAACTGACTCGTAAACAGATCGATGACTACACCAAGTATGTCTCTATCTACGGTGCCAAAGGTCTGGCGTGGATTAAGGTGAATGATCTGGCTGCTGGCGCAGAGGGTCTGCAGTCTCCAATCGTTAAGTTCCTCGGTGAAGAGGTGGCCGTTGCTATCATGCAGCGTCTGGGTGCACAGAATGGTGATTTGGTCTTCTTCGGTGCCGACAAAGAGAAAATTGTTAACGAAGCTCTGGGTGCGCTGCGTATTAAGGTCGGTGAAGATCTCAATATGCTTGAACGCGAGTGGGCGCCGCTATGGGTTGTCGATTTCCCAATGTTCGAGGAGAACTCGGACGGAAGTCTTACCGCACTGCATCACCCATTCACAGCGCCAAGCTGCACCCCTGCTGAACTGCTGGAACAGCCAGAGGGCAAGCTCTCGCGCGCTTACGATATGGTGCTTAATGGTACTGAGTTAGGGGGTGGTTCGGTTCGTATCCACGATCAAGAGATGCAGAAAGCTGTATTCAAAGTACTGGGTATCTCTGACGAAGAGGCTGAGCAGAAGTTTGGCTTCCTGTTGAATGCCCTCAAGTACGGAGCTCCACCACATGGTGGTCTGGCCTTCGGTCTGGATCGTCTGATCATGCTGATGACTGATTCTAGCTCCATCCGCGAAGTGATCGCCTTCCCTAAAACCCAGAGTGCGGCCTGTCCGATGACGGATGCACCGGGAGAGGTGAGCGCAGCGCAGCTTCGCGAGCTTAATATCAAACTGCGTAAGACGCCGTAAAGGCAGAGCTAGTTCGCAGAGCTATTTGCAGATAGCACACGAAGAAAGGGGCGTTAGCCCCTTTATTTTTTGCGCTATCTGAAAGTACAAAGGGCTGACAATTGGCGCGTTTCGTACGATGATCAGAGCATCTTAAATTTACTGTGGCATTCGGAGTCAGCATGAGCACTGTGAGTCACCCTTTCCATCTCGCGTTTCCCGTGACCGATCTTGAGGCAGCACGAAGCTTTTATATCGATATTCTGGGCTGTAAAACCGGTAGAGAGTCCGATAAGTGGATCGATTTCGATTTTTGGGGGCATCAAGTGGTCGCCCATCTGGTCGCGCCTGAGGACCACCCAACGGCAGCAACCAATGGTGTTGATGGTAAAGCGATTCCGGCGATGCACTTTGGGCCCATTCTCGCCTGGGATGAATTTGAGGCGCTGCAGGCTAAATTAGAGTCGGCGAGCATAGAGTTCGTGGTCGAGCCCTATGTGCGGTTTGAGAACCGTAAAGGGGAGCAGGCCACTATGTTTATCGCCGACCCCAGTGGTAACCATCTTGAGTTCAAGAGCTTTCGCAATATCGAGATGTTGTTCGCCACGGATGACGAACTCTACATCTAGGCTCTCATTGGGCGAGTGAGCAGAATCCGTCAAATGCTCACCTGGCGTTGGGGTCGCTGGTTAAGGCTGTTATCATGCAGCTAAACAAGTGGCGCCCGTTGGGCGAAAGAGGCGGACATGCTGATATTAGGAATCGATCCAGGTTCCAGAATTACTGGTTACGGTGTGATTAACGCACTGGGAAACCAGGTCGAGTATGTAGCCAGCGGCTGTATTCGAATTGCCGATACTAGCCTGCCCGAAAAGCTTAATCAGGTTTTCCAAGGTATTGGTCAAATCGTAGAACAGTATAAGCCGCAAGAAGTTGCGATTGAGCAGGTCTTTATGTCCCGCAATGCTGATTCAGCGCTCAAACTTGGGCAAGCCCGTGGCGTCGCCATTGTCGCGGCCTCTTCTCGCGGTATTGACGTGCATGAGTATGCGGCGCGGCTGGTTAAGCAGGCGGTGACCGGTACAGGGGGCGCGGATAAGTCTCAGGTGCAACAGATGGTTGCGCGCATTCTAAAGCTGCCGGGTTTGCCTCAGGTTGATGCTGCCGACGGCCTCGCTATCGCGCTGTGTCATGCGTACACTCGACAAGGGCTTATCGCGACGGCAGGGTCGCGCAAAACGGTGCGCAGCAATCGCTGGCGCCTTTAGCAATTTTGCAGAGTACAAAGATTAAGGATCTCCAGTGATAGGACGCTTAACCGGTGAGTTAGTAGAGAAGCTACCTCCAGGCCTGATGGTCGACGTATCAGGCGTAGGCTATGAGGTAGAAGCATCGATGAACACCTTCTATAAGCTGCCGGAGGTTGGTACCTTTGTCACTATCTACACTCACTTTGTGGTACGGGAAGATGCCCAACTGCTCTACGGTTTCGCAGATAAGCAGGAGCGCTCGCTGTTTCGCCAGTTGATAAAGGTTAATGGAGTCGGTCCAAAACTCGCACTGACAATACTTTCTGGTATCTCTACTGATGAATTTGTGCGCTGTGTACATGCTGAGGATACAGCAGCACTTGTCCGCCTTCCGGGTGTCGGTAAAAAGACGGCGGAGCGCTTGATCATCGAGGTGAAAGACAAACTCGATAAGCTGGAGATGCCGACCGCTGTTGAGTTTGAACTGGGTGCTGTCGAGTTGCCCGGAGCTAAGGCTGCGGCTGTAGATAACCGCGCCGACGCAGAGACCGCACTGGTGGCGCTAGGTTACAAGCCGTTGCAAGCGACAAAAGCGATAGAGGCCGCGGCAGATCAGCTGCCGGGAGCATCCACTGAGGATCTGATTCGTCAGGCGCTCAAAACTATGGTGGCGGGGTAGTTAGATGCAGATCGACGCTGACCGTTTTATCTCGCCGGTGACGGCGCCAGGTGAAGAGGTGCAGGACCGCGCAGTGCGCCCCAAGACGCTTGCTGATTATGAAGGTCAGCCTCGTGTGCGTGAGCAGATGGAGATCTTTATCCATGCGGCCCGCAAACGTAACGAAGCGCTGGACCATACTCTGATCTTCGGCCCACCGGGTCTGGGTAAAACCACACTCGCGAACATCATCGCGAATGAGATGGGTGGACAGATCAAAACAACCTCGGGACCGGTGCTCGAGAAAGCTGGCGATATCGCTGCCATGCTGACTAACCTTGAGCCCGGTGACGTGCTGTTTATTGACGAGATTCACCGCCTGAGCCCCAATGTTGAGGAGGTCCTCTATCCAGCGATGGAGGACTATCAGCTCGATATTATGATTGGTGAAGGCCCTGCTGCCCGATCTATCAAGCTTGAGCTGCCACCGTTCACCCTAGTTGGTGCCACAACTCGCGCAGGTCTTTTGACTTCGCCGCTGCGAGACCGTTTTGGTATCGTGCAGCGCCTCGAGTTCTATTCAGTAGAAGATCTCAGCCATATCGTGACCCGCACCGCTAATCTCAGCGGCTGTGATATCGAGCCGGGCGGTGCGCACGAAATCGCGCGTCGTTCGCGCGGTACGCCGCGTATTGCTAACCGCCTGTTGCGTCGTGCCCGTGATTTTGCCGAGGTGAAGGGCGATGGTCGCATCGCTGAAGAGATCGCTGACAGGGCCCTAAATATGCTTAACGTTGATCAGCAAGGCTTTGATCACATGGACAGGCGTATGCTGCTGGCGATGCTCGAGAAGTTTGGCGGCGGTCCAGTAGGCGTCGACAGTTTGGCGGCTGCAATCAGCGAGGAGCGCGATACCATAGAAGATGTCCTTGAGCCCTATCTTATTCAGCAAGGTTTCGTGATGCGTACCCCGCGTGGGCGTGTGTTGACCGACCTAGCCTATCAGTACTTCGGTGTAGATCGCGCTCGCCTAGAGGACTAGAGCGAGGTCCTAGATCCGAACCAAACTTCGTTTAATTATGTTGTGTGCACGAAATGCCCTACAGCGAGTCTGGGTTTAAGCCCGGGTTAATCCGCTGTTGATATCCTGCTCGATGATTTGAATCAAGTATCTGATATTCCGAGCTTATTGCTAGATGCTTGTATTAAAAACTGGCGCTGTTATTGTGAGCCAAGTTTCTGATTCTTGGGGGAGTCTATGGCCTTCGAATGGCCTCTGCGTGTTTATATCGAAGACACCGATTTTGGTGGTCTTGTCTACTACGCAAATCACCTCAAATTCATGGAGCGCGCTCGGACAGAGTGTCTGCGAACGGCTGGCTGGTCGCAAGCGGAGTTGATCAACTCAGGGCTGCTGTTTGTCGTCGGGCGAGTTGCTGTACAGTTTCGCGCGCCGGCTCGCTTGGATCAGGAACTTTATGTGCACACGAGTATCCAACAGGTGAAAGGCGCGCGGTTGAAATTCGCTCAGTCCGTAGATGATGCGCAGACAGCAGAGCAACTCAGTAGGGGGACGGTTGAGGTGATCTGTGTTGATCCTGTCAGCATGAAACCACGACGTTGGCCAACGGAATTGATAGACACCATGCGGGCAAAGGTGCCCCAGGCATGGTCTGAACAGGAGTAGTTTGTGGACGATAAGATGTCGATATGGAGTTTGGTGCTGGAAGCGAGTTTTATCGTCCAGCTGGTGATGCTTTCACTGATGGCCGCCTCCTTTCTCTCCTGGGTGATGATTTTCCAGCGCCGAGCGGCGCTCACTAAAGCCAAGAGGGCATTTAAAGCCTTTGAAGACCGTTTCTGGTCAGGCGTGGACCTCGGACAGCTCTACCGTGAATCCACTGCGAATCCAAACCTTGAAAGTGGTGCAGAGAACCTTTTTCGTGCGGGTTTGAAAGAGTTTACGCGTTTAACTCAGCACGGTACCGCTGACCCAGAAGTGGTGATGAACGGTGTGCAGCGCGCGATGCGTGTGGCGATGTCGCGAGAAGAGGAGCGTCTTGAGCGCCATCTGCCGTTTCTGGCGACCGTTGGTTCAACGAGCCCTTATGTCGGCCTATTTGGTACGGTCTGGGGGATCATGAACGCTTTCCGTGGCTTGGCAAACGTCCAGCAAGCGACCCTTGCTTCAGTCGCGCCAGGTATCGCAGAGGCACTGGTCGCAACGGCCATCGGTCTGTTTGCAGCGATTCCTGCGGTAGTCGCCTACAACCGCTTCTCAGCTCAGGCTGATAATCTGTTGGCGAGCTACGAGACCTTTGCGGATGAGTTCTCAAGCATCCTCTACCGCCGCGTCCATGCGAGCGGTTAAACAGAGGTAGTCATGATTAGACGAGCGCGCTCGAAGCGCAAACTTAACGCTGAGATAAACGTCGTTCCGTACATTGATGTCACCCTGGTGCTGCTGATTATCTTTATGGTAACGGCACCGATGCTGACTCAGGGTGTTGATGTTGAATTGCCTAAAGCGGCGGCTGAACCCGTAGAGACTGAGGATAATGAGCCGCTGATTGTGAGTGTCGATGCCAAGGGGCAGTACTACATTAATTTGGGCGAGGATGAGATGCGTCCACGCACTGCCGACGATATAGCCACCGCAGTTGGACGAGTGTTGCAGGTTAATCAGGGTAAGTTATTGCTGGTGCGCGGTGATCGCGATGCGAGCTACGAGCAGGTTGTACAGTTAATGGTGCTGTTACAGGGAGTCGGTGCCGAACGCGTCGGATTGGTGACGGAGTAGCCTGTGCGTTTTGATCAGAGTTACATTCTTCCGGCCGCTTTCGCCACCCTAGTTCATCTAGCGGTTTTAGTGGTGATCTCTGGTTTCTGGATCGGTACTGCGGAGAGTCAAACCGATCGTCCGCGCCATATACAGGCGCAGATGTTTGATTTGACGGCGCTCAGTGACAAGCAGGCTGCGCAGCAGCAGTCCGAGCAGAAACGCAAGCAGGATGAGGCGGCTAAGCAGCGTGAAGCGCAGCAGAAACAGCAGCGTGAAGCCGAGCAGCGTAAGCGCGAGCAGCAACAAAAGGCTGAAGCTAAGGCCAAAGCTGATGCTCAGAAGAGGGCTGAGGCGCAAGCGCAAGCCAAGGCCAAGGCTGAGCAAGAGGCGAAGAGGCTCGCCGAACAGAAGGCAAACGCCAAGGCTGATGCTAAAGCGAAAGCAGAGGCCAAGTTAAAGGCTGAAGCCAAAGCCAAAGAGGATGCGAAGTTAAAAGCAGAGGCGAAAGCAAAGGCTGAAGAGCAGAAGAGAGCCGACGCCAAGAAAAAGGCTGAGGCGAAGAAAAAAGCGGAGGCTAAAGCTAAAGCGCAAGCTGAGGCTAAGCGCAAAGCTGAAGAGAAACGCAAAGCGGATGCCAAGGCCAAAGCACAGAGAGAAGCAAAGGCAAAAGCTGAAGCCGAGGAGGCTGCGCGTCAACAGGCGGCAGCGGAAGAGCGCGCCAACCGCGTCGTCGGTGATATCCAGGGTTATATTCAGGGGCTGCTGCAGCAGGCCTGGCGTATTCCATCTACTGCGCGAAACGGCATGAGTGCCGTCGTCTCAATCAATCTTTTTCCGAGCGGAGAGATCGATCAAGCCTATATTGAGACGAGTAGTGGTGATGAGGCGTTTGATCGCTCTGCGCTACAGGCGGTATTCCGCGTAGAACGATTTGAACGGGTTTCTGATGTGGACCCTATACTGTTTGAGAGGCGTTTAAGGCGCATACTGGTAACCTTTAGACCAGAGGGATTGAGATGGTAATTTTGCGAGTGTTAAAGGCGTGCATGCTGCTGGTGTTTCTGCTGCCGCTGGCGGTAAAAGCTGAGTTGGTGGTCGAGGTTACGCAGGGTGTCTCAGAGCCGACCCCGGTTGCTGTTGTGCCGTTTAAAGTTATGGGGTCTCAAATTCCGTCGGACGATATTGCGCAGGTAATAGACGATGACCTCTCAAATAGCGGCTTATTTGAAACTTTGCCGCGAGGCTCGATGTTGAGCTTACCCTCTGGAGAGGCTGAAGTCTTTTTTCGAGACTGGAGAATGGTTAAGACTGATTTTTTGGTGACGGGCACAATTTCAGCTTCGGAAGATGGTAGGGCTAATTTGAGATTCCAATTATGGGATATTCTCAAAGAGAGCAAGCTAATTGATGAAGGCGTCGACTTTATTTTAGATAGGCAGGAGCGTGATCTTGCGCATTACGTTTCTGACATGGTTTATGAAAAACTTACTGGCGTTAGGGGTGCTTTTCGAACTCGAATCGCATACGTGACAGCCGAGGCATTAGGAGGGCAGGAGTATCGTTATCGTATAGAAGTTGCTGACTGGGACGGGAAAAGAGCGCAAGCTTTACTTACATCCGACGAGCCCATTATGTCGCCCTCTTGGTCCTCAGATGGTAAAAAGCTCGCTTACGTGTCTTTTCAAGACCGAAAGCCGGCGATATATATACAAGAAATCACATCGGATAAGCAGTTTAGAGTACAACCATTTGACGGTATTAATGGTGCTCCTGCATGGTCACCCGACGATCAGCAGTTGGCACTAGTACTTTCGAGGGACGGTAACCCAGAGATTTATGTCTTGGATTTGAATACTGCGGATTTGCAGAGGGTAACTAATCATTACGGTATCGATACAGAACCGAGTTGGTCTCCGGATGGTAGCTCCATAATATTCACGTCTGATAGAGGTGGCTCTCCCCAAATTTACAAGTTAGATTTGGCTACGCGCCAGCTATCCCGTTTAACTTACGAGGGCAATTATAATGCGAGGGGAAGTCTTACTCCTGATGGTCGTTTCCTCGCTATGATTCACCGTTCAGCGGGTTCGGGCAACAAGTTTTCTGTTGCTGTACAAGATCTCAAAACCGATCGACTTGATATTCTTACTGAGACAGGGTTAGAGGAGTCTCCGTCAATTGCCCCCAATGCGAGCGTAGTTTTGTACGCAACTCAAAAAGGCACGCAAGGTGTGTTATCTGCAGTCTCTCTTGACGGTTTTGTTCGCTTCGATCTTCCGCTACGTCAAGGACGTTTAGATGTTCGAGAGCCGGCATGGGGTCCCTTCATTGACTGACAGCGCTCGTCTGGCTGGTTTTCTTTCCGATAGTTTCGAATCCCCATTGGCGGTAGTTTTGTTACATATAACAAATACCGCCAATCTTATGCCAAATTAGTTGGTTGTTTGGTCCGTAAACCTACGAAATATACGGGTTCAATTTCTGTGCTGCAGTAGCGAGAAAAGCTTGTGCTCGGGTATAATGCTGCGCGAATTTAGGGTGGGTTTGTGCTCATTGTGTCGGTTTATTACACAAATAATCCGCAAGAGTACAAGCCTGAAAAATTTTTGGGGATTGGATTTAACGAATGATCAAGATCAATAAAGGTCTGGATCTACCTATCACAGGTGAACCCGCACAGACCGTTTCAGCGGAAGTGACGGTTAAGTCTGTAGCCATAGTAGGTGCTGATTACGTAGGGCTAAAGCCTACGATGTCTGTACGCGAAGGCGACCAGGTTAAACTGGGACAGGTGATCTTTGCCGACAAGAAAAACGAAGGCGTGGTGTTTACAGCACCGGGCGCGGGCGTCGTAAAAGCGATCAACCGTGGCGAGCGCCGAGCTCTGCAATCGGTTGTGATTGAGTTGAGCGAACAGGAAGAGGCGGTTGAATTTGCATCCTACAGTGCAGATCAACTGGGCTCACTGAGTCGCGAACAGGTTGAAGAGAACCTGGTCGCCTCTGGTATGTGGACAACACTGCGTACGCGTCCTTTCAGCAAGGTGCCTGCGCTGGGCTCCGTTGCAAGCTCTATCTTCGTTACAGCAATCGATACCAACCCCTTGGCGGTTGATCCGCAGGTTGTTATCTCGGCTGAGAGCGAAGCTTTTGCTCAGGGTCTGACAGTTCTGACTCGTCTTGGTGGCGGTAAGGTGTTCCTGTGTGCTGCGCCTGGCGCTTCACTGCCTCAGGTTAGCGGGGTTACCACCGAGACCTTCGAGGGCAAGCATCCAGCCGGCAACCCTGGCACGCACATCCACTTCCTGGACCCGGTATCACGCAACAAGCTTGCCTGGTACATCGGTTACCAGGATGTTATCGCCATCGGTAAGCTGTTCACTTTTGGCAAACTCAACGTAGATCGCATTGTTGCTCTGGGCGGTCCACAGGTTAAAGAGCCTACGCTGCTGAAAACGCGCGTGGGTGCTGATCTGAATGAGCTGACAGCGGGTCGCCTGAATGAAGGCGATAACCGGGTCATCAGTGGTTCGGTGTGGAACGGTACTGCAGCGAGCGGTGCGCTGGCTTACTTGGGCCGTTATGCGACCCAGGTCAGCGTGCTGCGCGAAGGTCGCGATCGTGAGTTCATGGGCTGGGTTGCACCCGGTACAGAGAAGTTCTCTGTTCTTAATATGTTCGCGTCAATGTTCTCACCGGGTAAGAAGTTTAACTTCACTACCACCACTAACGGTTCTGAGCGTGCAATGGTGCCTGTGGGTCAATTTGAGCGTCTGATGCCGCTCGATATCCTGCCGACGCAGCTGCTGCGTTCTCTTGTTACTGGTGACATTGTTACTGCAATGCAGCTGGGCTGTCTTGAGTTGGATGAGGAAGATCTCGCACTCTGCACCTTCGCGTGTCAGGGTAAGTACGAGTACGGTCCAATCTTGCGCGACAACCTCTCTCGCATTGAGAAAGAAGCTTAAGGAGAGTCTGGTATGAGTATTCGTTCTGTTCTAGATAACATGGAACCGCACTTCCATAAAGGCGGTAAGTACGAGAACTGGTACGCGCTGTATGAAGCAGTGGATACCATCTTTTACACTCCGGGTAAGGTGACTCGCGCGGCTTCGCACGTGCGTGACGCTATTGACCTTAAACGTATGATGATCCTGGTATGGATGTGTACTTTTCCTGCAGTCTTTGTAGGTCTGTACAACGTCGGTTTCCAGGCGAACACTGCAATGGCAGGTCTGGGTCTGGCCGAGGCTGAAGGCTGGCGCGGTGCTATTATCTCTGCGCTGGCAGGCTACGACGCCTCAAGTACCTGGGATAACATGATACACGGCGCTATGTACTGGCTCCCAATCTACGCGACGACCTTCATTGTCGGCGGTTTCTGGGAAGTTATGTTCGCTATGAAGCGTGGTCACGAAGTTAACGAAGGCTTCTTCGTAACCTCTATATTGTTCTCACTGATTCTGCCTCCAACCGTGCCACTCTGGCAGGTTGCTCTGGGTATCAGCTTCGGTGTGGTTATCGGTAAAGAGGTTTTCGGTGGTACTGGCAAAAACTTCCTTAATCCTGCGCTGACTGGCCGTGCATTCCTCTTCTTCGCATACCCTGCGCAGATGTCGGGTGACGCAATCTGGACTGCCGTTGACGGCTTCTCTGGCGCGACGCCACTGGGTCTAGCTGCGGCGGGTGGTGTCGACGCTATCCTGGCGGCAAACGTGACATGGATGGACGCTTTCCTGGGTTCTATCCAGGGCTCAATCGGTGAAGTCTCTACCCTGGCTATCCTGATTGGTGGTGCCGTAATCGTTTACGCACGTATCGCTGCATGGCGCATCGTTGCAGGTGTATTCCTCGGCATGGTGGCGATGTCCACTCTGTTTAATCTGATCGGTTCTGAAACCAATCCGATGTTCGGTTTGCCATTCTACTGGCACCTAGTCATCGGTGGCTTCGCTTTCGGTATGTTCTTCATGGCGACTGACCCAGTGTCAGGGTCTATGACGAACCCTGGTAAGTGGGCGTTCGGTGCGCTGATCGGTGTGATGGTTGTTTTGATTCGCGTAGTCAACCCTGCTTTCCCAGAGGGCATGATGCTGGCGATTCTATTTGCCAACCTGTTCGCGCCACTGATAGACAACTTTGTTGTTCAGGCAAACATTAAACGGAGGCTCGCACGTAATGTCGGCTAATAACGATACTATCGGCAAGACGGTCACGGTTACTGTTCTGCTGTGTGTTATCTGTTCGGTAGTAGTTTCAGCAGCCGCTGTTATCCTCAAGCCTAAACAGGTGGCAAACAAAGACCTTGACCGCAAGAGCAATATCCTTGCGGCTGCAGGTTTGATGGAACAGGGCAAGTCGGTTGACGAGCTCTTTGCTCAGATCACCACTAAAGTGGTTGATATGGAAACAGGCAAATTTACTGATGCAGTAGACGGTGCCACTTTCGATATTCAAAAAGCAGCTAAAGACCCAGAACTTTCAGTTGTTTTGGAGCGCGCTGACGACAAAGCATCGATCAAACGTCAGCCTAAGTACATGCCCGTCTACATTGTAGAGGGTGCGAACGGCGAGATGGACAAAGTAATACTGCCAGTACACGGCTACGGCCTCTGGTCCACGCTGTACGGCTTCTTGGCGTTAGAGGGTGACCTGAACACTGTTGTGGGTCTGGGTTTCTACTCTCACGCTGAGACCCCAGGACTTGGTGGTGAGGTAGACAATCCTATGTGGAAAGCCTCTTGGCCCGGTAAGAAAGTTTACTCTGACGATATGATGAGCCCAGAAATCGGTCTGATCAAAGGTAAGGTAGACTCTTCAACGCCAAATGCCGACTACAAGATCGACGGGCTGTCAGGTGCAACGCTCACCGCGAACGGTGTGACCAACCTGGTACAGTTCTGGATGGGTAAGAACGGCTATGCACCGTTCCTGGCTAATCTACGTTCAGGAGGTGCCTAAGCATGGCTAAGACTCAAGAGATCGTAACGAATCCGATCGTTGCGAATAACCCAATCGCACTGCAGATTTTGGGCGTGTGTTCGGCGCTTGCGGTTACATCTAACATGGCAACGGCCATGGTTATGACACTTGCGGTAATTGTTGTTACTGCATTTTCCAACCTGTTCGTATCTGTGATTCGTAATCACATTCCGGGTAACATTCGAATCATCGTGCAGATGACGATTATTGCTTCGCTGGTAATCGTGGTTGACCAGTTCCTGAAAGCGTTCGCTTACGAAATTTCTAAGCAGCTCTCAGTGTTCGTGGGTCTGATCATTACCAACTGTATCGTTATGGGTCGCGCCGAGGCCTTTGCGATGAAGAACCCGCCAATGGCGAGCTTCATGGACGGTATCGGTAACGGCATTGGTTACGGCGTGGTTCTGCTGTTCGTCGGTTTCTTCCGTGAACTGTTCGGATCAGGCTCCCTGTTCGGTATCGAGATTCTGCCACTAGTGACTAATGGTGGTTGGTACCAGAGCAACGGTCTTCTGCTGTTGCCACCCAGTGCCTTCTTCTTGATCGGTATCTTTATCTGGTTGATCCGTACCTACGATCCTAAGCAGGTTGAGAAGCCCGAATACGAGATGGCACCAAACACTAAGGGAGCGGCGCACTGATGGAACAGCTCATTAGCCTTGCGGTAAAGGCGATCTTTGTTGAAAACATGGCGCTGGCTTTCTTCCTCGGGATGTGTACATTCCTGGCGATCTCGAAGAAAGTACAGACTGCCTTTGGTCTGGGTATCGCGGTTATCGTGGTACTGGTTATTACTACTCCAGTAAACAACCTGATCTACAACAACCTGTTGCGTGAAGGCGCACTGGCGTGGGCGGGTTACCCTGAAGTTGATCTGAGCTTCCTCGGTTACATCTCATACATCGGCGTTATCGCGGCGATCGTACAGATCCTTGAGATGTTCCTGGATAAGTTCGTTCCTGCGCTCTACAACGCGCTGGGTGTCTTCCTGCCACTGATTACAGTTAACTGTGCCATCATGGGTGCGGCGCTGTTCATGGTAGAGCGTGACTACACCTTCAGCGAGTCAGTTGTGTACGGCGCAGGGGCCGGTGTCGGTTGGGCGCTGGCGATTACTGCGCTGGCCGGTATTCGCGAGAAGCTGAAGTACAGTGATGTACCAGCAGGTCTGCGTGGTCTGGGTATTACCTTTATCACAGTAGGTCTGATGGCACTGGGCTTCATGTCTTTCTCTGGCGTACAGCTCTAAGCAACCAGGTCAATTTAGGAAGGATTAAGCAATGAATGCAGAAGTAATCGTCCTCGGCGTGGTGATGTTTACAGTGGTGGTACTGGCACTGGTTGCCGTTATCCTCGCTGCCCGCGCTAAGATGGTAAGCTCCGGCGATGTAACCATTGAGATCAATGGTGATCCGGAGAAAACAATTACAGTTCCAGCAGGTGGTAAGCTGCTGCAGACACTGGCTGACAAGGGTGTATTCCTAGCATCAGCTTGTGGTGGCGGTGGTACCTGTGCGCAGTGTAAGTGTGAAGTACACGAAGGCGGCGGCTCTATGCTGCCGACTGAGGAGTCTCACTTCACTATGCGCGAAGCCAAAGAGGGCTGGCGTCTGAGCTGCCAGGTGGCAGTGAAGCAGGACATGAAGATTCAGGTTGAAGACGACGTCTTCGGCGTGAAGAAGTGGGAATGTACTGTAGAGTCTAACCCCAACGTGGCGACCTTCATCAAAGAGCTGACCCTGCGTCTGCCTGAAGGTGAAAACGTAGACTTCCGTGCTGGCGGTTACGTACAGCTGGAATGTCCTCCACACGAAATCCAGTACAAGGACTTCGATATTGAGGAGGAGTACCACCCGGATTGGGATAAGTTCAACATATGGCGCTACAGCTCTAAAGTAACTGAGCCAGTAATTCGCGCCTACTCTATGGCGAACTACCCAGAAGAGCGCGGTGTTGTTAAGTTCAACATCCGTATCGCGACGCCACCTCCAGGCCGTGATGACCTGCCTGCTGGCCAGATGTCTTCGTACGTCTTCAGCCTCAAGCCAGGTGATAAGATCACTGTATACGGACCTTTCGGTGAGTTCTTCGCGAAAGAGACCGACGCTGAGATG
>Ga0209555_10002065_pt1 | contig 14517 bp, 14 predicted proteins | sample SaaInl85LU_5_DNA_FD_184643 | JGI IMG/M metagenome (GOLD analysis project Ga0209555, IMG submission 184643) | Marine microbial communities from expanding oxygen minimum zones in the Saanich Inlet - ESP_85LU_5_DNA (SPAdes) (version 2) | ecosystem: Environmental > Aquatic > Marine > Intertidal... | reverse complement strand
CAGGAAAATCACCTACGCATCAGAAGGCTCCGTCTTTGTCGCGGGTGCAGCAGTCCAGTGGCTCCGGGACAAACTTCAAATTATTGACAGTGCACCCGCAGTCGAAGACCTTGCAAAAAAGGCGGGAGCTAGCGATGGCGTTGTATTTGTTCCCGCGCTGACCGGCCTTGGTGCACCATTTTGGAATGCAGACGTTAGAGGCAGCCTGCTCGGCATTACAAGAGGGTCAACCAGCGCCAACCTGGCCTATGCAACCCTGGAGGCAATTGCTTTTCAGGTCAAGGCGGTTGTTGATGCGATGGCGGAGGATGCGGGCAAGAGCATCGCAGAGCTGAGGGTCGATGGCGGAGCAGCTGCAAACGACACCATGATGCAAATTCAGGCAGACCTGATTGGCGCCAAGGTTGTTCGGGCCAAGAACCTAGAGTCGACCGGATTTGGTGCTGGGCTGCTCGCAGGTCTCGGCTCAGGCATTTGGGGATCGATGGACGAGCTCAGGCAACTAAACCCTGCAAGGCAGGAGTTTGCTCCACTAGTCGATCGTCGAGCATCCTATGAGCGCTGGCTAGAGGCGGTCGAGGTCACCAGCAAGTTCTAAGCTTGAAACATGTATGACCCTCAGTCGAAGCTTGCCGCACAGTCACTGAGCGCTGGCTACTCGGCTGATGCAATCATCAAGGACCTAGACCTAGAACTTCCTGGCGGATCTATTACGGCCGTGGTTGGAGCCAATGGAGCGGGCAAGAGTTCATTGCTAAAAGCGCTAGCCAGAAAGATCAAGGCCTCGAGCGGGGCGGTGCTGCTGGATGGGGTCTCAATTAGTTCTCTGACAAAGGCGCAGATAGAAGGCAGCATCGGATTTTTGGGCACCATCCCAGCAACAAAAAACAATGAAACGGTTTTTGATTTGGTCGCCAGAAGCGCGATCCTCGCCAATCAAATTTCCAGGGTGAGCCCCAGGGTCAAAACTGAGATTGACCAAATCCTTGCAAGAACCTCGCTAACTCCCCACTCAGCGAAAAAGATTGGTGAACTGTCCTCAGGCTTTAGGCAGGTAGCGGTAATTGCTGCAGCTCTGGTGAAAAACCCCCAGGTGTTGCTTCTGGACGAGCCAACAAATTCACTCGACTACTCACACCAGCTTCAGGTTATAAATCTGCTCTCCTCACTGAAGCGAGAGCGCGGGATGACAATCGTGGCAGTTATTCACGACCTCAACCTCGCAGCAAGATTTGCCGATCAGATTGTTGTTCTAAAAGATGGCGAGATAATCGCTCAGGGAGCTCCCGGTGATGTCATAACTCCCAACAACCTGGCAACTGCTTTCAGCATTTTGGCCCGAGTTATTGAGGATCCGGTTGCAAAGACACCGGTAGTGATACCGATTCGTCAACTTGGCTAGTAGGCATTTCTCAGCTTTAGGGACATAATAAGGATGTAGTTCACCAAGTGAAGGCGCAGTTACTAGCAGTGACGCCAAAGAGGCTTGCGCCTACTTGTGAATGAGGGCAAGGACTGGGCCCGCTATCAAAATCGGTCAACTCGTTTGGTTGTGAAACTAATGCGTATCTTGCTCATTGGAGCAGGCGGAGTTGGCGATGCAATCGTCAAAATCGCCGCTGGTCGTAATTTCTTTGAAAAACTAATTGTCTCCGACTATGACCTCGAAAGAGCTCAGCGGAGCGTCGACTGGGTGGCACAGTGGCACCCAGATATCCCCTCTGACAAGTTTGAGGCAGCACACATTGATGCCTCAGACTCTGCCAAGGTCGCGGAGCTTGCCAAAAAGCACGCCGCGACCCACGTAGTAAATGCCGTAGAGCCCAAGTTCGTGCAGAGCATCTTTCAGGGTGCGCTGGATGCTGGGGCCAACTACATGGACATGGCGATGAGCCTGTCCCATCCTGACAAGGATGACCCATTTAGCAAGCCCGCTGAGAAACTTGGTGACTGGCAGTATGCCAAGCACCAGGAGTTTGAAAAGGCTGGCCTACTGGCACTTGTTGGCACCGGAGCAGAACCTGGAATCTCGAACATCTTTGCCCGCTATGCAGCGGACCACCTCTTTGGTGAGATCGATGAGATTACCGTTTTGGATGGGGGAAATCTCATTGTCGAAAACGACGAGGGCGAGGAGATTTTTGCCCCCTCATTTTCGATCTGGACAGTTATCGAGGAATGCCTAAACCCTCCGCTTATCTGGGAGAAGGAGCGTGGTTGGTTCACAACCAAGCCGTTCTCCGAGCCCGAGCTCTTTGAGTTCCCCGGCGGCATAGGACCCATTAAGTGTGTGAACGTGGAGCACGAGGAAGTGAACATGCTGCCTAGAACCATGGACGCCAAGCGTGTGAACTTCAAATACGGACTCGGCTCCGAATTCATCAGCGTGCTCAAGACCCTCCACGCACTTGGACTAGACAAGGTAAACCCAGTTTGGGTGCGCTCTAAGTCCGGTCGTGCTCAGGTCTCTCCCAGAGACCTAGTCGCAGCCGTGCTTCCCGACCCCGCCTCACTGGTAGAGCGAATGACAGGCAAGACCTGTGCTGGAACTCTGGTAACCGGTAAGGACAAGGAGGGCAATCCTCGTGCCTCTTACCTGTACCACATCGCTGATACCGAGTGGACAGCAGAGGAGTTCGACGCCCAGGCCGTGGTCTGGCAGACCGCTCTGGTTCCTGTGATAGCCCTAGAGCTCTTGGAGCGTGGAGACTGGCAGGCAACAGGCGTCCGCGGTCCCGAGGAGTTCGATGCCAAGGTCTTTTTGGACACTATGGCTAACGAATACAAGCAGGCCTGGGAGATTGAGGATCGAAACCCTGAGAATCCCAGCGTTATCGACGACGACTGGGAATAAGAAAGTAGGTCCCTGGGGTTTTATGGGATAAAATCTAATAAATAGCCCCAGGGATTACTCTCAGCCAATGTTCAGTTGAGTTTCCTAGGGTTAGAGTCCTAACAAGGAGAACTGATGAAGATTTCGAAGCGTTGGATGCCAGCTGTAGTAACACCCGCCGTAATCGCGGCTATCTCGCTGGTTCCGCTTCAGGCGAGCGCCGTTGATCTGCCAGATATGAGCGCTGAAGAGCTCATGGTCATGATGATGGACGCTCAGCCCACCGAGTTCTCGGGAACAATCCTGAAAACCAGCAACCTAGGCCTTCCAGCGCTAGAGCTGAGCTCAATGGTGTCCGAGGAGGACGCTGAGCGCATGCGCGAGAAGATGCCTGAGGAATTTGCAGATTTTGCTCCAGAGGTAATCGAGCAGAATCTACTGACCGAGGCCATGGAACTCGTGACCGGTGAGCACCGGGTCCGCGTGTTTGTCGGCGAGACCGGCATGCGTGCGCAGATTTTGGACATGATGGCGCAGCGCGACCTGATTGTCTCGGGCAACACAATATGGTCCTATGACTCTCGCGAGCAGGTCGCTATGTATGCGGAGCTTGACGAGCAGAAGCTAGCCGAGGGCAAGGTAAGTGCAGAGGCAGAGTTGAACGCCTACATCGCAGAGCTTGGCCTAGACCTAACCGACCCACAGGCAGTTGCCGAATACTTGATGAGCCAGGTTGGTGACAGCTCAGAGGTAACGGTCGGAACTGACCACTACCACGCTGGTCGCACTGCCTACCAGCTAATCGTGACCCCAAACAGCGATGTATCGCTGGTTGACTCAATCGTTGTTTCGGTTGACTCCGAGACAGGCATGCCGCTGGCACTTAGCGTCTACTCGACAGAGCAGGCAGAGGCTGCAATGGAGGTTGGCTACGAGAGCATCAGCTTTGCAGACCAGGACGAGAGCCTATTTAGCTTCACCCCACCAGCCGGGACCGAGATTGTTGACCTCAACGCTATTGAGGAACAGAAGCAGGATCTTGAGATGTGGATGGACATGGAGGAGATGGAGTCTCTAGAAGAGAAGCCAGAACCGGTCATGATCGGCGAGGGCTGGGACACTGTTGTGCACATGCCGGCAGGAGAAAAGACACTTGAAGAGATGGGTGGTCAACTCTTGCAGTCACTGATGACACCGGTCGAGGGTGGCATGCTCCTAAGCACTCCACTGATGAACGTCTTTATGACCGATTCGGGCGATGTTTACGCTGGCGCAGTAAGCGTGCAGCACCTGTTTGACACAGCAAAGTAGTTCCTATGGTAAAACAGCTGGCAATTGAGACCAGCGGTCTAACGAAGCGCTTTGGCGACCAGAAGGCAGTGAACTCGATAAGCCTCGAGGTCCCAAGCGGTTCGGTGTTTGGCTTCCTCGGTCCCAACGGATCCGGCAAGACAACCACCATTCGCATGTTGCTTGGGCTAGCTGAGGCTAGTGAGGGCGAAATCAAACTCCTCGGCACCGAGATACCAAAGGACCTCGAGAAGGCCCTCCCTAGAGTTGGAGCCCTGGTCGAAGGTCCTGCCTTCTATCCGTTTATGTCCGGACGCAACAACCTACTCCGGATTGATGCGGCTGACAGGTTTAGCGATGCCAGCACCAGGATTCAAAGAGTCGAGTCGGCGCTGGATCGAGTCGGGCTTCACAACGCGGGCAACAAGAAGGTTCACGCCTACTCACTTGGAATGAAGCAGCGTCTAGGACTTGCCAACGCCCTGCTGAAGCCTAGAGATATCTTGGTGCTCGACGAGCCGACAAACGGCCTAGACCCCCAGGGAACCCGAGAGGTGAGAAACCTCATTCGCTCACTCTCAGCCGAGGGCATAACGATCTTCCTCTCCTCCCACCTGCTCAGCGAGATAGAGATGCTGTGTAGCCACGTGGCTGTGATGAGCGCCGGCAAAATCATTGCTCAGGGGCTCATCGAGGACCTCAGGAATGAGGAGCCAACCCGCCTCATTCTTAGAACCGATGACATTGACGCAGCTGTAGAGACATTGAAGGCAAATGGAATCGGTAAAGCCAAGATTCTCGGGGACCAGATCACTTGCGAGGTAGATCCCGCACTCGATGTCGCAAGCCTGAACGCAAAGCTAGTAAGAAAAAAGGTCTCGGTAAATGAGATCAGGCTTCAGCGCTCCAGCCTCGAAGAGAAGTATGTGAAGCTCACGGGAGAGGGGTTTGAAGTTGTTCGCTAAGACCCTAGGCATCAGGCTCTTCCTCTCAGAGCTCAAGGTCATGTTCACGCGACGCCGGACCTGGGCGATGCTGGCTGCTATCGCACTGATTCCCATTTTGTTGGCTGTAGCAGTTGCGCTCTCATCGGAGCGGCTAGCACCAGGTGAAGGCCCGCCATTCCTGGCTCAGGTCACACAAAACGGCCTGTTTACTGGCTTCACGGCCATGCTGCTGGCACTGCCGCTGTTCTTGCCGCTCACGGTGTCGGTGGTAGCTGGTGACACCATCGCTGGCGAGGCTGGGCTAGGTACCCTTCGCTACCTGCTGATCTCTCCGGTGGGACGGGTTCGGCTACTTGTCATGAAGTACCTGGCATCGCTGGTGTTCATTCTCGCCGGCACCTTCACACTGATGATTGCCGGAGCGACAATTGGAGCAATCCTGTTCCCGGTTGGCCCGGTGACTTTGTTGTCAGGTTTCACCATAAGCATTTTTGAGGCCTTCGGGCGGATGGCACTTGTTGCTCTCTACACAACTGTTTCGCTCTCCGGAATGGCAGCCGTTGGCCTGTTTATCTCGACGCTAACCACTGTTCCGGTTGGAGCGATGACCGCAACCTTGGTTACCAGCGGTGTTAGCAACATCCTTGGGAACATCCCTCAGCTTGAGTGGATGCACTCCTGGCTCTTCACCTATTACTGGCTTGACTTTGCAGATCTTCTGAGGGCTCCAATTGAGTGGGGTTCAATGCTCAACAACATTGTTCTGCAGCTTGGGTGGATTGCAGTCTTTGGAGCTCTTGCCTATGGTCGCTTCACCACCAAGGACATCCTGAGCTAGCGCTGTTAGACTTTGTGGCCGTAGGGGCCTCTAGCTCAGTTGGTAGAGCAACGGACTTTTAATCCGTGGGTCGTGGGTTCGAGCCCCACGGGGCCTACAAATTTCTAGGTGCCCTCGCCCACAACCTGCAAATTGCTTGCGCCATCAACACGCCATGTCCCCTCGACGTTGACCATCAGGTACCTCAGGCCATAGACGGCGTTGCCGGACTCTATGAAACGAACGTCAATGATTGCAATGACTTCTGAGCTGTCCACCATGCAGTCTCGGTAGGCAAGCTCTGAGGACTCAATCAGAGGGCCATAGCTACCGGAGATAATCTCTATAAACCCCTCTAGGGTGACGCTTTCCTGAAAACTGGGAGAGGAAATTGCATACGCCCTATCAAACTCACCTTCGCCAAAGGCCGCGGTTTGGGTGTCTATTGAATCTTCAATGCTGAGCTGAGTTGCTTCCTGGCACTCCTGAGGGCCCGCAGGTTCTGGCTCCGCGGTGTCCTCTTCCTCAACTTTGCCTTGAGGCGAATCTTCTTGAGGCGCTTCGCTATCAACCTGAGCTGGGGTGGAGATGGCCGCCTCGTCAACAGCTGCCTGACAGCCAGTGAGTGCCAAAGCTGCTAAAAGGACCAGCGCCCTACTTAGTTTCACTCTGCTGCCTATTTGTTAGTCGCCTAATTAGCTTGAGTGATTCGCAAGACCAAAGCGCCCATAAAACCAATAGCGGCTGGAAGAAGAGCCTTATAAACCGGGCCTGATCGGTGTCTAGACCAAACGCGTCAATGCCCTCCACATATTGGTTGATGTTGCCGGGAAAGATGGCGATGAAAAACAGTGCTGTGACAAGACCTGCCCAAGGGACAACCCATCCCACAGTAAGTAGGGATAGTCCAAGGAGAATCTCCACGATGCCGGATGCGACCACAACAAAGTCAGGATCTAGCGGCAGCCATACCGGAACCTGTGCCTGAAACTCCTGGCGAGCATCGGTCAGATGACCAACTCCTGCCATCATCAGAGCTCCACCCAGCAACACTCTGGCGAGTGTCTTGATTACCTTCATCATTGCTAGGCAAACCCATTCATTGCCCGCTTTGTTCCGCGCAGCTCTGGAAGCAACTTGGCCCATAACTGGTTTGCAAGTAAGTGCAGAGTAAAGGCAAGTCCCTCATCGGTGTCTATAAAGCCGATGGTGGTCTGGTGGGCGAAGTGAGCTATTTTCTCGGTCACCTAGTAGGGGTCAAAGAATGCAGCCTTTGTGACATAACCCACTCCCCGATCATGAAAAAGAAGGCCTTCAAAGACTTCGAGAAAAGGCTTGAAGCGAGCAGGGGCATCAAGATGAGGCTTGTTCATATGAACGAGAGAAGCCCGGCCGAGCTCGCCGCCTCAAAAGGCAGGGAGCCGTGCGTGCTTCTGGAATATGAAGACGGGTCAATGTCTATGTTCTTGGATTATGAGGAACTCAAGGCAGCTGGTGGAAGGGTGAACTCGTTTGAAAAACTCGTCGAGTCAAGGCTAAATATTTACCTGTAGGACTTTCCCCCAAACGCCGACCACACCGGGTTATACCCAGTTCTGAATGCCCGCATCCAGCGTCGCTCGCTGAAGTTTTAGCTTCAGGGGGTGAAGCGAAGACAGGTAATTCTGAAGTTGAAAAAAGAGGCTAGAAAACAAGGTCTGCCCTTTGAAATTATTGAGCTCAAAAGGCACACCGGTATCAAAATCGGTAACACTACTAAAACACTTGGTCGTCACAGTGAGATACCGAATAAGACAGTCGTAAAGTTTTATCAGCAGTTCTCCGATGAGCTAGGAAGCAGGTGGTGGAGGTGACACACTTCACAATCATGGCTGAGCGAGACGGTGACTGGTGGTCGCTTCAAGCCAAAGAGTTGCCTGGAGCAATTAGTCAGGTTAGGAGAATCGAGGATGCAGTCGTAATCAAGGAAGCCCTTGCTTTCCTAACAGGAGAGCCTGAGGACTCAATAACGGTATCCCTAGAGATACTTGAATCAGGTTTGATAGACAACGCTTCCTAACTTCTTACGCTGGTGAAGCCACTGCGCCCAAATGGCAAAAGTTAGCCAAACCACCTGCATCACTACAATTGCCCGCTGCGCAAGTCCAGTTACTGTCCGATCCGGGTCTAGCCAGGTAAGCAGAAAGACCAAGGTTGCGATTGTCATCACGGCTGTTGCCGTAATTGCCCCCGGTGGCCGAATGCTCCAGTGATACTGGCGGTCAAATCTCATGGCTAATAGTGGCCAGGCCGAAAACAACACAAAGGCTGAGGTGGCAAAGAACAGGTGCTGAGGAGAATTAGATGTCTGATCCGGCACCGCAAATATGGCAACCCCATATGAACTCAGTCCAGCAAGAAAGAGTGTGATTCTTCCGGGCATGGCGAGCGACTTCGCGTGCCAGGCTCCAATCAAAGTGAGGGTTGAGCCAAAAAGGAAGAAGCTGGTCTGCACCCACTTCACCGGAGAATCATCTGCGGCAAGGTCGGAGATGGTCTGACGAATGGGGTCATACCCTGGCCACAGCAGCGCCGATAGTGTCCATCCGGTTATGTTTTGGATGGGGCCGAGTGTGGCTGCGACGACCGCCCAAATGCCAATCAGCTGCATTACAGAGCCATCCTTGAGAGGAAAGCCTTGGTCCGCTCTTGCTGCGGGTTAGCGAAGAACTCCTTGGCCTCGTTGGCTTCGTAAATCTTGCCTTGCTCCAAGAAAATTACCCAGTCCGCGACCTCTCGAGCAAACGCCAGCTCATGGGTGGCCATGAGGATCGTAGTGCCGGTCTTCTTGAGGTCGCGAATCAGATCCAGAACCTCCCCAACCAGCTCAGGATCCAGGGCGCTTGTGACCTCGTCAAGCAGCAACACCTTGGGGTCCATGGCAACTGCCCTGGCTATGGCACTTCGTTGCTGCTGCCCACCGGAAACCTTGTCTGGGTAAGAGTCTCCTCGATCACCCAGTCCAATGCGGTCAAGCCACCTCTGGGCAATTTTTATTGCTTCTTCTTTGCTCATGCCTTTGACGTGCTTGAGGGCGAGAGTGATGTTGTCCATGATGCTTAGGTGAGAAAAAAGGTTGAAGGACTGGAAAACGAGCCCGATCTTTGCCCTGATTTCATCCTCATCGACTCCAGGAGCCGAAATCTCCTCATCGTCTAAGAAGATTTGCCCATCCGAAATCTCCTCAATGAGGTTTACACACTTTAGAAGTGTGGACTTTCCTGAACCTGAGGCCCCGATCAGCGCAACTATTTGTCCGGGAAACACCTCAAGGTCGACCCCGTCAATTACAACTCGATCGCCGTAGTGCTTTTTGAGGCCGGTAACCCTCAGGCGCGGCTTGTCCCAGTTGATCACAGCGTGCTGCCCATCTGCTCACGCTCTGAGTACTTCCGAGAGATTCGATCTGCCAACCTGACTGTAGGGATGGCGAGCAGCACGAACAGCAGGCCAGCAACGACGTATGGGGTGAAGTTAGCAAACTTAGCCGCCTCAATTTGCGCGCCTCTGACCGCGTCAACGGCACCAAGCACCGAGATCAGCCCAACGTCCTTCTGAAGAGCCACAAAGTCGTTCATAAGCGGCGGTATTACTTTTCTAACAGCCTGCGGCAAGACAACCAGGCGCATCGACTTGGAGTAGCTCAGCCCCAAGCTCCTTGCAGCAAGACGTTGCGAGGAGTGCACAGATTCAATGCCTGCTCTAAATACCTCTGAGACATAAGCACTGTAGGTAAGCGTGAGCGCGATAGTTCCCAGCACCTCCGCGGGAACGCGACCCAAAAACTCAAGACGCAGGCCAGGTATTCCGAATCCCACCAGATACAAAACGATGATCAGTGGCAACCCCCTGAAGAGGTCTACATAGCCCCTAGACAAAACCCTTAGGGGGAAAAACACGGGTGACTTGAGGGTTCTGAAAATCGCCAGCAGAAGCCCGGTAATCAAGACCAGGAATGCAGCAGCGATTAGCACGCGCAGGTTTAGCAGTAGCCCGTCAAATACCCTTGGAAACGCCTCGACAGCGACTTCCCAGTTGAAAAAACTGGTCTCAACTCTTTGCCAGCCTGGTGTTGCCAAAAGACCAAACCAAACAAACGCCGCGAAGGCGAGCGTGGAAAGCATGGCTAAGCCAACCGACTTATTCTTTTTCCGGCGCTTGAAGTCCCTCCGGGCACGCTCCGCCGGGGAGATGGTCGAGTCGTCAAGTGCCATAAAGAGCCTTACAGAAAAACCTTAAATTGAAATAGGTGAGGCGATTTCTCGCCCCACCTATTTAACCCTGAAAAAACTACTTCAGTACCGGAGCACCGACATAATCTGCCAGCCACTCCTGCTCGATCTCAGCAAGCTTGCCGCTCTCGCGCAGGGCATCGACTGCCGCAGTCACTGCCTCGGTTAGCGGTGAATCCTTGTCTAGGACTAGACCAAAGCTGTCTCCAGCCTCAGCGCCATCAAGCTGACCAAGGATGATTCCGCCGTCAAGCTCGACCGCGGTTAGGTAGAACGCGGTTGGTAGGTCAACAACGATTGCATCGACCTGACCGTTGGCAAGTGCCGCCTTGGCATCGTCATTGGAGTTGAAGACCTGAGCTCCACCATTTGGCTGGATGATCTCCTCGATTGCCTTGAGGCTCGTGGTTCCTGTCTGGGCTCCGATCAAAAGGTCGTTCAGATCAGCCAGATCGGTAACTCCCTCTGCTGCGGAACCGGCAACGGTTATCACCGTCTGGGCCGTGTAGTAGTAAGGACTAGAGAAATCAACCGATGCTTTGCGCTCCTCAGTGATTGAGTACTGCTGCAAGTTGAAGTCAAAGCTCTTTGGTCCAGGCTGTATTGCCTCTTCGAATGTGGTTCTGACCCAAACTACGTCCTCGGGTGCGAAGCCTAACTCTGCTGCTACGGCGTAAGCGACTGCGGACTCAAAACCCTCGCCTGATTCAGGGGTGTCATCAAGAACCCATGGGTAGTAGGCGGGCAGTCCCGTGCCAATTGTCAGCTTTCCAGCCGTCAAAGTCTCCAGAACGTCCTCAGTTACCTCTTCAGACGTGGGCGTTGTATCTACTTCCTCAACGGCGGCCTCCTCGGCAGGTGCACATGCACTCAGACCCAGAGCGAGCGCGATTGCAGCTATGGACGCTACTGCCGACCGGCCAAACTTCTTACTTATGGTTGTCAAAATTTCTCCTATTTTTGCGGGGGTGCCAGAAGATATTGCACCAGTAGAGGCCGGAAGTCCAAATTTGCGACTAACTGTTACAAACGCCGATTAGCTTTTTGCCTCGTGAACAATTGCGGTTATCCTGTTAGTCAGTCGCAAGCCTGCGCAATCCCCCAAAAATTGTCTGGAGATTCCGCATTGTTGCTTCACGAGTTCAAGCAGGTCGGGCTGACCGACAGGGCGAGCGCACTGCTTGACGCGCTGAATACCCGCGTTGTGATCGCCGATGGTGCAATGGGCACCATGTTGCAAGATCGAAAGCCAACTCTGGAGGACTTTGAGGGCCACGAGGGTTGCAACGAGGTCCTAAACGCAACCAGACCCGACATAGTCCTTGATGTCCATAACGCCTACTTCGAGACCGGCATCGACTGCGTCGAGACCAATACCTTCGGCGCAAACTGGTCAAATCTCTCCGACTACGGCATTGACGACCGCATCGAGGAGCTCGCTGAGGCAGGCGCGAGGCTCGCTAGACAGTCAGCCGATGAATTCACCGCCAAAGACTCCAAACCACGCTGGGTTTTGGGTTCGATGGGACCAGGAACAAAGCTTCCATCCCTCGGCCACACCACCTATGACTTTCTAAAGGAGACCTTTGCCCGTCAGGCCAAGGGTCTAATCGCCGGCGGGAGCGATGCCTTCATGGTGGAGACGAGCCAGGATCTCCTCCAGACCAAGGCCGCCATCAATGGCTGTAAGCAGGCCATTGTTGAGAGCGGCATGAGGTTGCCGATTTTTGTTGAGGTAACCGTCGAAACCACTGGCACCATGCTCATGGGAAGTGAGATCGGTGCCGCCCTGACTGCCCTTGAGCCTCTCGGTATTGACATGATTGGGCTGAATTGTGCAACAGGCCCAGCGGAGATGAGTGAGCACCTCAGGCAGCTCAGCAAACACTCCCAGATTCCAGTGATGGTTATGCCAAATGCTGGACTGCCGATTCTCCAGGGAGATGGCGCTGTCTACCCGCTAACCCCGAGCGAGCTGGCCACTGCCCACGAGCAGTTCATCAAGGAATTCGGTCTGTCGCTCGTGGGAGGCTGCTGCGGAACAACGCCTGAACACCTGAGAGCCGTGGTGGAGCGCGTTGGTGGTGTCAAGACGCTTGAGCGACAGGTAACTATCGAGCCAGGGGTTTCATCTCTCTACCAACACGTAGCACTCGACCAGGACAACACCTATTTGGCGATTGGTGAGCGCACCAACGCCAATGGCTCCAAGGCCTTCCGAGAGGCAATGCTCGAGGAGCGCTGGGACGACTGCGTTGAGATTGCAAAGCGACAGGTTCGCGATGGGGCACACCTGCTCGACGTGAGCGTCGACTATGTCGGCCGCGATGGGGTGAGGGATATGCAGGAGATTGTTTCTCGCTTTGCCTCGGCTTCGACCCTGCCACTTGTCATCGACTCGACCGAACCCGAGGTGATGAAGGCTGGACTTGAGCTAATCGGGGGCAGACCAGTGATTAACTCGGTCAACTTTGAAGACGGCGATGGGCCTAATTCACGCTTCCAGAGGTCAATGCCTTTGGTCAAGGAACATGGTGCGGCTGTCATAGCTCTGACGATCGATGAGCAGGGCCAGGCAAGAACCAAAGAGGACAAGGTCCGCATTGCATCAAGACTCATCGACACCCTGGTCGAGGACTGGGGAATGCGGGTCAGCGACATCATCATGGACTGCCTAACCTTCCCAATCGCAACGGGCCAGGAAGAAACTAGGCGTGACGCGATTGAAACCATCGAGGCTATTCGTGAGGTCAACAGGCTCTACCCTGGTATTCACACCACCCTCGGAGTCTCAAACGTCTCCTTTGGACTAAATCCGGTCTCGCGCTCTGTGCTGAACTCGGTGTTCCTGCATGAGGCCTACGAGGCTGGACTCGACACGGCAATCATCGATGCGGCAAAGATTGTGCCACTGGCATCGATCCCCGAGGACCAAATGAAGGTTGCTCTGGATCTGGTCTATGACCGCAGAGAGTATGACGAGGCGGGAAACATCACCTATGACCCTCTGCAGGCAATGCTTGAGCTTTTCGCCGGTGTAAACAGCTCTGCCCTTAAAGATGCTAGGGCTGCCGAGCTCGCTGCTCTAAGCGTCACTGAGCGCCTCGAGCGCAGAATCATTGACGGGGAGGCCAAGGGGCTTGAGCAAGATCTTGATCAGGCCAGGGTAGACGGCGTAAAGCCGCTAGATATCATCAACGACCACCTGCTCGAGGGCATGAAGATAGTTGGAGAACGCTTCGGCAAAGGCGAGATGCAGCTCCCCTTCGTGCTGCAGTCTGCCGAGGTAATGAAGAGCGCTGTTGCGCTCTTAGAGCCTCACATGGAAAAGACCGATGAGGGCGGCAAGGGAACCATTGTCCTTGCAACAGTTCGAGGCGATGTCCACGACATCGGCAAGAACCTGGTCGATATCATCCTGACCAACAACGGCTACAACGTCATCAACGTGGGTATTAAGCAGCCAATCAACGACATCATCGCTGCGGCAGAACAGCACAATGCCGACGTCATCGGCATGAGCGGTCTGCTTGTGAAGTCAACGCTTGTGATGAAAGAAAACCTCGAGGAGCTGGCATCAAGAGGCTTTGGCACGAAGTGGCCGGTAATTCTCGGTGGTGCTGCGCTAACCAGAGCCTTTGTCGAGGATGACCTGGCAAGTCAGTTCGAGGGCGTGGTCAGATACGCCAAAGACGCCTTTGAGGGACTTGATTTGATGGAACCTCTTGTGAAGATTGCCCGAGGTGCAGACCCTGAGAGTGTGGGGCTGCCACCACTCAAAAAGCGCATCCACGCCAAGACTCAGCTAACCCTTACCGAGGAAGCAGATCTCCCAGCTCGCTCCGATGTTGCAAGTGACAACAGCGTCCCAACGCCTCCCTTCTGGGGCACAAGACTCGTAAAGGGCATCAAGCTCGCCGACTATGCGGACTTTTTGGATGAGCGCGCGACCTTCATGGGCCAGTGGGGCCTCAAGCCCTCCAGAAACGATGGCCCCGGCTACGAAGAACTTGTCGAGACCGAGGGTCGACCGAGGCTGCGCTACTGGCTAGACCGCATTCTGGCCGAGGGTATGTTTGACGCCAAGGTTGCCTACGGCTACTTCCCCGTCTACTCAATTGGCAACGAGGTCGTTGTCCTAGGTCACGGTGACGATCCCGAGGGACTTCTGGGTACCAAAGGACTGCTAGCCCCAGATGGTGGTGCAGGTGTTCTGGGCCAGGAGCGGCTTCGCTTTAGCTTCCCGCGCCAGAGAAGAGATCGGCACCTTTGCCTAGCAGACTTTGTGAAGAGCCAGGAATCAGGGTTGATTGACGTAATGCCAATTCAGCTGGTCACAGTCGGCTCGAACGTGGACAA
>Ga0209555_10002063_pt1 | contig 14518 bp, 11 predicted proteins | sample SaaInl85LU_5_DNA_FD_184643 | JGI IMG/M metagenome (GOLD analysis project Ga0209555, IMG submission 184643) | Marine microbial communities from expanding oxygen minimum zones in the Saanich Inlet - ESP_85LU_5_DNA (SPAdes) (version 2) | ecosystem: Environmental > Aquatic > Marine > Intertidal... | reverse complement strand
CCCCAGGTTTAAGTCTAGTTTTAGGGTTGTCAATATGATATTTGTATCCTAGAAGGTTTAGATTTAAATCTGTCTGCTGAGGCCTAGTGTTATTTTTTTGCATTACTGCGTTAAATGTCTATGGTGTCATGCTTGCTGGTTGAGCATCTAACTCCAAGTATGCCTTCTTGGGGGGCTTACGTGCGGCGGCTCAGACCATCTCTTACGAAGTGAGTATATTATTAATTTTATTGTTTGTAGCCCTTAGTATGGTTTCTTCTAGATGGGAAAAAGCTTATAGAATATATTACCCCATTTTCATCTTAATAATTCCTATAATAGTGGTATGGTTTACAAGGACTGTAGCTGAAACTAATCGGGCTCCGTTCGATTTTGCCGAAGGTGAGTCCGAACTTGTTTCTGGGTTTAATATTGAGTATGGTGGGGGTTTATTCGCCTTGTTATTTCTAGCAGAATACGCTAATATTTTGTTTATATCAGTGATTACTAGAGTGTGGTTTTTTAGTAGATTCTTCTTAGGACCTTTATCTTTAGTTTTAAAGAGTCTGTTTTTTGCATGTTTATTTCTAGTGGTCCGAGGAGCGTACCCTCGCTACCGGTACGACCTATTAATAATACTATGTTGAAAATCTTTCCTTCCCTTCTCCCTGAGAGCTCTTTCTTTAGTAGTCCTATCAAAAGTACTAGCTATATAAAGTTATAGGTTATTAGACCATTGGCCTTCAAAGCCGGAAGTGGGTAGTTACCCTGACTTTGGAATTTTGGTGGCTGAGTTCAGGCGATAGATTGTAAATCTTTTTACGGTAGTTTACCCCTAGGTTATTACTTCTTATATTACTTTAAGACTTGTTACCTAACTAACCTATGTTGCTTTTAATTAGTGGATTTATTTGTTTTTTAGGGGGGGTCTTAGCTTTCTGTGTCTACCAAAATCACACCCTTAATATCTTACTCAGCCTAGAAACGATAATACTAAGGTTACTAGTGATTGTTTACAGGTATAATTGCTTGAGGGGGTCTCCTAGTCAATCATTTTTAGTGTTGCTAACATTTGCTGCCTGTGAGGCTGCTTTAGGGTTATCACTTCTCGTAAGCATACTGCGCCTGTGGGGAAATGATTACGTAGGATCTTTCGGGTCTATAAAATTTTATTGCATAATCTTCGTCAACACAACCCTGCTGAGCAACTTTTAGGGTTACCTAGCCCATTAAGTATTTCTATTTGGTGGAATGGAGGCTCTATCTTAGGCCTATTGCTGGGCCTACAAATTGTCACAGGACTATTTCTATCAATACACTATACTGCTGACTTAGTTAATACTTTTTCTTCAGTTATTCACATTGTTCGGGACACTCCTAGAGGATGGCTATTCCGAAATTTTCACGCTAATGGTGCCTCCTTATTCTTTGTATTTATTTACCTACATATAAGTCGAGGGTTGTACTATCAAAGGTACGTTACTCAACCTCGAAGATGGTTAATTGGGGTGACAATTTTCTTGGTTAGAATGGGTACTGCCTTTCTAGGTTATGTCTTGCCTTGAGGTCAAATAAGGTTTTGAGGGGCTACAGTAATTACTAACCTTCTATCAGCTACCCCCTATTTAGGACCCTCTATTGTAGAGTGGGTATGAGGGGGATTTTCTGTAGGTCAGTCCACACTTAATCGTTTCTTTTCCTTGCATTTTATTCTACCTTTCCTTATTGCAGGGCTAAGAGCTTTACATATTATTTTTCTCCACGAAAAAGGGTCTACAAGCCCTATTGGAGATATTACTCATGTTAGTAAGACGCCTTTTCACCCTTATTACACTTGAAAGGATTTAGTAGGATTTCTTGTTCTCGGCTTAGTTATTATTACTTTAGGGTTCTTCTACCCGACTATTCTAGGGGACCCTGAAAACTTTATCCCTGCTAATCCTATAGTAACTCCAGTTCATATTCAACCAGAATGGTATTTCCTATTTGCCTACGCAATTCTTCGTTCGATCCCCTCTAAGTTAGGGGGAGTATTGGCCCTAGTCATGTCAGTTATAATTTTTTACTTTCTTCCTTTAGGTGGGACAAAGATAGCAACTCCCGCTGCTTTCACCCCTCCTTATCAGGTGGCCTTTTGATTCTTTATCATATTCTTTATACTACTAACTTGACTAGGAGCTTGCCCAATTGAAGAGCCATACATATCTTTAGCTGTACCTTTAACTTTTATCTATTTCCTCTGATTTTTAGTTCTTATTGGTACACCTATTTACTGGAAAAAAATAATTAGTTAATAATGTTAGTTTAGTTTATTAAAATACTAGCTTGTCAAGCCAGAGATGCAAATATTGCAACTAATTTAATGTATAGGTACTTTATTGCTTTGGTGGAAGAAAACTACCCACTAATGTTACGCTCGAGTCGAATGGGGCGGCCCTCGTCTCAGGCCGTCCCCTATTCTTACGTCCCACATATAGGTGGGTTAATTTGAGGTTGAGAAGGGGACGGCCTGAGACGAGGGCCGCCCCATTCGACTCGAGCGTAACATTATATAAGAAGGTAGCTTAAATATTAAAGCTAGGCACTGAAGATGCCTCTATAGGGTCTCCCTCCGTCTTAATGAGTTTTTGAGGACAGTTAAATTTAATAGACCCTGCTTCCCCTATTCAGAGAGAGATATTACTCTTTCATGACCACGCCATAGTACTTTTAGTGGGGATTTCTTCATTTGTAGCCTTTTTAGGGGTTAAGTTAACCTTAAATAAGTTTACTTCGAAAAATATCTTAGAAGCCCAACAATTAGAGACTATTTGAACTGTAGTTCCAGCTTTAACTTTAATCTGGTTAGCTCTACCTAGCTTACGGCTTCTTTACTTACTTGATGAACAAAGAAATTCCGGTATTATTTTAAAAACCACGGCACACCAGTGATATTGAAGATATGAGGTACCTATATCTGACAGTATCTCTTTTGATTCATACATAGTGCCTGAGGCGGACTTAAATGTAGGTGACTACCGACTTCTAGAAGTTGATAATCGAGCTACCCTACCTTACCAGATAGAGACTACTATTATCGCTACATCTGCAGATGTCCTACATGCCTTTGCTATACCTAGAATGGGTGTAAAAATGGATGCCATTCCCGGACGACTAAATACTATAAGAGTGTTCATCGACAAGCCTGGAGTTTACTACGGTCAGTGTTCCGAAATTTGTGGCGCTAATCACTCCTTTATACCTATTGTTGTGGAGGCTATTAATTTAAAAGATTTTGTTAAATATTTAGAGACAGCCGAGTAGATTTTTCTTTAGTTAGTATAGCTGTACATTTACCTTCCAAGTAAAAAGTCTACCTTGTAGCCTAAAGAAACACTAAAGACTAGGTTAAAACAAACCGGAGACTTGTGGCGTCTCAAATTTATTTATTAAGCTTTAGTATTTTTTGGGCAAAGCCCTCTAAGAAGCCCAAATCTTCTTGTGCCTAACACCGAAAAAATTACTTATAACATAAAGAAACTAAAAGTTTATAGAAGATGCTTAAAATCTTTGCATTAATTCTGCCACTTTATGAGAATCTTCGAAATGATTTCCCCCTTTTCATGTTACTTTTTCCGAAAGAGGGTGATACTGAGAAGGACGCGCGAACTCTTAACACCAAAGTGAAAAATGCCGCATTAGTTAGTACAAAAACTACAATACCTATTATAGGTCTTAACTGAGGCAATCATGTCGGCCTTGTTAAATGGCTCCCTTATAATTAACAGTTATACGCTAAAATTAGCTTCGGCATGAAGGGTAATAGTTTAAATAAAACATTAAGTTGCAAACTTTAAGTTAGCGGAAGCTTTACCCCTGAACCTTCAGGTTACGGGTGTTCCTCTGCATAAAGTTTTATAAGTAAAGAGAAAATATAGGCTTGAATGAAACATACAAATGTCTCAAACATAGTGTACCCTACGTTAATCCTAAGTAAGGGGAGCATAGTTAACACACCTACCGAAGTTAAACAATTTGACAGGAGAGACATTACAATATGTCCTGCACTAATGTTAGCAATGATCCGGACAGTTAAAGTGAGAGGTCGAATAAGCATCCTAACTGTCTCAATAACTACTAGAAAAGGGATAAGGACATTTGGTGCTCCTGCTGGTGTTAGATGGGCAGCAGATTCCTTAGGGAACTTAACCCAGCCAGACAAAATTAATGCAAATCATAGTGACACAGCTAAACTACTAGCCGTTCAAAGAGAGCTCGTACTACCATAAGTTAATGGGGTTAGCCCAATTAAATTTATTTGTACTAGGAAAAATATTAAACTAAACAAGAACAAAGGCAGGGGCAAAATATTCTTCTGGTTTGTTTCTCTATTCGTGGAAAGGGCCAAGGAGAAAAGGGAAATAGGGTTAATATTTCACGAAGAGTTTAGAAAAAATGACGCGGAGATCATTAAAGGGATCATCCACACAAGGTAACTTAAAGTACCATACTGATTTGAGTCTAAAGACGAAAATAGATCTGCTATCACAAGCCCAGGGGAGATAAAACCCAATTCTAAGGCCGAAACTTAGCGCAATAATTCGCTTCTGAACTTTAATCTAAAGGCCAGACATGGCCAATTCCGTCACGAAAAGACGGGGTTATTTTTTAACTATTAAGACAGGGACAACTTCCGTTACCCCTACTCTGTTACGACTTATCTCCTTTTTCAACGAGAGTGACGGGCGATTTGTACACGGATTTTTTAAATATTCAGAAAGTACTTCTTTATTTATTACTTTTAGGTCCATCTTTTATAAGGTTTTCAGCTTATTTCCCGAAATGATTTTATATTGTAACTCACCTTAAGTCTCAACTATAGGCTGCACCTTGGCCTGTCTTTCTTCTTGTAAGAATTTCGAAAATATCTTAAATACATTCTGTAGACGGCGGTATACAAGCTTTTAAATTAAGTTCTGTTTCTTGGGGGTTGTCAATTACCTGGTAAGTTCCCCTAAAATTTAAAACCGCCGCCATACTTTTTAAGTTTTAACTTTTTAGTATTAGTACTTAGGGCACACTTTTTGCTCTTTATAATAGGGTATCTAATCCTAGTTTATGTATCGAGTTTGAGCTGCAAATAAGTGTTTAGGAATTCTAACTGTTTTCTATTTCACTTGTAAAGCAGAGATTCTACACTTAAGCTAGGCCTAAAGGTCTTAATTTTTATGGTTAGGTGTGACCGCGGCTGCTGGCACCTAATTAGCCCCATACAAAAACTCTAATTAAATTAATATTCCTATTATTGTTTAATATCTTTAGCTGGGTTAAGTTCACGAAAAACTACCATACATAATTGAGCTTAAAATTAAGAAACTATCAAAGTAAAGTAGTTCTATATTCAAAGGAAGATTAAATCTATTGTTGGGTTATGAGCCCAATAGCTTCTACTTAGCTTACCCTTTGACTAAATATTAGTTACTTACCCAATCTAAAGCCCCCTCGTTCCACTCGTGAAACATTCCAAATAGCAGGATAGCAATAAATAAGAGTAGAATTGTTAGGAGGGCAGTTGATCTAGCTGACGAGAAAGCCGTAATTACCGGGAATAAAAGGGCTACCTCTACGTCAAAAATAAGGAACAGTACTACTAAAAGGAAAAAGCGGGTCGAAAAAGGACTTCGCATTTTTCTTATAGGGTCAAATCCACACTCGAATGGCGTTATTTTTTCTTCTAACCCCCTTTCGATATTAAAGTTTGTGAGCGAGTAGACAATCAGTAAAATGCTGGCAAGAATGGCCGAAAATAAGACGGGTACTAGAAACAATCTAGTGAGTTCACTAGGTGGTCTCTTTGAGACCTAGAAAGGCTTTCAAAACCCTTATATACAAAAAAGAAGATATAATTGAAGCTGCTAACTTTGATTTGGGGAGTCACTCTCTCCCTTCTTTTAATTTGCTATCTCTGATTTACGGAATTTTAGTTCTTCCATTAGTTATATTTTGGGGGACTAGCTTATTTTCTTTTATTATTCTCAGGTTTCTATGCCTAACAATAATGAGGCAGAATTTTTCTTGCTCCTATAATATAATTTTCAGTCTATCCCCACTTTCCAGCTTTATATTATTTCTTAGGTTATGTCTCTGCGTACTAGCCATTATTGCTACGCCAAGTAGAAACTCTTTTACATATTTATCGACTTTATCCATGCTTTCCATCTTTTTAGTTCTTTCCTTTAGCTCTTCTAATATAATTAACTTCTACGTGTGATTTGAAGCATCGCTTATCCCCACACTAATCTTAATTATTTGTTGAGGCTATCAGCCAGAACGTCTGCAGGCGGGAAGGTATATAATACTATATACCGTAGGGGCTAGTTTACCTTTGCTGGTATTATTAATCTGGCGTTCATTAGAGAGAAGCTCTACCAACGTATTCTTCATGGGCGTTAGTCCATGTGGTGTGTTTAGTGGTATGGTATTATTTGTCTACGGGGCCTTTTTAGTTAAACTCCCAATATATGGGGTACACTTATGGCTCCCTAAAGCTCATGTGGAAGCGCCCCTAGCAGGGTCTATGATTCTTGCAGGGATTCTACTAAAATTAGGAGGTTTCGGGCTATTTCAGATAAACAAGTGTTTTTCTTTAGCCTCTAATTATGGGGTTTCTATATTTTTAGTGTGTCTTAGTCTGTGGGGCGGCCTGTTAGCCGTCCTAGCTTGTATACGTCAAGTTGACGTAAAAGCATACGTAGCTTATTCAAGAGTTGGGCATATAGGTCTAGTCTCTGCCGGGTGTATTCTTGATCGAACCTGAGGGGTGAGAAGTTCCTTAGTGACAATAGTAGCCCACGGGTTTGCGTCTTCCGCTCTTTTTTGTCTGGCTTTCTTCACATACGAGAAAAGACACTCCCGAGCTATGCCATACATAAAAGGACTTCTTAAACTTTACCCTATTCTTTCTTTTTGGTGATTTGTTTTCTGTTGTATTAATATAGCAGCACCCCCAACGATCAACCTACTAGGTGAAATAATAATTATTCCTGCAGTGTGATTTACTTACTCTTGGTTAGCGATTATTATGGTCTTTATAGTGTTTTTAAGAGCCTCTTACAACATGTATTTATATTGTATAGTTAATCACGGAGACTCATCTCGTTATCTTTCAAGGGGCTCTTCTATGGGTTGTCATGAACTGGTAGCCCTTGTAGCCCACTTTTTTCCCTTGTTTATCATTTTCAAATCTAGAATGTTCATTTTTTAATAACAGAAACCTGTTATTCGGAGAGAGAAATCTCTCTACTCTTTGAATTACAAAATCAATGCTTTAATTTAAGCTACTCCGAATATGATCCTCATCAGTAAACTCTAACATATAGGAATAATCAGACTACATCAACAAAATGCCAGTACCACGCCGCTGCAAGAAACCCGATATGGTGCCCCTTGTCAAAGTGAAATAAAACTAAGCGAAAGAAACATACCGTGATAAAAGTAGCCCCTACAAGCACGTGTAAGCCATGAAATCCTGTTGCCAGGAAAAATGTAGTACCATAAACACTATCAGCAATAGAAAAAGCAGTTTCTGAATACTCCTCATACTGAAGAGCTAAAAAGTAAAAACCTAATAGTAGCGTCAAAAACATAGCTGTAATAGCCCTTTTTTGGTCACCTTCTTCAATACTGTGGTGAGCCCAAGTAATTCTAACACCCGAGAGTAGCAGAACAGAGGTATTAAGTAGCGGGACTTGGAAAGTCTCTAGAGTGCTGATACCTACAGGAGGTCAAACTCCACCGATCTCTACTGAAGGGGCCAGCCTAGAGTGGAAATAGGCCCAGAAAAACGCAAAAAAGAAGCATACCTCCGAGATAATAAATAAAAATACCCCAACTTTTAACCCTCGGGTTACGTAAGAAGTGTGAAGTCCTTGAAGCGAGCTTTCTCGGACAACATCACGTCATCAGAGAAAAGAGATTAAAGCAGTGGCAGCCAAACCTAGTACTAATAGCTCGATCCCTCCTCCCCGGATTGAATAAACTAACCCTACAGGCATACATAAGATGGCAAAAGAGTTTAATAAAGGTCATGGACTATACTCAACTAAGTGAAAAGGGTGTCCTTGCATATATAGTCTTAAATTTGCATATCCCCCATTTTAAATTTAAAATACAAGAAAAAAAGTAGCCGCCGGATGAACGGACGCCGTTGATGTTGGCGATCATGAGAGATATCTCGCTACTTTTTGTCCTCAGCTAATCTTCTTTTTTTATTTCTTGTCTTCTTAGGACCACTAATCAGCGTCTCTTCTAGAAACTGGGTAATTTGTTGGGCCGGTATCGAGATTAGATTTTTAGGGTTAATCCCCTTACTATTTCTAAGTAATAAATACGTCTCGCTAACCAAAGAATCTTCTATGAAATACTTTTGTATTCAGGCTTTGGGGAGAGGGATTTTATTCTACTCTGGACTAGTATTCTTTTCAGATCTTTTCAGTAACACATTTACACTTACACTGGTATTAGGGGCTATGATCAAACTAGGCTTATTTCCCTTTCATTTTTGGGTACCTGCTGTAGTAAGTGGCCTAGATTGAATGCCTATATATTTAATACTAACGGTGCAGAAGGTTGCCCCTTTTGCCTTCTTGATTTGTACCTTAAGAGTAATCTCAATAAATCTCAGCCTAGTTATTGGATTCTTTGCAGTTTCAAGAGCCGTGGTAGGTGGTCTTATTGGTAATAATCAAACTGATCTTCGGGCGATACTAGGGTCATCCTCTGTTGCCCATAGCGGATGGATGACGCTAGGGGCCATAAGAGGATATTTTTGGGGGTACTTTTTCATCTATTGCGTAAGCTTGCTATTTGTTTTCAGATTCCTAAATAGGAGAACTTGTACTATTGAAACTGGTAGAGCTATTTTATCGTTAAGAGGGCTCCCCCCGTTTGCTATATTCATTGGTAAGTGGGGAATTTTAAAGAGTGCAATAGAGGTAGGGTTTCCTGTATGAGTAATTTCAGGCTTCCTTCTAAGGGCACTTATTAGTCTTATGTTCTATCTAAAATTTTCGTATTTTTTCGTATTAAATAACAAGGGATTATTACGCGGATTGGAAAGAAATCCTTTATTTAGGTATTTCCTCTTGGCAAACTTATCATTACTCACATTTTTCTTACTGGTGTAGTAAAGTTTTCTTGATGGCCGAGAATAGGCCGTAGATTTTTAATCTACTTACGAGGACTACCTCTCAAGGAATTGCGTTGATTGTTTTCGACTAATCATAAGGATATTGGAACTCTTTATATGGTATTTGGGATGTGATGTGGGCTTGTTGGAACAGGTCTCAGACTCCTAATCCGTTTTGAGTTAGGAACTTCCGGTGGTCTCCTCGGAGACGACCACTTTTATAATGTAATTGTCACTGCTCATGCTTTTGTGATAATTTTCTTTATAGTAATGCCACTAATAATCGGTGGATTTGGTAATTGAATGGTGCCAATCTTAATTGGTGCCCCTGACATGAGTTTCCCTCGTATAAATAATATAAGGTTCTGATTGCTCCCACCCTCTTTTATTCTTCTTCTATGTTCAAGTCTAGTTGAGGGAGGTGCGGGGACAGGATGAACAGTATACCCCCCTCTAAGGGGTCCCATCGGCCACGGAGGTGCGTCAGTGGACTTGGCGATTTTTTCGCTCCACTTAGCAGGGATGTCATCTATTCTAGGTGCGGTAAACTTTATTACTACTATCTTCAATATGCGATCTCCGGGTATAACCATGGAACGACTAAGCTTATTTGTTTGGTCTGTGTTAGTCACAGCATTTTTACTACTACTTTCCCTTCCTGTATTAGCGGGAGCTATTACTATGTTATTGACCGACCGAAATTTTAATACTAGATTCTTTGACCCAGCGGGTGGAGGTGACCCTATCTTGTACCAACACTTATTTTGGTTCTTTGGACATCCTGAAGTGTATATTTTAATTTTACCAGGTTTCGGTATAATTTCTCATATTCTAAGTAACTTCTCTTCTAAGCCTGCCTTCGGGACCTTAGGGATGATTTACGCTATAGTATCTATTGGTATTCTAGGATTTATTGTCTGAGCACACCATATATTTACTGTAGGTATGGATGTGGATACTCGGGCTTATTTCACTGCAGCAACTATGGTTATTGCGGTTCCTACAGGAATTAAGGTCTTTAGATGGATAATGACTCTCTATGGGAGTCGAGGTCCTTACAGGGCTGCGATGTATTGGGTTCTAGGTTTTATTTTCCTATTTACACTAGGTGGTTTAACTGGGATTGTACTATCTAACTCTAGTCTTGATATTGTGCTACATGATACCTATTATGTAGTAGCCCACTTCCATTATGTGCTGTCAATGGGGGCGGTATTCGCTATTTTTGGTGGGTTCATTTACTGGTTCCCAGTAATGTCTGGTTTACTACTTCACGAGCGATGAGCTAAAGTTCACTTCCTTGTTATGTTTTTCGCTGTAAACTTAACTTTCTTCCCTCAACACTTTTTAGGTCTGGCCGGAATGCCTCGCCGTTACTCTGACTACCCTGATAGTTACTATAAGTGAAACCAGGTCTCGTCATTTGGGTCACTACTATCGGTGTTTGCAGTTGTAATATTTGTGTTTATATTATGGGAGGCTTTCCTAGCTGAGCGTGCTGTACTATTCTCCGTTGCTCCAAGGATGTCACGGGAATGAGAGTACTGTCTTCCTCCAGATTTCCATAGTAATACTGAGACTTCTGTGTCTCCTATTTAAGTAGATTATTAGAGATGTAGTATACGTGTACGTTTTATTTACACTAAAAAGGCTTCTATTATAGAACTTCTCTAACCTAATATTTAATTGTAACTAATTAAATTCTTATGTAACAGAAATGGAGGCGTTAAAGTATTATTAAGGTAATCTCCTTTTTGTATAACGGGTAAACTATAATCCCTTAATTTTAAGTTTCTCGAAAGTAGAAGATCTAATTTATGTGTGGCTTATAGGCTATAACTATTATGTGGCATTATGATATGTAAACCATAAATTAGGGGCGAAATACCTACAATTCTACAGATATCTGGATTTAATCTAAAAGTATATAGTACTTGAGACAGATACGTAGTATTAAGGCTACGTATATAAAATATTTTAGGTTTACTTCAATAATAATTAGGGCTAAAAACTCCTATTATAATAACTTATAAAAATTTATCTCTGAGATTATTTTTATCTTGGTTTAACTTCATCACGAACCATGGTGGTGATTGATAATGTTTATATTAGTAGTAACTTTAAAGGTTTAAAAAATATAAAGGAAGGAACTCGGCAAATACTTACTTTAACTGTTTACCAAAAACATAGCCTTAAGTTCTATTTAAGGTGAAGCCTGCCCAGTGCTTAGTGTTAACGGCCGCAGTACCTTGACTGTGCTAAGGTAGCATAATCAGTTGGCTTTTAAATGGAGTCGGGAATGAATGGACTAATGGAGTGAAGCTGTCTCCCTTATATTATATCTAATTTACTTATCAAGTGAAAATGCTTGAATTAAGAAAAAAGACGAGAAGACCCTAGGAGTTTTTATTAAAAGCTACAGTGTAGCTTAAGTTTTTGTTGGGGCGACATTGGAGTATTAAAACCTCCATTCTTAAATAAGCCGACTATGTATGAGAAATTAAACTACCCTAGGGATAACAGCGTAATTCTTTTGAGCTTGCGACCTCGATGTTGGACTAGGAATTTGGTGGGCTAGCCGCCTACTTATATTGTTCTGTTCGAACTATTTTTCCTACATGATCTGAGTTCAGACCGGCGTAAGCCAGGTCAGATTCTATCTTTTTTGTTTTATTTTTAGTACGAAAGGATTAAAATAAATTACTTATTGTTTTAACTTGGCAGAATTAATGCACCTGATTTAGGTTCAGCTCATAGTATACTATACTAGTTGGTGATGTACTTTATATAGAAGACCTAGTTTGCATCTAGGGGGAAACACCTGTGTTCTTCACCACATTCAAAAACAGTTCCCGAGAATACTAACTTTGGAAGTTAGAGGATGACGAAAGTCATTTTTGAATTTGGTTTCTTTATTTTCTGCTTTATCCTTTTTCATCGGAATCTCTTTATCTATATTTAAGACTCCCAGGAGAATAGCAGCGGCTTTAGTTTTTCTAAGGGGCGTACTGGTTTCTTTCATGGCTCTTGTGTCTAGGTACTGATTTTCCTATATTTTATTCCTAGTGTATGTCGGAGGTCTCTTAGTAATATTCATTTATGTATGTCTAGTGAGGAGAAATTTCCCCTTTAAATTAAACCCTAGGCGAGGTGTTTTTGGTATTGGTTTGTCGGTCTTACTAGTGTTGAGTTTAGGTAGTCCAGAAGTAAAGTCTTTCATAGGTTTTAGTTCTAGGTCTTCTGGCTCAGACCTTTTAAGAGACACGAACTTGTCTTTATTCCTAGGGTTAACAATTCTTCTCCTAGTAATACTCTTAGTAGTGGTCCGGAGAAGGGGGGTTGGAAGTTTAAAAATTGACTCTTAATTATACTTCTTTAAAGTTTTCAGTTATACTGTTTAGGGGCTCCGTACTATGTATCCTTTTTGGGTTGGGTGCTTTTCTAATTGAAGGGTCTATAATTATTAGATTAGAGCTTTTTAATTTATCAACTTCCACTTTTGGCTTTGATATTGTTCTTGATAAAACTAGCCTAAGGTTCGCTTCTGTAGTTATAATAATTGCAGGTAGGGTGTATAGTTTCAGCTACATGTATATGAGAGAAGACCCCTTTCAAACTCGTTTTCATTGGATTCTCTTATCTTTTGTAGCCTCTATAAATCTTTTAATTTTCTCAGGTAGTGTATTCTTTCTTTTCATTGGGTGAGATGGTTTAGGGATCACTTCTTTTGCCCTGATTATTTACTATCAAAGACAAGAATCTTTAAGAGCAGGATTTCAGACTCTTATAATTAATCGTATTGGAGATGCCTTAATTGTGTTCTCGACTTTCTTATTTGTCATTTTAGGTCAATTCACCCACATGACCTTACCGGACAATCAGTGAGTATTCTTCCTCGTCTTGACTTTGATATTTGCGGGCTTAACAAAAAGAGCCCAGTACCCTTTTAGATCGTGACTTCCCGCTGCTATGGCAGCCCCAACACCTGTGAGAGCCCTAGTACACTCATCTACCTTGGTTACAGCAGGTATTTTTTTGATTATTCGACTAAGGTACTGAATTCCCTTATCTGATGAGGGGTGTAAAGTACTTCTTTTTTGCGGTTCTGTGACCTGCTTATTAGGGGGGTGAGCCGCTACATATGAAAATGATATTAAAAAGATTATTGCCTTGAGTACGCTAAGCCAGCTAGGTGTAATAGTGTTTTGCCTGGGCCTAAGTTTACCTTCATTAGCACTTTTTCACCTGTATACTCATGCCCTGTTTAAGGCTTTATTATTTATTGCTGCTGGACATGTTCTAATGGCTACTTTTGGATCTCAGGATATACGTCTTCTAGGTGGAATCGGTCTTCTTATACCTTTTACTTCAGTAATTTTTGCTGTGAGTAGATTTTGCTTAATTGGTGCTCCTTTTTTAAGCGCTTTTTACTCTAAACACTTAATCCTAGAGAAAATACTTATAGGAGGCCCTTTCCCCTTATTCAGAGTCCTTCTAATAATAGTTGCTACTTTTTTTACAGCAAAGTATGTATCACGAAGGGTTAAATGTGTGCTTTGAAGTAAGTCTGAGTGTGTAATTCTATCAAAGAGCAACTCATTGGCTATTATCCTTCCAATATCCTTTCTTTCTTTAGGGTCTATTATTAGGGGTAAACTTATCTACTTAGCTGACTTATCTAACTTGGAAATAGCTTATATTCCCTCAACTTTAGGTATGGTGATCAATTACGTCACTATTGCTGGTATTGTTCTTGGCCTCACTAGTTGAGGTGGGCAACGAAAAAGCTTTCTCTTAAGCACTATATTTTTCCTAACCCCAATAGTAGCCAAAGGAGGTGTTTTACTAAGCCCTCTTATATCTAAAATAAGTAGTTTAGACCACGGATGGCTTGAGCCGGCCGTCCTCCTGAAGAGGAGAGTGAGGAAAACAGGGTCATTCCTAACTTCATTATTTAGGTGACCTAGAAAAGGTTTTTCTACTACTCGAGGTGTCCTGGTTTTCACTATTTTAACTACAATTGTTTTTACACTTAATTTCTAGAGTAGTAACCTGTTTATGTGTGTTGTTGGGTGTAGCTTTCTTTACACTTCTTGAGCGTAAAGTCTTAAGTTATGTGCAGACCCGGAAAGGCCCTAATAAAGTTAGAATCTGAGGGATCGCTCAGCCTTTGGCTGATGCGGTGAAGCTATTTGTAAAAGAGAAAACACTTCCTTATAGTAGAAATCAAGTTTTATTCTGATTCGCCCCAGGTTTAAGTCTAGTTTTAGGGTTGTCAATATGATATTTGTATCCTAGAAGGTTTAGATTTAAATCTGTCTGCTGAGGCCTAGTGTTATTTTTTTGCATTACTGCGTTAAATGTCTATGGTGT
>Ga0209555_10002056_pt1 | contig 14547 bp, 10 predicted proteins | sample SaaInl85LU_5_DNA_FD_184643 | JGI IMG/M metagenome (GOLD analysis project Ga0209555, IMG submission 184643) | Marine microbial communities from expanding oxygen minimum zones in the Saanich Inlet - ESP_85LU_5_DNA (SPAdes) (version 2) | ecosystem: Environmental > Aquatic > Marine > Intertidal... | reverse complement strand
AAAGGCAGTGGCATTAAAAAACATCTCAGTCATAGTGGTTACCGCACTGACATCCCAACTGCTGATATTGCCGTTAAAGGCAGTGGCATTATCAAACATACTACTCATATTGGTTACGTTGGAAAGAACAGGCGCATCGGCAGCTGTGTAGATTAGGTTTGAACACCCGTAAAAAGCCCGTTCCATAGAACTCCAAGGGTTGGTACCCCATTGGGTGATTTCTTTAATTTTAGCTCTGTCTCCACTATTATTAAAGTAAATACGCGGAAAGGTGCCACTAATTTGTACCGTATAGTCCCCTGCTATATTATAGTTATGCGTAGCATCTCCTTCATGGTTTGTGGTAGTTGTTCCATCGCCCCAGTCCACGGTATAGTTGTAGGTTTCTCCAGAAAAAGTAGGAATGGTAATGGACTCGTTAGCAGTAGTGGTTTCCCACTTGGTTGTGAATTGGGCATGTGAAACAACAGATGTCAAACATAAAAAAAGTAAGGAGTAAAAAGTAGGTTTCATAAGATTTAATTTAAACATTTTGACCCCAAAACGGTTAAACTAAAATTATAGGTTGATCTGGTTAAATATGCTTTGGGGCATTATTGTAAAAACAAATATAGCAAAATAACAAAAACAAATAAATATTAATCTTTTAATATTTATTTTCAACTCTGAATTCTTGCTCAACCTCCAAGAGCCTTAATTGGCACGCATCATATAATGAGTTTTATTATGAAAGGTTCAGGTATTTGAATTTTGATTCCCAATTTATGGATATAGAATTACTTTGAAACTTTCAGGGTTACTTTAGAAGAGTTAAAATAAGTTTCATCGATATGTCCTAACACTTCACGATCATCGGAAATAAAGTGCGCATGAAAAAAACTGTCATGATGCGTAAAAACAGCCTTATGATGACGAGAAAAGAACCCTATCAAAGACCCACTAATATGGTTGAAGTCATATGGAGTCAGTCCTTGGTGCGCCTCATCTGGTGATGACACCTCTTGCCCTTCAGGTAAATTAACACTGTGAAGTTTCATGGTATTAAACACACCATCGATTCTAATCAACAAAGGTTGATCGTAATTATTATACAGTGAATTAATATGTTCTTCTATTCCTTTTAGTGAATAATTTGCAGCTGTTAATTCAACAACTTTTAGATTACTATTAGTTGTATACACAAAGAATGGAGCGCTGGCCGAAGGAACTTTAAACACCTCATGTGAAATACTATCGACTACTTTTGAAACAAATGATTGTCCTTCAAATAATACTATTTCGCCTTTCAAAAACTCAATTGGTCCCAACCCATAGGCGTCTTTACTATGTAATGAATCTGTAGCAATCTTACCTTTCAAATTGCCTTTCCACATCACATCTCTCATTTCACCGACAACCTTGATAGAAGAATTAGGAGTTGGTTTGGTGCATGAAGCAAGCAAAAGTGGAAAAAAGATATATATACTATTTTTTATCATATTGTAAAAATATAAAAAAACAGTTATACTTTGAGAAAGTGTAACTGTATTATTGTTAGTAGCGGGAACTGGGTTCATTTCTACACGTTGTTCCGAAATGGGCTAAAAAAGAGAACAGCCCAAAGAAACTCCAGTTAATTTCATTAGAGATAGCCATTCAATCACAATATAATTTTATAAAATCCAACTCAATTAAATGGTTTGACTTCTTTGATTCAACTTGTCCGAGACGATATCGAGTATGTTTTCTGGAAGACTTCCAATATTAATTAATTTAACTGCCGCAACATGAAGTGCATACTCAATACAGCTATTGGTGTTTTTTCCTTTGACAAATGAGGCTAAAAACCCCGCCCAAAAAGCATCTCCGGCTCCTGTAGAATCTACAATTTTATCAATTTCTATGGCCTCAAAATACAATATCTCCTTTCCTTTTTGAGCAACTTCAACACCATTCTTACCTTTTGTCAAACAAATAAATTCAACCCCAGAATTATGAAAAAACTCAAATACTTGCTGTTTAGTAACATGCTTTCCAAAAAGTCTTTCGCTATCGTCAGTACTAATTTTAATAAATGGGTTATACTGACAATACAATTTCAAAATGCGGATTGCGGAGTCTCTACTGTCCCATATTTTTCGAGAAAAATTAACGTCTATACTTAATTTTAATCCTAAATTAAAAGCAATTTTTGCTTTTTCAAGTATGACAGACTGTGCTGGATTACGACTTAAGGCAAAACAAGTTGTATGAAAAATTTGTGCTTTTGACATATCGCTCCCTAACACTTGTGACTCATCTATATAAAAATCTGATTCTCTTTCAGGTTTGAAATCTGGAGTTCTTAAAGATCTGGAAATATACATTTTGGAAGTTTTCTTGCCCATTATTCGCTTTATCCCAGATGATTTGATACCTGTTGATTCAATTGTGTCAATAATATGTTGACCCAGTTCGTCATCGCCAACAGCAGCAATTAATTGTGTTTTTAATCCTAACTTTGCACAATTAAGTGCCAGGTTTGTTGCGGATCCTCCAATATGCTGAGAAAATGTATGCGTCTTACTTAATGAATCTGAAATATCGTTTCCAATGAAATCAATTAGAGCTTCTCCAATGCTTAAAATTTGTAAATCAGTATGATACATTATTAGTTTAGTAGATGTTTGTTATTTAAAGATTGTTCTAGAATTATCTCTCCTGCTGCACTCCAGCCACATTGTTTAACTCCAGAGGGGAGGCAAGTATTGGTGTCAAAATTTTCGTAAAAACTATATTTTTTTTGAGCATTCAATTTTTTAATCTTCTTCAAAATTTCTTTGGAAACAGTTGGATTTATTGACTGGACTGCCATACCATAGAATCCATTAATCATTTGCCATGTTCCGCCGTTGTGAAATTGGAAAGGGTAATTTCTAAATTCATATTTACAATTATTTTCTAATACTTCCCAATCTTTATCATTTGGGGTTATTGGTGGCCAAAATGCTGGTAATAGCCCAAGTTGTAATTCTTGTCGTAAATGTTCTGAATGATCGAATACTTTTTGTTTAAATATTGGATCACCAATGTTTAAAAAAATTGCCAATGAATTTGCAAAAGCATCGTACATCGTTTGATATCCAGAGGGTGAAATTGAAGCCATCCAATAGTTGGACTCCTTTAGTTTCTTATAAGCTTTTGGATGATAGGGTTGTTGTATATTTATTTTACGAAAGTTATCTTCAAGCTTCTTAGTGATTTTGTGTATTTTCTTTTCAAATTCAATTGTGGGCTTCAATTGATGTAGACATCTTAGTGCCCAAAGACGTAAAAGCTGATCATAAAAAATATGCCCTTCCGTAATATATTCATCTGCCCAATTACCAGATCTGGGCACATACAAAAGATCGTTGTTGTTAAACTCCCATGCTTGTAGCAAACACAAAGCTCTATTTATTTTTTCTTCATTCTGGTTCAATAATGTCATATCATTTATAGCATAGCAGTAATTACATATTCCAATAATATACCAAGATACTGTATCAACTCTACCAGCTAACCCCCCAAAGCTAACCTCAATATTACCTTTTTCTTTAAAATAAACATTTGAAGGAATATGACCCAAATGATGTTGGTGCTCAGAGAGTGTAACCAAGGTTGCTCTAAATGTTTCTAACAAAGTGCTGTTGCCGTCGAGTATTGAGGCCAAACCACATATAACACCATCTCTAGCCCAAACTCTGTTATAATTAGTAGATTGCTCTGCACTTGCCAAAAATCCATGATCAGAACTTAGTTGGAATAATAGCTCTATAGCTTTTTTGTATGAAATATTATTGATCATTAGAAATAGGCTTTGTTGTAGTAATTGCTAGAGTGAAAATAGCAGCTAAAATTAGGAAAACGCCAGAGAGTTTAAGCACATTTATTGGATTCTGACTGAGTAAATCATAAACAAATGTCTGCATACTCACAATTTGTATGATCATTGGTACGACAATAAACATATTAAAAATACCCATGTACACACCAGTTTTTTGACTTGGTATTGAACTTGCCAAAAGTTGATATGGCATTGACATCATGGAGGCCCATGCAAGCCCTATACCAATGGTTGACAAATACATAGTAGCAACATTAATCTGACCTTCAGCAAAAGGATTTGGAAAAGAAAATAATATATCACTATTGCTCAATTCGGGTAATAAAAAAATTGAAATTCCTCCAAGAAATAGACAAATAAAATGGACACTTTTTGCACCATATCTGTAGGCCAATGGAACTAATGCAAAAGCAACAAGAAAACAAACGATATTATATGTTCCATTAATTTGACCTGTATATACTTGAGCTTGTTTAAATCCTTCTGAGTTTTCATCTAACGTTTTAAAAAAGGAGAGGGATAGCGCTGAAGTTAAATATTGCCAATAACAAAACATAGCATACCATGTAAAAAGTTTTACTGGTATAAGTTGTTTCATCGTTAAAGGCATCTCTTTAATGGCAACAACAATTCCAATCATAGCGTTTTTAAAGAATCCTCCTTTTTCTTTTTCTTTTCTAATTTCTTCAAGTTGTTCATCAGTTGGTGGATATTCTTTTGTTGTAAAAACAGAATATAAAATTGTGAATATTGAAGCAAATGACCCAATAAAAAATGCCCAATAAGTTGAAACTGGTATGCCATTTTCCATGGTATCTGTGAGACTAAAGAATCCTATAGAAATTAATATGGCAGGAGTAAAATTTGCTAAAGTTGTACCAAGACCAGTAAAAAAGCTTTGCATTAAAAAACCCAATGATAATTGGTTGTCTTGAAGTTTATCAGAAATAAATGCTCTGTAGGGTTCCATAGCAATGTTATTACCCGCATCCAGTATCCACAACAAACTGGCAGCCATCCAAATAGATTGAGAATAAGGCATTAAAATCAATGCGATACTAGCGCAAATAGCACCAATTAGGAAATAGGGTTTTCTTCGCCCAAACTTTGGAGACCATGTACCATCACTCATTGCTCCTATAATTGGCTGAATAATCAAACCTGTAACAGGGCCTGCAAGCCACAAAATTGGAATTTCACTTTCGTTGGCACCTAAGTACTTATAAATCGCACTCATATTGCTTTGTTGCAATCCAAAGCTAAATTGAATTCCAAAAAATCCGAAATTCATATTCCAAATTTGCCAAAAGCTAAGCTTGGGTTTTTTATAATACATTGTCAAACTTATAAATTACAACTAAGTTAATTAACAAAGAGTTGATGCAAGCACCAACTCTTTTCTCCAAATAAAATATCTAATTAAGTATTAATCACAAACAAAATATAATATCTTAAAAGGTGTATCGTAATGCTAGTGACATCGATCTTCCAGGTAATGGTCTAGCTCTCAAATAATTAACTTGTCCTTCTGTAATACTACCTTCTTCAGATTCAGTAACACCAATGCTATCAAATAAATTGTTTACAGATAGATTTGCGGTTAATGATTTTGTAATGGCAACATCAATAAAGCTGTTAACCATCACAAATCCAGGCATAACTAACTCATTAGAATCTTGAGCGTAAGCTTTTGACTGTCCAATTAAACTTAAACCAAAGATATTTTGATTTTCTTGTCCAAAGCTGTATGTTGGAATGATATTATATATAAAATCTGGTTGTCTTCTTGGTGTTTTACCTTCATTTGCTCCTGAGTCAATTTCAGCATCTGTCCAAGTTACAGCACCTCTTAAATTAAACTTATCACTAACATTATAAGACCCTTCAAGTTCTACCCCCATTGATTTATAATCATTTTCAATGATACTGTTAGAAGTTGCTTCAAATCCGCCTTCTTCGTTAGTTATTGCACTGAAGAAAGTAGCATATAGAACACCACGTTCAAACTTTTGCTTATATCCTACCTCTGTTTGAGAAATAAAGTCCAAAGCATTGATACGGTCTCCATTAGTGTAATCTAATCCAGAAAATAAAATTCGATCCGCTTTTGCTGAAGCACCTTTACTAATTCTTGCAAAAACAGCTTTATTATCTTGAAGCTTGTAATTTACACCTAAAGAGTAAGAAAAATAATCATAATCATAATCTACAGCAGTTGCATTGGCATGATCTATTGAGTAAACATCTTGTTCTGGAGCAGAAATAACTCCATCATTGTTCATGTCTATTGCAGAAGAACTTCCTCCAGCAAAAGACCCACGCACGCGTCCATTATCGTGACGAATACTAGCATCAATATTTAGGTTTTCAGTAGCGTCAAAATTTAAACTCAAATAAGGTGCACTAACGTTATATTGTGTATCATAATTTCTGTGAAGATTACCCCAAAATGGAGTTCCGTATGCATATAATCCATTTTCACTTAATGCATTTCCAGTAGCATCAAAAACATCTATAAGTTGCCCATTGTCTCCATTTACTTCCATTAGATATGAACTCCACAACCAAGACATTGATACATTTTGGATAGACTTGAAGTACCCAAAGGTAACATCTAAATTATTAAATGACTTAGATAATTTAAAATCATTCATGAAATTGTTAAAATCATTAAGCTCTGTATCAAACATATGAATTCTTGCAACTAAACTGTTGTCAGCAACAGACGATCCATTGACATATTGTAATGTTGAACCTGCTCCAAACGAGCTAGCCATGTCTGAGGCAGTTCCAAGTTGTGCAGGAAAAGGCGAAACAAATCGACCAGAGTTAAAAGAAAAACGTCCATTGTTTTTAATAGTCCAGTCGTTTTCCAATTCAAAAAACGCTTCAAATCCTACTGAGCTAGACACTGGGTGCATTCCGTCAGTAACTTTAGAACGTCTTGGTTCGCCATTAACTCCTGTACCAAAGTTTTGAGTTAGAAAAGCACTATGTATTGAGCCTGTTGTAGCATCAAAGTTTGGTGCATTGTCCCAAGACGGATCAGCATTAGTTCCACTTACAGCCATTGGCATTGGAAGATAACCTGCAGCTCTATCATTTAGGTATTTTGTGTATAGTCTAATATATCCGTTATCAAACTCTTTAGTCAAATTAAGCTTAAATTGACCACCATTATTTGCCGTATATCCTGCTTTACGAACTCCTTCGCCAGCTCTGTAGAATCCACCCATATGAAAATATAATCCCTCTCCAATTTTTGTTCCATAATCAAAATCAGTTCTAAAAGAGTTATAATCCAATCCAAATGTTGTTGAAAGAGATCCTCCTTGAGTTTTACCAGTTTTGCTGATAATATTGATTATACCACCTGGTGAATTAGAGCTCAAAGTAGATGCAGATCCACCACGAATCGCTTCAATCTTTTGTACATTTGCATCAAATCTTGTGAAAATATCTGCAGTTCCGAAAGAAATATCTCCGTATAATAATACTGGAAGTCCATCCTCTTGAATTTGCACATATTTTGAACCTCCTGATGAAATAGGTACACCACGAACTGCAATGTTTGAATTTCCTTCACCACCTGAAGATTCTGAGCGTATTCCTGGAATGGTTCTAAAAATTTCAGCAGTCGATCTTGGTGCCGATTGATTAATTTTAGAAGGTTGTAAACTAGTAACAGAGACACTTGATTCCATCTTTGCTCTCGGGTTTGCTACCCCAGTTACAATAACTTCACTTAAAGATTCTTCATCGTCTTGAAGCTGAATATCAATGACAACACTTGATCCATCAATTTGTACATTCGTAGTAAAAGTAACATATCCAAGTGAGGATACTATTAATGTAAAAGAGCCATTTTCTACTCCATCTATTGTGTAGTTGCCATCAAAATCAGAGATTGACCCCTTGGAAGTACCATCAAGTACAATGTTAGCTCCCGACAGAGGAGTGTCGTTTGAATCTACTACTTTTCCTGAAATTGTTGCCTGAGCCATTACTAGACTAGTGCAGAACAAAAACACCGTCAAAAAAACTAGATTTAAATTAATAATTTTTTTCATTTTGAAAGAATTTAAATTTGTATTGGTTTTTGAAATAGATAAAAAAGATCATCTATTGTTATCAAAATTATATCTACAGTATTAATAATTTGACATTTTTTTAATCGAAATCGATTTCGTAAACAACGAAAACCATTTCGTAATATTATTTTTTATATATTTAAGCTATGAAACCAGCAACATTGAAAGATATAGCAGTTACCTTGGGATTGTCTGTACCCACTGTTTCTAAAGCGCTTAAGGATTACCCTGATGTCAGCCAAAAAACAAAAACTTTGGTTAAAGATCTTGCAAAAACATTAAACTATCAACCTAATGCATTTGCTGTAAGTCTAAGAAAAAGTGAGTCAAAAACGATCGGAGTTATTATACCAGAAACCGTTCACCATTTTTTCTCAAGTGTTTTAAAAGGAATTATACACAAAGCAGAAGAGAAGGGGTATTTGGTAATTATATTACAATCAAACGAATCATATGAATTAGAAAAAAAGCAAATTGATCTTTTGCTCAGAAACAAAGTAGATGGTATTTTAATATCTATTGCCAATTCAACTTCAAACTTCAAGCATTTAACTTCTGTCATTTCAAATAATATTCCGCTTGTAATGTTTGATAAAATCGCTAAGGTTGTCAGCTGCTCAAAAGTAATCATTAACGACAGGCAGGCAGCATATACAGCAACTAAACATCTTATCACGACAGGATGCCGAAGAATAGCTCATTTCAGAGGTCCCCTAATGCCTCAAAATTCGATTGATCGCTTTTTGGGGTATAAAAAAGCACTTGAAGATCATGGCATACCATATGACCCACAGTTGGTATATATATGTAATGACATGAGTTACAAAGAAGGAAGAACATATGCCAAACTTATTGTTAATGAACACAGAGATGTTGATGGTATTTTTATTAACACAGATCTTGTTGCTATTGGAGCTATTGCCGAATTCAATGAACAAAAAATTAAAATCCCCGATGAAATCTCTGTAATTGGCTTCAGTAATTGGTTTATGTCTTCTGTTGTCTCACCATCCTTATCTACCATAAATCAGCCTGGTTTTAAAATGGGGAAGATTGCCTGTAAACTTTTACTTAAACAGATAAAAAAAGAAAAGAAAAAAGAGAATTATGACATAAAGGTAGTTGAACTAAAAACAAAACTCGTATTAAGAGAATCTACTTTATAAACTTTAAAATTCAATCAACATTTTCAGTTAATAAATTATTGTCCCTTGTGAGGATAGTCTTAAACCCGAACAACAGAACATATCGAACCTCAAATTTGAACACAACATTTAGGTTAATCAATTTATTTACAGGGGATGACGAGGACAAAAATATAAGACGGACGAGTATTTTTACGAGTCCGCCTTGTGTAGTAGAAAATTCTTATGAAATATCGAACATGAGTCTAGCTCCAAGAGCCTTAATTGACCCTCATCATATAATGAGTCTTATTATGAAAAAGTTGAACTGATGTGATTTTGATTTCCCCCACCCTATTATTCAAAACTGCAGTACAAATAGAGCGATTGTTTACTTAATTCCCTGCAAAAGGAGTTCCAAAAATACCTACTGCCAACTCTGCCCATATTAACATAAATATTAAAACTAATATTCCAATGTATAGGAATCGATTTTTTAAATTCTTTACACGTTTTATCACAAAATTAATTCCAATACTAAGGGTAAGTAGAAGAAAACCCATAATAATAAAATCAAACAAACTCCAGTTAATTTCATTAGAGATAGCCATTCCAATTAAAGGAATTAATAACAAAAAAAGAGGATAAAAAATTCTTTTTGACATATTCAAATATAAAAAATGGCTACAGTTTATAAAAGTATTACCGTTTTATTTTTGGTAGCGGGAACTGGATTCATTTCTACACGTTGTTCCGAAATGGGTCAAAAGTGAAAACAGCCCAAAGAAACTCCGATTGCTTTGTGCCCTGATTTGTTTTTTTGTTCTCAAGATGATGCAAGCATCACTTGACTCCAAATAAAAACTCCTTGATTTCTCAAGGAGTTTCTTTGTAGAGCGTACAGAGAAAATATCGAACCAAATAATACAAGAAATCAATAACTTTAATCAATTAAAAGAACTTTAAACAAAAGTCATCTTTGACTTTTCGATACAATATTTAACTACTCCCATATTTACTGGAGCTATAGAAATCTTTAAAAGAACAGGCTCTATAACCAAGCTACAGAGGGCTATGGGACATTCCTCTATAAATGTATCTCTAACCTACTTAAGAGGTTTAGAAATAGCAGAATTGAAAGAGGAAGATATGCCTATGGTTTTAAAGACGGGGCTGCTAAAGGCAGCCCCTTAAAGAGTCAAGATTTTTAATCCCTAACAAAACGCACTGAAAAGCCGACCTGCTTGTAATCGCCGTACCTGTATAGGACACTGGAATTGAAGTTCAGGAAGCGGTACCATGCGTTATCTGGATCGTCCTCAGTGGAACTCCAAAAGATTGCATTGTAACCCCCAACGTCGAACGAACCATTATTACTACGGATAACTTCTGGGAAGGCGTTAAAACCGCTGCTGTTGTTTAAGCTTTGGTTGTTGCCTGGCGCACCTGTGACGGTTGAAATGATCCATTCTGTAGTGGATGCCATCGATTTGGCTATTTTGTTGCCTGTGGTGGTACCGTCATAGTTATAGCCATTGGCTATGAGGTATTCTTCAAGCGTTGTCCACTCAGCATCACTTGGTACGTGCCAGCCCTCTGGTGCAAATTCCTTGTTAGGTGTATTAGGGTCTGTATCATGGATACCCATTACAGCATACCAATTATAAAGTCTTGGCTTTGTGGGGTCATTGTTATAATAGGCCCAAGCGCCTGTGCTGAGATTTGCCCACTCTGCATTATCAGTTACTTGTGGAATAGGCGTGCCGTCTCTATACGTCACCATCTCGGCATTCTCCACGGTCCAGATCTGGTTGCCGTAGGTGAGATAATCATAAGTGTTGCCGTCTTGGTCCGTAATCGATCCTTGTGTAGGGTAAACAGTTATTGTAAAACTCATCGAAGGTCCTTCACAACTTATCCCACCATAACTGGTAAAGAATGGATATACTGTAATTATGCAGACAATGGGAGATGTAGAAGCGTTAATTGCTGTAAAAGCGGGCACATGTCCTGCAGCAGCGCTACTTATATTCAACCCAGTTGATAAATTATCATTTGTCCACGAATACGTAGTTGTACCTACTGTGTTTGAGGTTGAAAACACAATTTCTGATACTGTTTCACCACTAAAAACAGTTATATCATCAACTTGATTAACTTGTGCTGATGGATTAATGTTTACCAGGGCACAATCTGATGTAAGTGTACAACTTCCATCAAACAATACTACAAAATAATAGAAAGATCCTACTGCAGAACTTGGCGGAGTGTAGCTACTGGAATTGGCGCCAACTATTGGTAAACTTGTATCAGAAGTGTCGCATGTTGTGGTCGAATACCACTGAAAGCTTGGAGTCTCGTTTTCGTTATCATAATCAAGCACCAAAGGGGAAGGAACCTCCCCAAAACACACCGTTTGCTCTGCTAGTGGCTGAGTAATAATATTTATCAATCCCTCATCAACAACACCGTTACAGTTATTGTCAATACCATCACAAACTTCTACTGCGTTTGGATTAATTGTTGCATCTGAGTCATCACAATCTCCGCCTTGAGCTACATACCCTGAAGGTTGTGTACACGACTGAATTGTAGTGAAACCTCCAAAACCATCACCATCTGAATCTTGATAGAAAGTGCTTGTCAATCCTTCATCAACAACACCGTTACAGTTATTGTCAATACCATCACAAACTTCTACTGCGTTTGGATTAATTGTAGCATCTGAATCATCACAATCTCCGCTTTGGGCTACATATCCTGAAGGTTGTTCACACGATTGAATCGAAGTCGAACCTCCAAAACCATCACCATCTGAATCTTGATAAAATATTGAACCAGCATCTTCATCCACTAAGCCATCACAGTCATTATCCAATCCATCACATATTTCCTCAGCACCTGAGTAAACTTGAGCATTAGTATCGTCACAATCACCGTTATTTTCTGAAAAACCATCACCATCATGGTCAATGTTTAAGTTAATTTGATCAATTTGAGCTAAGACATATGCCAAAGTTACCGCATCTTGTGCTTCAGTAGGGTCTTGTAAGTTTTTTATCTGTTGGTTGTTAGCCGAGTTGTTCTCTGCAAGTACTTCCTCTAAATTAGGTGTTGTTGGTGTGCTGTTGCCACTGTTTTCTGCATAGAGTGCGTATGGGACGCTAAGTAGTTGTGTGGTACCCATAGCCACATAGCCATTGCCTGTATCTAGTTCAATTGCCAAATAATAGTTTCCAATAGACCAGTCAATATCTGAAAAAATGCCAGTTATTGGATTTCCTTGCCCTATGACAAGAGATACTTGTCCTAAATCATCCGTAGATGGTGTATGATCTTCTGAGTAGGCTGTATAGGGGGTTTGAGAGCCTTGCGTAATACTAAACTTGAAATTCACATTGGTATTGACAATTAAATCTCCTGAGCTGTTTCTTACTGTAGCTTGGTAGTTAAACCCCTGTGGTGCTTGTGCATGGAGTTGTGTTAGTGATGCTATGACTAGGCATAGTATGGCGTAGAACTTTTTCATTGCTTGATGATTTTATACGTATTGGTCTGTTTTGATTCTTTTGTCGTTACTGTTATAAAGTAAGTCCCTGTGGTTAATGTTTGAACGTTTAAAGGCTGCTGTTTTTGATGCGCTGTTTGTAGGATTTGTTTTCCACTCACATCTGTAATCCTAACTTCAAAGAATTGCTCTGTGGGGTGGGTGATGTAAATTACTTCTTTGGTAGGATTTGGATAAACCTTGACTTGCAATTGCAGTTCCGGTGACTCTGTATTTAACGTTGATAAATCTAAAGACGGGTAATAGCCGTTACCTAGCTGTACGCTACCGTCTTCATCGGTCATAGCACCTACCACCACTTCTCCTACAGAATAACTAAGTTTGTTGTTCCCATTTTCAAAGGTTTGGCCACCTGGACCAATGACTTGTTTGGAAATCGTTGGCTGTGCATAGGAAGAGACCCCTAACAGTAAAAAAACTAATATGAAGTAACGCATTGTCAAATTGGTTTATAACTCAAAGATAGGGAATTAAAAAGATTTCTAAAACAAAAGGCTTTGAAACAAAAAAGCCGAAACTTTTGATTAAACAAACTCAAAATAAGTACCAAATATAGATTAATTCATAAATTTAAGTATTTTTGTTGAACAACCAATTTGTACTTTTTTTATGAAAAAAAATTTTTTATTTTTTTCAATTATTATTTCTTACACAACTTTAGCGCAAACTCTTACTGTTTCCAACAGTAGTAGCATTAGTATAGATGCCAATAGTTCGGTTAGTGTAGATGGTCTTCAATTAGCCCCAAGTTCAAGTTATGTAATTTCTGGCCCCAATGTTTTTGATCGTACCGCTACTCCTATTGTAGTCGGAGATAATAGCAGTATTAATAGAGTGTATACAATGACTGAAGTACTCTCAGATTACTTAGGGGTTATTACTTTTAACTATGAAGACAGTGAGCTCAATGGCGTTTCTGAATTGGACTTGGTTTTGGAAGTTCAGGATGGCAATGGGGTTTGGAATAATGTCATCCCAACAATAGATCAAGCAAACAATACTTTGACTTATGACTTTACAGAACTTATCAGTTTTACTACTGTTACAGCCAGTTCAGTCAATGCCACACTAAGCGTAGACCCTGTAAAAGTTAATGACTTTGTCAAAGTCTATCCCAATCCAGCTACAGACTATCTATTTATTAAATCAGACCTCAATTACCAATCAACGCTATACAATGTAGCAGGTCAGCGTGTTTTGGAGTCTAGCTCAAAACAACTGAATGTAATAGACTTACCAACAGGGGTTTATCTACTTCAATTAAAATCTGAGAGCAACAGTATATCAACCTTTAGAATCATTAAGAAATAAAATGAAAAAAATTACTTTACTATCATTTATCCTCTTTTCAGCATTAAGCTATGCACAAGTTGGGATTAACACCAATACGCCTGATGCGTCATCGGCACTTGATATTGAGTCCACAACGGGCGGAATCCTCATTCCCAGGTTAACAGAATCTCAAAGAGATGCCGTAAGCTCACCAGCAACGGGACTAATGATTTATCAAATCGACCAAACTACTGGATTTTATTTCTACAATGGAACAGCCTGGACAAGAATTGAAGGAGAAACTGGTGCCCAAGGCCCACAAGGTATTCAAGGTCCTGCTGGAAATGACGGAGCTGATGGAACTAACGGAACAAATGGCGTTGATGGTGCAGACGGTTCTTCCGCTTATCAGATTTGGATAACGGCTGGAAATACGGGAACAGAAGCAGAGTTTTTAACCTCATTGGTAGGAGCGCAAGGAGAAACTGGTGCTCAAGGCCCACAAGGTATTCAAGGTCCTGCTGGAAATGACGGAGCTCATGGAACTAACGGAACAAATGGCGTTGATGGTGCAGACGGTTCTTCCGCTTATCAGATTTGGATAACGGCTGGAAATACGGGAACAGAAGCAGAGTTTTTAACCTCATT
>Ga0209555_10002055_pt1 | contig 14550 bp, 10 predicted proteins | sample SaaInl85LU_5_DNA_FD_184643 | JGI IMG/M metagenome (GOLD analysis project Ga0209555, IMG submission 184643) | Marine microbial communities from expanding oxygen minimum zones in the Saanich Inlet - ESP_85LU_5_DNA (SPAdes) (version 2) | ecosystem: Environmental > Aquatic > Marine > Intertidal... | reverse complement strand
CACACGTGCTGCAACAACTGCTGGTGAGCTAGGTGATCGTGCTATTGCTGTGCATGTTGATGTCACCGATCCGGCAAGCATTGACACCGCAGTTGCCACTACAATTGAGCAGTTCGGTCACATCGACATTCTGATCAACAACGCGGCAGTGTTTACGGCCGCACCCATCGTTGAAATTGAGCACGCGGATTATCAGCGCGTGTTTGACATCAACGTATCGGGCACGCTGTTCACGATGCAAGCTGTGGCACACCACATGATAGAACGTGGCCAAGGTGGTAAGATCATCAACATGGCCTCGCAAGCTGGTCGTCGCGGTGAACCGCTCGTAGCTGTCTATTGTGCGACCAAGGCAGCAGTAATCAGCCTGACCCAATCGGCGGGCCTCGATTTGATCAAACATGGGATCAACGTAAACGCGATTTCACCCGGCGTGGTCGACGGTGAGCATTGGGACGGCGTGGATGCGTTCTTTGCCAAGCATGAAAACAAAGCACCTGGACAGAAGAAAAAAGAGGTTGGCGCCGCTGTTCCCTATGGCCGCATGGGCACAGCCCAAGACCTCACTGGCATGGCCGTCTTTCTGGCCAGCGATGCGGCGAATTACATCGTCGCGCAAACATACAATGTGGATGGTGGACAATGGATGAGCTGATCTCCCTTTCTAATACGACTTTGGATCAACTGAGCGTTGAACACCCGCAATACGATCGCACCGCCCTCACCCCTGGCATCGTGCATATTGGCGTTGGTAACTTTCACCGTGCTCATCAGGCGTGGTATTTGCATCGCTTGATGCAAGCAGGAGAGGCCCATGATTGGGCCATTATTGGTGCAGGCGTGCGGCCCTATGATGCGGCAATGCGTGAAAAACTGTTGGCGCAGGATTGCTTAACAACGTTGATTGAATTGGACCCAGAAAACGTTTCTGCAGAAGTCGTTGGCTCCATGATTGATTACCTGCCTATCGAGGAAGGAAATGCGCCCCTCATCGCGCAAATGGCTGACCCTGCTATTCGTATTGTTGCGATGACAGTCACTGAAAGCGGCTATTACATCGACCCTGTAACTAAGGGTTTTGATGCAGCGCATCCGGATTTGCTGCACGATGCCGCCCACCCCGACACGCCGCGCACCGCCTTTGGCGCACTGGTTGCAGCCCTCAAACTACGCCGTGCGGCGGGTCACGCGCCTTTCACAGGATTGAGCTGCGACAACCTGCAAGGCAACGGTGATATCTTGCGCCAGACTGTCGTATCGTTGGCGCGCCTTTCTGATCCAGAGCTTGCGGATTGGATTAATGCCAATGCGACTTTTCCAAACTCTATGGTCGACTGCATCGCGCCTGTAACGGGTCCAAAAGAACTTGCCCTTGCGCATGATTTCGGGATCAAAGACGCCGCTGTAGTGACGCACGAAGCATTTCGCCAATGGGTGATTGAGGACAAGTTCTGCGCAGGCCGTCCCGCTTGGGACACGGTTGGAGTAACTTTTTCCGATGATGTCCACGCGTTCGAAACCATGAAAATTCGCATCCTTAATGCCGGGCATCAGATCATCGCGAACGTTGGAGAAACGCTAAGCATCGAAACGATTGCAGGCTGCATGACGCATCCTGCGATCCGTAATTTCTTTGGCAAGGTTGAGCGCGACGAGATTGCGCCAACCGTGGCAGCTGTTCCCGGCAAGACACCCGCGGCTTATGTTGATTTGATCGAAGCGCGTTTCTCAAACCCGCGCATTGTTGACACAACCCGGCGGGTTGCCTTTGACGGGTCTGCGCGCCACACGGGTTTCGTGTTACCTATCTTGCGTGATCAACTCGCAGCCGGTCGGTCTGTGAGCGGCCTTGCATTGGTCGAAGCTCTTTGGGCGCGGATGTGCGCCGGTACACGCGAAGACGGCTCGGTCATTGAAGCGAACGATCCAATTTGGGCTGAGCTAAATGCCGCGGCATTGGAAGCCAAAGAACAGCCTACCGCATGGTTGGACCAAAGCAATATCTACGGTGATTTGCGCGATGCAGAGCCATTTCGTGACGCTTTTTGCCGTTGGTTGACGATGATTTGGGATCAAGGATGCATTGCGGCAATGAATGAATACATCGCCTTTGATCGCCAAAAATCAGCGTGATCCGCTAACCCAGCTGTACTCATCAGTCAGAAAAGACCGTCACGTCGAGCGAGGACATGCTAGACGTGACGGCGGATCAGCCGAATATTTGCTGGCGGAACTGATCCATGTAAATTTTGACCCAAGGCGTAAATTGAGCCGGATCAGTGTCGATCGCTTGGTCGATTTCAGCAAAAGACATCCAGCGGCAGTCCATAACTTCAGCTGGGTTAGGGTCTACACCCAAGCTTTCATCCACATGACCCACGAAAACGTCAACGACCTCGTGCTCGATCAAGCCTTGGAAAACATCCGCGCGGTATTCAACCGTGTCCGCAAACACAGGCTTAACACCAACGATCCCAAGTTCTTCGGTCAAACGGCGTTCAGCACATACCCCTGCATCTTCGTCCCAGTCAGGATGCGTACAACAGGTGTTCGCCCACAGGCCCGGCGTATGATATTTGCACATGGCGCGCTGCTGCAGCAGCACTTTATCGCCCGCAAGTAAGAAGACAGATACAGCTTTATGACGCAGGCCACGCTGATGCACCTCGAGTTTCTCAACAGGCGTCAGAACACCATCAACCCACGCAGGGATCATCACGTCCAAAGCTATATCCTTCATCTGCGCACCCTTACGTTCGAAGCGGGTTCACAAGCCCCATCAGATGCGCGACGTTCTTAATACCGATCTTGATGTGCGCCAAGGGCCGTTTAGCCACCAGCTTTTTATGCATATACGCTTCGAACGTGAGGCGTTGCACATCGATATCATGGCACAGGCTGACAAACCGTTCGCGGCGCTCGTCACTTTTATAATACGCGTCCTGCATAGCGCCCAAAATCTTGAACACACCTTTATGTTCGCGCATGAATAGTTTGCGTGCCAACTGCAGATCTTTCACACGACCAGACGTAAGGCACGCCGTCGCCGCAGTCGCAGCCGCACGGCCACCGGCCATCGCATAGAAAATTCCTTCCCCAGATGACGGTGCAACAACACCAGCCGCGTCGCCCGCAAGGACAACATCTTTACCGTTATCCCATCGACTTAGCGGCTTAAGCGGGATGGGCGCACCTTCTTTACGCAGGGTTTTGCAATCACTCAAACCTGACGCCATTCGCAGATCTGCCGTTGCTTGCTTGAGGTCGACGCCTTCAATGCCAGTCCCCATGCCAACGCTTGCAGAGGTACCATGAGGGAAAACCCAACCGTAAAAGTCCGGCGAGATTTTACCGTCATAAATCACATCACAACGCAGCGGGTCGTAAGCTTCGCTTGGCGTCGGCGCCTCAATAATCTCATGATACGCGATGACGTAAGGAATGGTATCACCGCCGGGAACCTCAGCACGGGCAACGTCTGAACGTGCGCCATCGGCCCCGATGATCAACTTTGTTTCAAGCGCCATTTCTTCACGCGTTTCTTTATCGCGGTAGATCACTTTTGTGCCGTCACCGCGTTCAATGCGCAAAAATGTACCCGTAAAGCGCGCAACCCCTGCATCAGCCGCGCGGCACCGCAAAAATTCATCAAAGTCTTTTCGGTCAACCATCCCGACGTAACCATTTTCAATCGGAATATCTACTTTCCGGCCTGTGGGACTGATCATCCGCGCCGTTGTGATCTTCGCCACGAGCTGTTCATCGGGGATACGAAATTCAGTAATTGCAACTGGTGGGATTGCCCCCCCACAAGGCTTGATCCGCCCTGCCCGATCAAGCATTGCCACGGATTTTCCCGAGCGTGCCAAGTCTTCGGCAGCCGTCGCACCAGAGGGTCCACCCCCCACAACAACAACATCATACATTAGTTATTCTCCTGCGATCAGCCGCGCGTCTGGCGCACGGTTTTCCATGGTGCGGCTAGCCATAAGCGCCGCGGCTAAAAAAAGAGATGCTTCGAGCAAAAAGACAGCGCCAAATGCCGTCGCGTCAGGCAAAGGGCCGCGCATAAGATCGACAGCTGCGGCACCAAGAAGGCCACCGAAACCTGCGGCAATCGCTTGGGCAGCGCCCCAAAGACCCATTCGGGTCCCCTCACGGGTCTCACGACCGTCGCCCGCCAGTGCCATCATCGAGCCAATTGCCGCAACAGCGAACATACCGTTAAAAAAGCCTAAACCCACAACGAACGGCGTCAGCGGGATATGACCCACTTGACCGATGATCGTGATAAAGATCAGTGTCAGAGCAGAGCCAAGACAACCCGCAACAACCCAATGGCGTAACTGCCCAAGACGAAGGCCCGTGGCAGCAATCCCCACTGTGAGCATTCCAATGAACACGCCACCGTTTTGCGCACCCGACAGGGACGTTGATTGACCAGGCGTAAATCCGAAAACAAGTCCGGCGTAAGGCTCAAGAATAAGCTCCTGCATGAAATACGCGGTCATCGAAAGAAAAACAAAAATGGTGAATATGCGGGCCTTAGGCTCTGACCATACTTCGCGAAGCCCTTCGGCAAACCCCATCGGATCGGCAGTCGAAACCTCTGAGGTGATGCCTCTTTCAATACCTAGTGTAGCCAGCATTGTAACGACAACTGCAGATACACATACGATAGCGACAATCTTCAACAGAAGTTCGGGTGAATATGGATCAAGGAACGCACCAACAGTACCAGCGGTCACTGCGATACCGAAAATCATCATTAGCCATGTTATTGTAGCAGCTGCTGCGCGCCGATGTGGGGCCGTTGATGTGGCAAGCAACGCAAGAAGTGACGTACCAGAGGCGCCTACCCCAAGCCCGATAAGCGCGTAACTGACTATTGAAAGCAACAGCCCCGAAATCCAAACGGCTTGCAAAAGAACAACCCCAAGGGCTGCACCAAATCCGCCAAGCGCCAATGCAATCATACCCAGAACGATCCAGCGCGTCCGATTGCCCCCTTGGTCACTTATGAACCCCCAATTAGGGCGCGTCATTTGAATGCCGTAATGCAACGCCACAAGAAGTCCTGGCAGGACTGCAGGCAATGCCAGTTCAATCACCATCAACCGGTTTAGGGTCGAAGTTGTGAGCACAACAATCGCACCCAAGCATGTCTGGACCAGACCTAGCCGCACAATTGAGAGCCAACCAAGCGTCATAGGCCAACCGTCCGTACTGCGAACGCAGCGATCATCATGCCGCTGACATAAAGAGTGACACCCGTTCCATTATACCACGGCGCGTTACCCTTTGGGTCGCTCAGCAGAACGCGCATTGCCCAAATTTGAAACGCAAGAACACCTGCAACAGCAAGCCCGTGAAGCGGGCGGTCCCATGTAAACAAAAGAGCAACAACAATGACCTGTGGAACCGCCATAACCCAACATGCAAGTTTCGCTGCGCGCGCTGGACCCATTGTAACAGGCAAAGAGTTCACGCCCATAACGCGGTCGCCCTCAAGGGCCTTAAAGTCGTTTAATGTCATGATGCCATGCGCGCCAACAGCGTAGAGCAATGCAAGCAGGCAGACTTCCAAGGACGGCGCCGTAGCGCTGAGAACTGCTGCGCCCGTAAACCATGGCAATCCTTCATAGGATAACCCAACAAGCCCAGGCCCCCACCATCCAGATCGCTTCAGGCGGACTGGCTCGGCAGAATAGGCCCAAGCAGCAAGCACCCCAACAATTGTCGCGCCAAAACCCCAAGGACCAAGCTGATATCCGACGGCAAGTGACAGAACGGACATACCCAGAGCAATCCAAAGCCCCCAACGCCCAGGAATGCGCCCCGAAGGAATGGGGCGATCGGGCTCATTGATCGCATCTACATGACGGTCGCACCAATCATTAGCTGCTTGGGACATGCCGCACACGATGGGGCCAGCGAGCAAAACGCCCAAGATAACCAGCCACCATTGGCCGGTCGGAGAGACACCTGCACTGACAATACCGCAAAGATATGCCCACATAGGTGGGAACCACGTGATCGGCTTGATCAGGCGGAGCATTGCACGGGGTTCGGGCAAAGTGCGGGAATGGCTAATTTCGCTGACACTCATGTGTCAACTAAACATTACATTTTGTGATTCAGCAAGTGTAAAGGCTGATTGACGCTACTCGTCAGTGCTTTTTGCTAAAAGGCCAAACTTACGTAGCTTCACATAAAGCGACTGGCGCGACAGGCCCAGCATCTCTGCAGCTGCGACGCGGTTATTGCCCGTCAACTCAACAGCCGTTTCGATACACATTTTTTCAACAACATCAGTCGTGTCTGCAACGATATCTTTGAGAGTTGCGTTACCAACCAGCTCCATCACAGACTGAGCAGCGTCATCACTTACAGGACCAGCACTAGGTCGGCCAAGCTCGGCACGGCTCGTATCACGGATGACAAAAACAAAGCTTGGGTTAGTAGTATCTGCCAAATAAGTCGCAGAAATTTCAACGGCACGGCTACCGTCATAATCGCCAATCAACTTAGTCGCGTACATCCGCATTTGACCAGTACGCGCAGCGTTCTCGAGCAGCACCTTTTGATCAACGCCCCCACGAACCAAGAAATCGCTAATCTGGCGGCCCTTCACATTCGTAATATGACCTGCATCCGCAAGAGTGAGGAAGCTATCGTTGGCGGAGCGAATAACACCTGACGCATCCGTAAAGACAATTGCATCAACGCCCTCCTCATAAAAGGACTGCAAGTCTTCAACAAAGGCATCACCGATACGGCTGCCTGCATCTGTACTTTCCAAACGACATAACAACAGCTTTTCGCCTGCCGCGCGGAATAGGCTCGGCTGAACAGAAAGCGTAAGCTTAGACGCCCGCACCATAAGCTCCATCGGAGCAAAACTGTCCGAAATAGCAAGGTTATGCAGCGTTTCGAGCAGCTCGCCTTTGCGACGGCCATCAAAGATTTGGGCAACAGCACCACCCATCAAATCGTCACGTGACGCACCCAATAGCTTTGCCGCATTACGGTTCAGATCTGTAATCCGACCAGAGGTCGCGTTAATGAAGACCAATGCATCTGTGCTCGCCTCCATTAGAACGCGGTAGCGCGTATCAAAATCACGGCGCTGCTCGTAATCTTGTTCGAGAGCAATTTGCGTTTTCACCAGCTGCTGCTGCATTTCCGCAATCGGACGCAAGTCACGGCCAAGGATCAACAAGCTGCCATCAGGCCCGAGCCTGTGGAACGTGTATTGGATGGGAAACTGTACTGATGCTTCAACGTGGTTCAGCTCAATCGGACGCTCGCAATCGGTGCCAGCAAGAAATAGTTCAAGCTTTGTATCAAGTTTGTCGACACTTTCAGATGTCAGCACATCACGGATATTACGCCCCTGCCAACGATGTACCGCGCCAAAGTCTGCGCCTATTTTCTTGCTCATGACAGAGAGGACCTCACCATGTAGCGAGATCACAAATGCCAAATCAGACGTTGCAGCAATAAGTTTGCCCAAAATATCCGGGCTCACCAACGGCATTGAACTTCCCGCCCAATACTCTTGTCCACGCGAGGTCATGTGCGCGCCTTCAAAATCATATGCATTCTGCTTCAGACTTTCTTTCTCGGGCGTGGCGCGCCTTGGTTTGAAACTATCAGACCGCATTTTTGTAATGCTCTTTTCGGATCTGATTCCACATGATCTGCTCCAGTAAGTGCCTTAATATCTAGCTTCTGACTTAGGAGCGAGCCGCCTACAATAATTGGCACGTGCTGCTTAGCCGTTTTACGTATATTTAAGATACATTCACGAATATGTTCAAGTCTTTCACCATCAGATGCGGATATCATAATTGCATCATATGACGATTTAGACACTTCTTCTGCGACCACCTTCACAGGCTTATCCATCAGCAGTCGGCACGAAACGCCAGACCGGCGCAATTGTGCGGCAGCGACTCCTGCACCCAGAGTGTGATAATCACGCTCTAAAACGACCATCAGAACGCTTGGTCCAGCGACGACTTTGTTGGCGTTCGCCTGTGCGGCTGGCGGCATCAAATCGCGCAGCATACCCTGAAGACGTGCAACCGCGATGGTAACATCCGCAAAGCTTGCCTCGTCTTTGCACCACTGATCGCCCATCACTCGAGCAGCTTCCGGAATGTAGACGTCACAGATTTCTTCGTCTGTCAGCCCAAGCATCTTGGCTTCAGCGCGCCAAACATCACGGGCACTCGGGTCATAATCGCGAATAGCACTACACAGTGAAAACAAAACATCGGGCCGCGCATCGCTCAAGGCATTTGCGCGCTCGTCCGCGAGCGTCATCAAAACCCGTTCGGCGAGACTATCAACTTTCGGGGCGTGGCGGCGCTGGCTGATCTTTCGATCCGACATTTTAGCTCCTAATGACCCCAAAGGCGGGGCCGGTTCAACGACTCAAACTAGCCGCTTGGTCGAATACTAACACATGTAATCTAAATTCTATACCCATTGTCAAAATAATTAGACACCACAGGGTATTCCTGAAGCCCTAACACCAAATTTGGCGCAGAATGCAAAGCCCAACTTACAAATGCCCCTTTTGCCATATGTCAACTTTTGGGTGTAAGTTTTAGTTGACACATTGCCCGTTTCAGACCACCCTCATCCCACACCGCTTGTCAGGGAGTCGGTCTTATGTCTGCGCAATCGTCGCACAAAAATCAGGGCCGCAGTCTCTATACGCCAGAGCAACGCGCCCGCCGAGACGCGACCATCTGGACATTCGTGCAGGGTGTACTTGCGCCCGTGCAATTCATCATTTTTCTCGTCTCCGTAGCTCTAGTCATCAGGTACCTAATGACTGGCGAAGGTTACGCCGCGGCAACCGCTTCAATTCTGTTAAAAACCTTCGCGCTCTACACAATTATGGTGACGGGCGCGATTTGGGAAAAAGTTGTGTTTGGGCGCTATCTGTTTGCGCAATCGTTCTTCTGGGAAGACGCTGTAAGCTTCGTCGTCATTGCGATTCATACCTTTTATTTATGGGCCTTATGGAGCGGCGCGCTCTCTCCCAAGGCACAAATGCTGGTCGCACTCGCGGCCTATGCAATCTATGTAATCAACGCCGCGCAATTCGTTTGGAAACTCCGGATGGCCCGCCTTGAAGCAACTCCAAATCAAGGCGTAACCGCATGAATGATCACAGCCCCATTTCAACTGGCTGCGCCAATAGCCCCGTCTTGAAACAACGCGGACAGCGGGAAGTTTTTTGTGGCCTCACAGGCATCATCTGGCTGCACCGCAAAATGCAAGACGCATTCTTTTTGGTTGTCGGAAGTCGTACCTGCGCCCACCTCTTGCAGTCAGCAGCAGGCGTCATGATCTTTGCAGAGCCGCGTTTTGGGACCGCGATTCTCGAGGAAAAGGATCTTGCAGGACTTGCCGACGCGCACACTGAACTTGACCGCGAAGTTGCGCGCCTACTGTCAAGACGGCCTGACATTAAGCAATTGTTTCTGGTCGGATCATGCCCCTCAGAGGTGATTAAACTGGATCTTGCGCGCGCCGCAGAACGTATGACGCAAGAATATGCGCCTAACGTCCGCGTTCTAAACTTCAGTGGGTCTGGTATCGAAACAACATTCACCCAAGGCGAGGACGCTTGTCTGGCCTCAATGGTGCCCGTACTGCCCAAAACCGATGAACGCGAATTGCTCTTAGTGGGTGCTTTGCCTGACGTGGTCGAGGATCAAGCTGTTTCGCTACTTACTGAAATGGGCGTTGGTCCAATCAGAACTTTGCCCGCATCCCGTGCAGCAGATCAATATGGCATTGGCGAAAACACAGTCTTTGCACTTCTACAACCTTTCTTGGGTGATACCCACGCAGAGCTTGAGCGCCGCGGCGCACGCCATATTCCTGCTCCGTTTCCGTTTGGCGAACAGGGCACGACCGCGTGGTTGCGTGCAATTGCTCTTGAGTTTGGCGTTGATGAAGAAACTTTTGAGCGCGTCACAGCAGCGCCGCGCGCCCGCGCACGCAAGGCAATTGATGCACAAGCGAAAGAGTTGCGCGGCAAGTCGGTCTTCTTCTTTCCAGATAGCCAGCTTGAAGTCCCGTTAGCGCGCTTCTTGACGACCGAATGTGGGATGACCCCGCTTGAAATAGGAACACCGTACCTGCACGCAGGCCTTGTTGGTCCTGACCTCGCGCTCATCCCGGAAGGTCCAACCATCTCCGAAGGACAAGACGTTGATCTGCAATTGGACCGCGCACGCGAGGCCCGCGCAGATATCACAGTTTGCGGCCTAGGATTGGCAAATCCACTCGAGGCCGAAGGTCTTACAACCAAATGGGCGATCGAGTTAGTTTTCACACCGGTTCACTTCTATGAGCAAGCCGGTGACCTTGCTGGGCTTTTCTCTCGTCCCATCCGCCGCCGCGAGGTGCTTGATCTATGAAGCTCACCGTTTGGACATATGAGGGCCCAACCCACGTTGGTGCGATGCGTGTCGCAACTGCAATGAAAGGGCTGCACTACGTTTTGCATGCCCCACAGGGCGATACCTACGCGGACCTTCTGTTCACTATGATTGAGCGGCGCAACCACCGCCCGCCAGTCACATACACCACATTTCAAGCCCGTGATTTGGGAAGTGATACCGCGCATCTCTTCAAAGACGCCTGCCAAGACGCATATGATCGCTTTCAGCCCGAAGCGATCATTGTGGGCGCCTCTTGTACCGCTGAATTGATCCAAGATGACCCCGCCGGCCTTGCGGAAACGATGGGCCTTAATGTGCCGGTCATTCCTTTGGAATTGCCCAGCTATTCGCGCAAAGAAAACTTTGGGGCAGACGAAACATTTTACCAGATCGTCAAAGCTCTGGCCAAACCTTGCGAGCGCACGTCACGGATTTCTTGCAACATCCTTGGTGGCACCGCATTGGGCTTTCGTCACCGCGATGACATCCAAGAAATCACAGCGCTCCTCTATGAGCTTGGCATTGATGTGAACGTTTGCGCGCCCCTTGACGCAACACCAAGCGACATTGCCCGCATGGGCGCTGCACATTTCAACGTGCTGCTTTACCCTGAAACCGGTGAGGCCGCAGCGCGTTGGTGTGAGCGCAGCTTTGAGCAGCCTTACACAAAAACAGTTCCAATGGGCGTTGGCGCAACCCGTGATTTCATCGCCGAGGTGTGCCAAATTTGTGGAATAGAGCCTAATGTGGACGAAAGCCGCTTGCGATTGCCGTGGTGGAGCAAATCCGTCGACAGCACGTATCTGACTGGCAAACGCGTCTTTATCTTTGGCGATGGCACCCACGTGAAGGCCGCAGCCCGCGTTGCAAAAGACGAGATGGGTTTCGAAGTTGTAGGCGTAGGTTGCTACAATCGCGAGTTCGCACGTGACATCCGTGCACTTGCTAAAGACATCGGCGTCGAAGCCCTAATCAGCGACGACTACCTTGAGGTCGAGCAAACCATTGAAGCGCTGCAACCCGAGATGATCCTCGGCACCCAAATGGAGCGACACATCGGCAAGCGCCTTGGCATTCCTTGTGCCGTCATCTCCGCACCAGTGCACGTACAAGATTTCCCCGCCCGCTACTCTCCCGTTATGGGGTTTGAAGGCGCGAACGTCCTGTTTGATACGTGGATCCATCCGCTTGTAATGGGCCTCGAAGAGCACCTGTTGCACATGTTCCGCGATGATTTTGAATTCCACGACGAAGCGGGACCAAGCCATCACGGCGGACATGCACCAAAACCAATTGATCGTCCTGCTGAGGCGCCCGTCGCGACGGCGGTTCAAGAAGGCACTGACGTTGCTGTTTGGCTCGCAGACGCAGAACGCGAGTTAAAGAAAATTCCTTTCTTTGTGCGCGGCAAAGCCAAGCGGAACACTGAAAAATACGCTCTGGATCAAGGCGTGACTGAAATTTCAGTCGATACACTTTACGAGGCGAAGGCCCATTATGCGCGATGAGGTAAGCATCCCTTATCGCGTGGCTATCGTCACGCTTGATCGCCATGCCGGCGGATCAATCACGCGCTCCATGCCAAACTTGCGCGCTGACTTTCCAGGCCTTGAAGTAAGCGTTCATGCAGCTGCTGAATGGGGCGACAACCCAGAAGCACTTGCAACCGCACGTCACGACATCGACCACGCAGATATTATTGTGGGCAATCTGCTGTTTCTTGAAGATCACCTGAAAGCGATTTTGCCGAACATGATCGCACGCAGACCTTCGCTTGATGCATTTGTTGGCGTCATTGCGGACCCAAGCATTACTAGCCTGACCAAGATGGGCGACTTGGATATGTCCAAGCCGACCTCTGGCGCCATGGCCATCCTTAAAAAGCTCAAGCCAAAGACAGGCAAGCAGGCGTCAGGCGAAGGCCAGATGAAAATGCTCCGCCGCTTGCCCAAAATCCTGAAATTCATTCCAGGCAAAGCCCAAGATCTTCGCGCGTATTTTCTATCGATGCAATATTGGCTTGGTGGATCCGACGACAACCTTGAGGCCATGCTCCGCTTTTTGGTAAGCCGTTACTCTGAAAATCGCGGCTGGAACGAAATTGAGGCCGCCACCCCCATCGATTACCCCGAAGTTGGCCTGTACCACCCAGACCTTACAGGCACGAAAATCGTCACTGATCGTGCTGAATTGCCGCAAAGCGATGCAACTGCAACAGTCGGAATTCTGATGTTGCGCAGTTACATCCTATCCGGGGATTGCGCTCATTATGATGCAGTCATCCGCGCGTTTGAAGCAAAAGGAATGCGCGTTATTGCAGGCTTTGCAGGGGGCCTCGATGGTCGCCCCGCCATTGAGCAATACTTCAACGGCGTAGATACGATGGTCTCACTGACTGGTTTCAGCCTTGTCGGTGGACCGGCCTACAACAACAGCGATGCCGCGATCGCAACACTTACAAAGCTTGATGTTCCGTATGTCGCTACCCATCCGCTTGAATTTCAAACGCTGAGCCAATGGTCGTCTAGCGACGGTGGCCTTGGCCCCGTTGAAACGACAATGCTCATCGCCCTGCCCGAGATTGACGGAGCCACAAACCCCACAGTCTACGCAGGTCGCCACAGTGAAACGGGCTGTCAGGGCTGCGCATATATGTGCAAAGCCAGTACCATCAGCAAAGCCATGGCACCATGTCATGAACGCATTGATGTGTTGGCAGAAAAAGTGGCGCGGCTGGCAAATCTGCGCCGTAAAGAAAACGCTGACAAAAAGATTGGCATTGTGCTGTTTGGCTTTCCGCCAAATGCCGGCGCTGTTGGAACCGCGGCGTATCTGTCCGTATTTGAGAGCCTTTTCAATACGCTGACCAGAATGAAGGCCAGCGGCTATGACGTTGAAGTGCCCGCAGATGTGGACAGCCTTCGCGCGATCGTTTTGCAGGGCAACAGCGCCCAATACGGTCAAGAAGCTAACGTTGCTGATCACGTTTCTGCCGATCATATCGTTGAGAACACACCCCCCCTAGCGGCTATTGAAAGCGTTTGGGGCCCCGCCCCCGGCAAAGTCCAATCAGACGGTCGTGGCGTGTTCATCTTGGGCGCACATTTTGGAAACGTCTTTGTCGGTGTTCAGCCAACTTTTGGCTATGAAGGTGACCCGATGCGGTTACTCTTTGAAAAAGGGTTCGCCCCCACCCATGCTTTCGCCCAATTCTACTTGTGGCTCCGCAACACATATCAAGCCGATGCCTTGCTGCATTTTGGGATGCACGGCGCACTTGAATTCATGCCCGGCAAACAAGCGGGCCTCGGCGCGCAAGATTGGCCAGATAGGCTCATCGGTGAGATGCCAAACGTCTACCTCTACGCATCGAATAATCCGTCTGAAGCCACGTTAGCAAAACGTCGTAGTAACGCCGTAACCATTACACATCTGACGCCACCGCTTGCCAAATCCGGTCTCTATAAAGGCTTAAACGCCCTGAAGGACACGTTAACGCGGTACCGTGGTACTGCCCAAAACGATCCATCACGCAGTGATCTAGAACAGCTGATCCGCGACCAAGCTAACGCTGTTGATATGAACGGTCGTGATCCTGAAAGCCTTTGGCTCAAGCTGCTTGAAACAGAGCACGCGCTGATCCCCGAGGGGCTCCATATCGTTGGCAAACCCATGTCTGATGCGGCGCGTCATGATCACGTCTCCACAATGGCGGATCAATCTTCTGAGGCTCGCGCCCGCGTCGATGCACTGCTGCAAGAGGACACTGAGTTACCTGCGCTAATGCGTGCCTTAAGTGCGCGCTACATTGCCCCTGTTGCGGGTGGTGATCTGATCCGTAGTCCTGATGTCCTCCCCACAGGCCGCAATATTCACGCGTTTGATCCGTTCAGAATGCCAACAGAATTTGCATTACGCGATGGCCGTAAACAGGCCCAAGTATTGCTGGACGCTCAAACCGAACTTCCACGCAGCATCGCGCTGGTGCTTTGGGGCAGCGACAATATCAAATCAGATGGCGGCCCGATCGCACAAGCCCTTGCTTTGATGGGCGCAAAGCCACGTTTTGACAGCTATG
>Ga0209555_10002053_pt1 | contig 14551 bp, 10 predicted proteins | sample SaaInl85LU_5_DNA_FD_184643 | JGI IMG/M metagenome (GOLD analysis project Ga0209555, IMG submission 184643) | Marine microbial communities from expanding oxygen minimum zones in the Saanich Inlet - ESP_85LU_5_DNA (SPAdes) (version 2) | ecosystem: Environmental > Aquatic > Marine > Intertidal... | reverse complement strand
GAGTAAAGACGCCTTTTGGTACAGACCTTTCTGAATACTTCCAACACGCATTAGAATTAGTCTACCGCTTCGAGGTAGACAAGAGCATCGAACAGATCGTAACTACCGATCAAAAAGCAAGCTATGCAGAAGCGGAGCCAGAGCAGGTAGAGAAAGTACCTTTTTTACAACGCTTCCCGTTCTTACACCGAGACATCAACAAAGTGTCTAGAGGAATCTTTTTTGATTACGACAAGGATGAGTTAAAGCCAGAGGTGACTCAGTTCATCTTACCAGAGGTAATCACTGAGATGATTAAGCGTCCGAGCCTACGCATCTTAATCGAAGGTCATGCAGATGAAGACGGCTCAGAGAAGTACAACCTAGGGCTCTCTATGCGCAGAGCACAGGCAGTAGCTGACTTTTTAATCAACGCCGGGATCTCAGCCAATCGAATCGATATTCAAGGCTTAGGAGAATCTGCACCAGCCGTTCAAGGAAGCGACGAAGATGCTAGAGCTAGAAACCGTAGAGCGGTGATTGCAGAGCAGAAATAAGTAATTGTTTTATACACTCCTACCTTAAAGGGTAGTAAGAAAGCACTCCAAAAGGGGTGCTTTTTTATTTTGCCATATCGGTTGAGATGTAACTTTTTCTCATTTATAAGTTATATTTATAACAACCAATCAATAGTTATGCTTCCTGTATTTTCTGACGGATTCTTCTCTGTCGATCCAACTCATGGTTTCTTACCAATCGCTGAACCTTTAGCTCAGCTGCCAGATGCTTTTGCTGGTTTACAAAAACTAATAGACCAAATGCCTATTGTTAAAGACGATGGTTCACCAGGTTTGTTGGCGGTAGAGGGGGCCTTTGAGAAAGCTGTGATGAATCTTTCGAACTATGTAGATCAAGTAAATTCAGAACAGGATCCATTTGTATTGGCGGCCCTTTTTCGGGCCTATGGCTTTGTAACTTCAGCCTATACCCTGGCACCTTCACATCATAGTTTTTTAAAAACCGGTAAATATGGAAAAGCCCATGGCGTTCTTCCATCAAATGTAGCACAGCCTTTTGCTGCTGTTGCCGAAAAGCTAGAGGTTTACCCTTGGATCGATTACCACTATGCTTATTCACTTGGTAATTATCAGAAAATTGATAAGGCGAAAGGCTTAGAGTGGACTAACCTTGCTATGGCGGCGAAATTTTCTGGTATGGATGATGAACGTGGCTTCATCATGCTTCATGTCGATATCAATCAATATTCCCCAGATATGATAGCGGCGGTTCATGGTATTGTAGAAGCGAATGATGATCAAGAGAGCCTAACCGATCCGGTCGATTTATTAGCGATTACTATGAATAAAATGAATGATCGCAGAAAGCTGATGTGGGAGGCCTCAAGGTGGAAGCATTACAACGACTTTAGAGTTTTTATAATGGGCGTGAAAGGAAATGACGATTTGTTTCCGAATGGCTTATTCTATGAAGGTGTTTGGGATGAACCTAAAGCCTACCGAGGGCAAACAGGGGCCCAAGATAATATTATCCCTACTGCTGATATTGTAAGTGGAGTGATTCATTATTATCCCCAAAATCAATTAACCTCTTATTTGATGGATCTGCGTCAGTACCGTCCGATGTGTATTCAAAACTTCTTTAAAGAGCTGGCTGATCAAATGTCTCAAAGACCTCTTGCGAAACGATTGATAGCAGCAGACAATCAATTAGGAATGCAAGCACTTATGAGAGTGTATGAAGAGATTTATCTATTTCGTAACGGGCATTGGCAGTTTGTTCAAAAGTATATCATGCAAAATACAGCCTACCCTAAGGCTACTGGTGGTACCCCGATTACTTCTTGGATACCCAACCAGATCAAAGCTGTTTTGAGCGCTATGAAAGACCTTTCTAAGGCAATGAGATCAACCCCTGACTTCTCTATCGAATTGTGGCATGAGCAATACGACAGAAAAGTGAAATTGCTCAACAAACAATTAGAAATCGTTGCTGTTGATGCATTCGATCCTGAAGCAGTTTTTAAACTTAATCTTGAACTAGGATACCAAGACTTTTAAAGATCGCCCTGTAATAGAGCCTAAGGCTCCGAAAATACCACCCACAAGGCCGGTAACTAGGATTAATGCGCCTACGCTTCCGTTTAAGGGGAGGAGCACCGCAATCTTCTCGGCTAAAATAAAATCATTGGCATTGGAGATACTGTATGCTTGAATGCTCCACAATAGACCGATACTTAGTAGAGGTGTAAAGAAAACCGAAATCCCTTTTAAGCGGATAATAAAACTGATAATCGCAGTAGCTATAACGACTCCCCACCAAGGAGTGAAAAGTTGAAATAGGAACGCTAGGCCAATGCTTAAAAGGCTATGTATTAAAATGCGTTTCATGGTTTAAGTTCTGTTGTTGAAGTGATACCGCTAATGGCTTGTGAATTGGGCAGATAAATAAGCTCATAGTAATCTCCTGCAGCCCAAGTATCGATCATAGAATCGTAGTATCTGCTACCAGGGTTGCCTGACTGTCCGCCGGGGTAAACTCCGAGAGCTTTAGTTTCTGAATCTAATTCAACGATCATCCGCCAAGAAGGGCCGTGGGTTTTGCTGGTGGCGTTGACGATGCCTTTATTACCTCCAATAGGGATATCAAACCTTGAGAATGCAGGCAGGGCTTGTAGCAGGTGTCCAACCTGTGTGCCTTTATATGAAGCCCAATCGAGCGATTTTCCTGATTTTTTGAACGCATCCAATTTCCTGGCTGCTTCATTGAACGCTAAGCGAGCGATTGCCGCTGCATCTTCGGTTTCTGCGCTAGACTGAAGATCAAAAAATTCATGTCTAGAATGGTACTTAGTAAGCCAAATAGTTTGGTAGCTATCAGGTAATTGTAGAGCGAGATCACTTTCGGTTAACTCGTCCCATACCATTGTGTAATATTCATTCCAAAGTGCTTCAAAGATAGATGCTCCAATAGCGTCAGTATGGTTGTAATAGTCCCAAGAGGATAAAGTACTAAAGTAACCTTCAGTGTTTGAGGTTATCTCTGATTCAATTAGAGGTAAGAGGGTTGGTAAGACCTCTGAAGCCTTTAAATTAAAGTTGTTATTATGTAGGTCTTTGAAGTCTTGAACAGAGAAGGTTTCTTTCGACCTGAAAAAGTTGTTAATGACCCTATTACGGTAGGTTTCATAGGTGGGGTCATAAACATAATAAGGGTAGTTTTCATCAGTCGGATGCTGATTGGCCGAACTCACAAAGCCCCTTTCTGGATTCCGTACATGGGGATTGTGTTCTTGCGGGATGAATGATTGCCATTCGTTGTATGGATTTGAACCCTCCAATACAAACTTTCCTTGCTCGTTGAATTTGTTAGCTATTTTTCCCTGAATCCATAATGCGATATCATTGTCTTTAGATGCGAAAATGAAATTCTGTGCTGGTGCAGTGTAGGTAGAAACGGCGGCTACATACTCATCATAGTTCTTTGCTCTATTTAGCGACAGAAAGGTGTTTTGGTTAGAGTTAGGAAGGTGTCCGATCCATTTCATTGCGAGATTTTCTCGACCATTTCCTTTAAAGTTTTCGTCATAGGTAATCGGTCCGTAGTGTGTGTAACGTACAGTGTCTAAAACCGCTTGACCACCTTTTACCTGGATTGTTTCTATCACTTCTCTTATATCACGCCAACCTTCTCCATAACGGTATCGTTTTTTGGTCTCATCTTCGAATTCAATACGATACCAATCTTTTACATCTCGGGTTGCATTGGTCACTCCCCAAGCAATGCGATCGTTAAACCCAATAATGATTCCTAATGCTCCGGGTAGGGTAGCTCCCATAACATTATGATCGGGTGCTGATAGTTGCATTACATACCAGATTGAAGGTAGATTTAATCCAAGGTGAGGGTCGTTTGCAAGTAACGGATTTCCATTTTCTGAATGCTCAGCGTTCACAGCCCAGTTATTACTCCCATTATCAGGGTCAGGTTTGTCAAGTACTTCTTTAGTTTGTACAATAGCTTTAGAAACCCCTTCAGGGCTTTCAGGTCGGTCGACAGTACCAAAATCACTCCAGTCTCGTTCTCTAGGAATCACAGGGTCTTGATCGGCAATGAAATCGGGAAAGAGTAAATCGAAGGTTTCACGTCCGAATAGGCTTAAGAAATTAGTGTTTTCTAGATCTTCATCACGTCCTGCAAGCATGTCAGTCATGTACATAAGTAAAAGAGCTGATTTTTCAGGCTTCCACTTTTCAGGCGAATAACCTAAAAGCTTGTATTCTACTGGATATTCTTCACTATCCAAAGACTCGATATATGCATTAACTCCATCACTGTAGGCATTTAACCGTCTGGTTAAAACCGGGTCTTGAAGCATTTCGTTAATGGCGTTCTGTGCTCCAAACACCATCCCTTTTCTTCGCTGTCCTCTGTCATATTCAATAGCTTTCTCTCCGATAATTTCAGAAAGTCGACCAGCAGCTGCATAGGTTTGAAATTCCATTTGCCATAGACGGTGCTTTGCTGTGATATACCCTTGTGCGAAGTATAAATCGGTATCGTTTTGGGCGAAAATATGAGGAATGAGCTCTGAGTCATAGTGAACCGTTACTTCAGATTGAAGACCACTTAAGTTAAGTTCAGTCTCTGGAGATTCACTCTGATCATTTTGCCAGAATCCGCTTTGTGGACTGATAAAATGACCTATAGCAGGTAAGGTTCCCCACCCACGATCTGCAGCATAAACTAAGAGAATAGTTAGGGCGGCACTGATGATGAATTTGATCAATTTCATTGAACGAATGATTAATAAGGTTCTACAAGATAGTGTTTACGAATCATAGATTGAAAAACGCAAATACCAGTAATAGGGCAAAAACTACCATAAATAAAACCGATTGTAAAAAGCTGGATAATAAGAAAAACAGTAAAGTCTTTGCCCAGCCTTTTTCAAAAAATCGCTTGAAACTGATTATATAATAGATCATCCAGCTAAACCCGAGCAAACCAGAAATAAAGCTAATGATAGACCAACCTGTACTTGAAGTTAATAATTCGAGGCCTTTCTGGACAAAAAGTAAGATGAAAAAGCTGGTTGCAATATGTAATATAAAAATCAAGTGATCGATATACCAGTATTGCTTTCGCCTAATGAAAACAAGTTTTAGAATAAGAGCTAGAAGCGGGAGCGTGATGAAAAGTACTTGCGGCAATCGATTTAGAACCTCTTTGCCAAAGGCTTGAAGAAACCCTTTTTGACCTTCATACTTGTCTTTGATCTGGTAAAATTTTTCGATGAATCTTAGCTCAAAATCGCTGCTGCGGTCTTCGAGTTCTAAGGTTTCTTGATTGCTTAGATATTCTTCGAACGACTCAAATTCGCTCTCAAGATTTAGCACTGAATCGTTTTCTTGTAGTCGATTACCCTCGATGAAGCCTTCTGTAAATTCTTTGGAGAAATCTGTATCTCCTAAATCTGAATTCTTTTCGGGAGACCCCATAGAAACTATCGTTTCTTTATTTTCACCGTTTGCAATGTCAATCAGGTCAGGGGAACTAAACGTGCTACTAAATAAGAAGTAGATAGCTGAAGTAAAAAGATAAAGCTGAACGGGGTTCACATAACTACTACGCTTACCCTCCATGTAAGCTAAAGTTAATGCTGAAGGTTTACTGAAAAGCAACCGTATCGATTGAACAAGTCTACCGTCATAATTAAGAAGCCCACTGAAAAACTGTCCTAAAAGCTGCCAGACGCTTAACTTTTTAGGACGATTTTCTTGGCCGCATTCGCTACAATAACGACCGGTTAATGGGGTGTTGCAATTGAGACAATTCATAGCGCTTAATCGGCAGTTTCAAAAATAGCTCTGAGGAATGCTTCTGGGCCTATGAACCCGCTTCCGTAGGTGTCGTCCCACTCTGCTAAGGGTCTGATTTCTATAATTTCTTCTATACTTTTTCCTTCTTCTCGCAATTCAACAACTAACTCTCTAAATAGGTCGAGAAGATTAACGTAATCGGTGAGTTGCTTTTTGTTTGCAACTTTTCCATGTCCGGGAATGACGACGGTTTCATCATCGATCATACCTGTAGCCATGTATAAGTTCGAGATCATACCATCGATGTCTCCGCCAGAAGAAATATCTACATATGGATAGCGCTCATTAAAGAAATTATCACCGAGATGAATTACATTTTCAGTGACGAAATAATAGAAACTATCCCCGTCAGTATGTGCGTCATTCACATGAAAAGCATGTATTTCAGCATCGCCCCGGTACCGGAGCTTCAACTGATCTGAAAAGCTGATGGTGGGGAGTGCCTCGATGGCAGCAGGAGGTGTGTTTCTTCGAGTCGATTGTTGACCGGTTTTTAATCGATCATAAACACGGTCGTGGGCAATGATCGTTGCCCCGTTTTCAGCAAAATTTGCATTACCTCCTGTGTGGTCTCCGTGCCAATGGGTGTTTAACACATAGGCAACGGGTTTAGGGTTAATCTGCTGAATGGTAAAATTGATTTTATCGCTCAGAGGAGCAAACTGATCATCGATGATATAATTCTGATTTTCACCAGTGACTAGTGCGATGTTTCCACCACTCCCGAATAAGACATAAACGTTTTCAGAGACTTGAATGGGTTCAATTTGAACCCCATCAAAATTGCGTTGTGCTATAAGACTTATACTAAATGCTGAAAAAATAAACGAGAGAATCGATTTCATATTCGGTATTTTTGGAAAAGTTAGCCATTAATTTTCAGCAAAAAACCCACAGATGAAAAAGACTTTTTTACTTCTCAGCTTTGTTTTTGTCCTAATTGCATGCGAAAGCGCAGAAAAATCTTTAAGCCCTGAATCAATTACAACCATCTACTTGATTCGACATGCTGAAAAAGATCGCTCCGATAAAGAGAATAAGAATCCCGAATTAACTGATCAAGGAAAGAGACGTGCAGAGCGATGGGCTGAGGTATTAGGGCTCTCTAAAATTGATGCTGTGTACAGCACTAATTACCAAAGAACACTTCAAACTGCTGCGCCAACCGCTACTGGTAATGGATTAGAAATTCAGATTTATGAGCCCAATAATCTAGACATAGATTCTTTAGCTGCCCTTCACCAGGGGGAGCGTATTTTGATTGTGGGTCATTCAAACACAACTCCAATGCTTGTAAATCGTGCGTTAGGAGAAGAGCGTTTTGAATGGATTAAAGATACCGTTAACGGTAATTTATTCGTGCTCACCATTACCCCTTCAGCTAGAGGCGTGCAGGTGTTGTCGATTGAATAAACCTACTGTATCAAGCGGTAGATTAAAATTGCCGTACGCTTAGTTAATGCCTCGAAGGTTTTCAGATTTACTGTTTCGTTAGGGGTATGCGCTCCACTTCCCATGCTGCCCAGTCCGCCTAATGCGGCCTCTACATAAGAAGCGGCAAAAGAAATGTCTGCAGCGCCTCTTCGACCCGGGTCGTATGCCTTAACCTCACCTTGGCCGAGATCTTGACTTACTTCGCTCAGGAGTTTAAGCAGCTCGAGATTACCTTCTGTCGGGGGCATGGCTGGATAAGAGTCTGTAAATTCAATAGTTGCTGAGGTCTGTGGAAGGTTTCCTTGCTCGACAATAGCTCTCATTTTGGCTCTTGCTCGCTTTTTCTGATCTTCAGTGATGAAGCGTAAGCCACCACGAACCTCTGCTTGTTGTGCGACGACATTGGTTTTTCCGAAAACCTCTGCCTGACCTTTAAGAGGATTATAATTCATAAAGGTTCCGCCATACATAATACCAGGATTAAAAGTGAGTAGTTCTTCGCCACGAACTTCCTCGTAGAATGCATTCAAAACACGACCCATTTCAAATATTGCACCGGCGCCTGTACGTTCAGAAAATACTCCTGAAGAATGTGCTCGTTTACCTGTGGTAGTCAGATGCCATCCAGAAGCTCCTCTTCGAGCGATCGTAGCATAATCGAACCCAGTAGAAGTTTCATAGCCCAATGCGATATCAGCATGCTTTGCAGCTTCAATGAGGGAGTGTCTTGAGATAGATAACGGTTTCCCAGAACTTTCCTCGTCTCCAGTGAAGATGACCTGAATGTCTGCGTTTTCTAAAGCACCGGCTTCTTTCAGTGCTTTTAGCGCGTATAGAATCATTACATCGCCACCTTTCATATCATTTCCGCCAGGGGCTAATGCAATGCTGTCATTGATTTTTTCAAAAGTTTGAAACGGACTATTCTCTTCAAACACGGTGTCTAGGTGACCGATCAGCAGCAGTTTTTTCCCCTTAGTGCCCGTAGTTTTCGCGATAAGGTGCCCGGCTCGATTCATTTCTTCGGGCATGCTCTCCCATTCGGTGTTAAAGCCGATTGCTTCAAACCCTTCATTGAAAACTTCGCCAACCTTTTTGACGCCTTCAATGTTAAGACTTCCGCTATTGATATTCACCACCCTCTCAAGAAAGTCGATAGCCTCATCGTTATTAGCGCTAACCCGTTCTATGATTTTTCTTTCACTACGATCGAGTTTTTGAGCCTGTATAGGTGCTAAAAATGAAAAAACGAGGCTTAAAGTAAAGAGGTTGCGAATGAGTTTCATGGATATATGATTATATTGAACTAGTCTAAAACTAAAAAATATATTGCTATGGCTACTTATTCATGTGATTCTTGTGGAATGTCGGTGAATGCCTCTTGTGCGAAGTGTGATGTTCCTTTAGAAAATGGGATGTTGACTTTAGATAGTGGCGCTGAGGTTCAAATCTCATTCTGCCCATCGTGCGAAGGAAAAATTAAGTCACCACAATGTTGTGGGGCTGATATGAGCTGCTCGATGTAATGAAGAAAATCATTTTTATTGGCGCCATCTTGGCGCCATTTTTCGTTTGTTCACAGCAGGTAAGTACTAAGCAGTTAAATCGACTTACTGACCAGTATTGGCAGAAGGGTCTTGATTTACTTCAAGAGATTGTCGCGGTTCCTAACGATGCCGCAATTGTATCAGATTTAGAAGCAACAGAGCGCTTAATGACCGAGGCTTTTAGTAGCAGAGGTTTTGAGCTAGAGCATTTAGAAACTGATGGGGTTCCTCTTTTGCTAGCCACTTATGAACCTGAAAAGCGTTTTTCGGGTACTACCTTATTACTATATTTTCATGCAGATGGTCAAGCGGTAGACCCTTCTAGATGGTTTCAGAATGACCCCTACGAAATCGTTCTCAAGCAGCGTTCTGAATCATCAGATTGGGAAATACTAGACATTGATTTACTGTCTTCTTCCTATGATCCGAACTGGAGATTATATGGTAGAGCTACCTCTGATGCCAAGGGTCCGATCGCCATGTTTTTAACTGCTTTTGATGCATTAGCCGCTCAGAATAAGCTAACGTCGAACCGTATCAAAGTGGTCATTGATTTAGAGGAGGAGCAAGGTTCTCCATCTTTACCGGATGCCGTTACTCGTTATAAAGAAAAATTGATGGCTGATGCGATGTTGATTTTTGATGGGCCTAGACATGTTTCGAATCGTCCGACCTTGACCTATGGAGCACGTGGAATCGCGAGTATTACTTTAAAAACTTTTGGTCCAAAGCTACCGCAACACAGCGGACATTATGGCAATTATGCTCCGAACCCAGCTCTTGCCCTTTCTCAGTTGCTAGCCTCAATGAAAGATTCAGAGGGAAGAGTGCTTATCGAAGGTTATTACGATAATATTGTGCTCAGTGATTACGACAAAGAGCAGTTGGCAAAGATTCCTGATGATGAGGTTGCCCTTAGAAAGCGACTTGGTTTTTCGAAAGCGGATGAGGTTGCGGACACTTATCAAGAGAGCTTGCAATATCCTTCATTGAATATTAGAGGGTTACAGTCGGCTTATGTGGGGGCCTCGGCAAGAACGATTGTTCCTGCTACAGCTACTGCTGAGATTGACGTGCGTTTGGTGCCTGAGTCAGAACCGTATCGACTAATGCAGTTAATCAAAACTCATATCGAGAATCAAGGTTTTGCCGTTTTAGATCATGAGCCCAGTGATGAGGAGCGTGGGCAGTTTGATCGTATGGTACAATTGAGCTCTAAAGTATCCTACGCGGCTTTCAGAACTGACATGAATTCGCCGATTGGAGAGTGGTTACGCGCGCAAATGGATCGCGCGGGTTTTGAAGATTTAGTACAGCTTCGGTTGATGGGAGGATCTATACCTATTTCTCCGTTCGTAGAGGCTTTAGGAATCGACGCTGTTATTATACCGACTGTTAATGCTGATAACAATCAACATAGCCCTAACGAGAATATTCGTTTAGGCAATTTCAGAGAAGGGATAACGACGATGCTCAGTTTGCTTAGCGCCCAGGGCTTATAGGGAGAACTCTATAATATTGACGATCTAAATAAGCAGTATGATATTCATCCCATAGGCTAGCATGTCTATGATCACTAAGTCCAGAAGCAGTGGCTCCCCAGGCTCCAGAGTTAATCAAAATTTCTGATCGCTCAAGGTTACTTTCTAGGTTCGCTGACTGGTAATTAATGTAATAATAGAATTCTCCTTTGAACTGATTAGTCATTGCTTCAGTGATGAAACGCGAAGCGGTCAAATGGTCAGAGTGATCGTCTACATTTAAGTCTTCACTCAGTTCGCTGAGGTGTATTTCTAATTGGGTTCCTGTGTGTGTTGTAGTGATCAATTCCTTTAGGGTTCCTAATAAGTCTTCTTTATTAGTGTAGGTAGTACTTTGGTCAATAGCTTTAAAATCGACCACTTGTCTGTTATAGAATTTCTCTAAGCTTTTTTGGTTGTGTAGTGGAAACCCAGAGCCATCCCCATTACCATCAGGAAGTCGAAGAAAATAAACTATCGTGTTGTGGTAGGTGTAAGTAAGTATCGGATGATTTCTAATCATCGTTATCGATCGACTCATTTCATCGCCAATTTTTGATCGATCTTCTGTTGTGTTCGAAAGAAAACGGATGGCTCTTAGCGCACCTTCTTCTCTAGCTTTGTAAAAGGCATCATTCCCCATCCCATGACCGGCATCTCCTGCAGTAAGATGAATGATTACGGTCTTGTCTTCAGCACTCTTGATACTGTTAGCAACATTAGGATTCATGAATAACTGCCAATCGTCTTGATGTGCCACGCCAAACACTCTTGTTGTTTGGGCTGAGAGCAAATTGATACCTAGTAATAATGTAAAAGCGATAGCGAACTTAATTTTCATGAACTAAAGGTTGAGTACAAAACGAAGATACACAAGATGTTCAAGGCGGTCAATGATGAAAAAATGATGATAATTTAAATTTTTGGATATTGTATAGTATTTAAACTTAAAATTCTAATAATCAATATTTTAAATTTATAATTTATGTTTGAAAATAAAATTATGTTTTCGACCTAACTAAGAAGCCTTCTTTCGAGCGGTATTTTTACTTGTTAGAAATTATACATAAATGAGTACTCCGCTTAACAAATTTAGTCAGGCAGTAAGTCAAGACCCAACCCAGCCAGCAGCACAAGCAATGTTGCATGCCATTGGATTAACTAAGGAAGATTTTAAAAAACCTTTTGTTGGTATCGCTAGTACCGGATATGAAGGAAACCCTTGTAACATGCACCTCAACGATTTATCAGTGGTGATTAAGGAGGGCGTTCAGAGTTCTGATTTAGTGGGTCTAATCTTCAACACCATTGGTGTTAGTGATGGTATTTCAATGGGAACGCCGGGGATGCGTTTCTCATTGCCTTCTAGAGATGTGATTGCCGATTCTATTGAAACGGTGGTACAAGCTATGTCTTACGATGCCGTGATCCCTGTAGTAGGTTGTGATAAGAATATGCCGGGTGCACTTATGGCGATGCTTCGATTGAATCGTCCAAGCATTATGGTTTACGGAGGTACTATTGCTTCTGGATGTCACGAGAGTAAGAAATTGGACATCGTATCAGCCTTTGAAGCTTGGGGAGAGAAAGTTGCTGGTAAAATTGATGAGGCTGAATTTAGTTCAGTGGTGGAAAATGCTTGTCCGGGTGCTGGAGCTTGTGGTGGTATGTATACGGCCAATACGATGGCTTCTGCTATTGAGGCTCTTGGTATGACCCTTCCTTATAACTCTTCGAACCCTGCGGTTAGTGTTGATAAAAAAGAAGAATGCGAGCGCATAGGTGCTGCTGTTAGAAAATTAATTGAGCTTGATCTAAAGCCAAAAGATATTGTTACCCGTAAATCAATTGAGAATGCGGTTCGACTGATTGCTGTTTTAGGGGGTTCTACCAATGCGGTACTACACTTCTTAGCAATCACCAGAGCAGCTGAAATCGATTTCACTATTGATGATTTTCAGACCCTTATGGATAAGACCCCATTCTTGGCAGACCTTAAACCTAGTGGTAAGTACCTAATGGAAGACTTACACCGAGTAGGAGGTGTTCCTGCGGTTCTCAAATTCATGCTAGAGAACGATATGTTACACGGCGACTGTATGACCGTTACAGGAAAGACTTTAGCCGAAAATTTAAAAGATGTTCCTTCGCTTGAGGCTGGTCAGGATGTGATCTATCCGGTCAATCAACCGATCAAAGAGTCAGGACATATTCGAATTCTAAAAGGTAACCTAGCTCCAGAAGGAAGTGTTGCTAAAATCACCGGTAAAGAAGGTCTTCAGTTCAAGGGCCCCGCGCGTGTTTTTGAAGGAGAGTATGCGGCGAATGATGGTATTCGAAATGGCGAGGTACAATCTGGCGAGGTAGTAGTTATTCGTTATGAAGGCCCTAAAGGGGGACCAGGAATGCCGGAAATGCTTAAGCCTACAGCTGCAATTATGGGAGCTGGACTCGGAAAGTCGGTGGCGCTTATTACTGACGGACGTTTCTCTGGAGGTACCCACGGGTTCGTGGTAGGGCACATTGTTCCTGAGGCGCAAGAAGGAGGCCCAATCGCACTTATCGAGAATGGAGATATTATTGAAATTAACGCCGAAGACAACACCTTAAATATTCACTTGAGCGATGAGGTTCTCGCAGAGCGTGCTAATAAGTGGAAACAACCTCCATACAAATTCCAAAGTGGGGTCTTATATAAATACATTAAAAATGTCTCAACAGCTTCTCAAGGTTGTGTGACCGATTTATAAATGAAAGAAAAAGCTATGCATATAAGTGGAGCTGAGGCGGTTATTCGCTGCCTTCTCGCAGAGGGTGTAGATCTCATCTACGGATACCCAGGAGGTGCGATCATGCCCGTGTATGATGAGTTGTACAAATTTCAAGACGATCTGCACCATGTGCTTACCCGTCATGAGCAAGGTGCTACTCATGCCGCTCAGGGTTACGCCCGAACTTCAGGAAAAGTTGGAGTAGCAATTGCTACCTCAGGGCCTGGAGCAACGAATTTAATTACCGGTATTGCCGATGCGCAAATTGATTCAACCCCAATGGTTTGTATCACTGGTCAAGTAGGTTCACACCTTTTAGGATCAGACGCCTTTCAAGAAACCGATATTATCGGGATTTCTACTCCGGTAACTAAGTGGAACTATCAGGTTACTGAGGCAAAAGAGATTCCTGAAATTCTGGCTCGTGCATTTTACATTGCAAGATCTGGACGACCAGGTCCTGTCCTAGTCGATATTACTAAAGACGCCCAATTTGGTATGCTCGATTTCGAGTATAAACCGTGCACGGGTATACGAAGCTATAAGCCAGTTCCAACTTTAGATCAAAGTCAAGTAGCAGCTGCGGCAGAGGCCATTAATAAGGCAAAGAAACCACTGATTGTTTGGGGACAAGGGGTAATTCTCGGTAACGCTGAGGCTGAATTCAAGGCCTTCGTTGAGAAGTCAGGGATTCCAGCGGTTTGGACGATACTAGGGCTGTCTGCATTAGAGACTTCTCATCCGCTCAATAAGGGGATGGTAGGGATGCATGGAAACTACGCTCCAAATCTTCTCACCCAAGAATGTGATGTGCTTATCGCTATAGGTATGCGATTCGATGATCGTGTGACTGGCCGATTAGATGCTTACGCGGCTCAAGCTGAGGTTGTACACCTTGAGATTGACCCTGCTGAGATTGATAAAAACGTTCATGCCGATTATCCGGTACTAGGTGATTGTAAGCAAAGTCTTGCTGCACTAATTGAACTTGTAGCTCCCAAAAAATTAGACTCATGGTTATTACGCTTTGACGAATTATACGCCAAAGAATATGAGGTAGTCATTGAAAAAGATACTAAGCCAACCAAGGAAGGTTTAACTATGGGAGAGGTGATCGTTGCTGTGAATAAGGCAGCGGACTCTGATGCTGTTATTGTCACCGACGTAGGCCAACACCAAATGATTGCCTGTAGATATGCAGAATTTGTGCGATCTAAAAGTAATGTGACCTCAGGTGGTTTGGGTACTATGGGGTTTGCCTTACCTGCTGCAATTGGTGCCAAAATGGGAGCTCCAGACAGACAGGTAGTTGCGGTGATTGGTGATGGAGGTTACCAAATGACGATTCAAGAATTAGGTACTATCTTTCAAACCGGAGCAGCAGTTAAAATTCTAGTACT
>Ga0209555_10002051_pt1 | contig 14556 bp, 13 predicted proteins | sample SaaInl85LU_5_DNA_FD_184643 | JGI IMG/M metagenome (GOLD analysis project Ga0209555, IMG submission 184643) | Marine microbial communities from expanding oxygen minimum zones in the Saanich Inlet - ESP_85LU_5_DNA (SPAdes) (version 2) | ecosystem: Environmental > Aquatic > Marine > Intertidal... | reverse complement strand
TAAAGCCCCTCGAACGAGTGTTGTAACGGACGCAGGAATTTTTCGAGGTACGTGTCTGCCCCTTGCAGTTCATTGAACGGGTGGACAACGTTGATGTTGGCGTCTGCAGCAAAGAATGCGGCAACTGCGCCAGAAAAATTGTTTGGATGCTTGAGTGCCTCTGCGTACCGCAGATAGAGTGAACGGTCATGTGATGACATGATATTTCCTTTTGAATGCTTGATGTGGTGGGTCGGGTTACTTGTGACCTGGACCCGCACGCATTCTGGAAAAAGGAATACGACCCGGACGTCTTGAACGCACTGCAACCAAACGCAGGGTTGCGTTTTTGGCAGATGATAGCACAGAAAGAAGGCTCTTTGATCCCATACTGTGACCGTAAAGTTTTCGGTGCGACAGGCAAGAGTAAACCAGCGTTTTACGGCAGCGCTTCCAAGAGAGAGGAAGCCGAATAGGCGTGAGTCCTGTTTAGAAGCCTTGATCTTGCAAAATGACACCAAACAAAGCCGACTTTCGTGCGACTTGCAGCATCGGTTGTTTTGGGCTCTAAGCCGCCATTCGCTGCGGTCCCGAACGGTCGGATAGCCTGAAAGGCTGCTGTCGGGACGAAGCGGCCGTTCCTCGCGTTCAGGCGCAAGTCCGCTCTACTGATCACTGCGGACGTTTACAATCGCGCAATATCAGCCGCTTTGTGAGTTCGCATATCTCAAACCATACTCACCTTCGGCGCACGTGCACCAATGTCTCGACATCCCTTAGCCCCGATTGCCGAAAATTCATCCAATTCAAAATTTAAACTGTTTCAGGCTAGCCTTGAATTCCTCCATGAAATCTAAAGTTATCTTGGACGGTCGTTTGTGGATCGGCCTTACAAGGCAAATTTCATGTGGAACGCTTGGCATAAAGGGGCGAGAATCGATCCGGTCTTGGTAAGTTCGCGCGTCAAGTTCGCTCACCACGGACACGCCAACACCCTGCGCGACAAGTTCGCACGCAGCCGTAAATTGACGCGTTTCGACGACATAGGTCGGACGTACCGATGCCCTTGCGAACACATCATTCAAGGTTTGGTAGAAGCTGCTATCGCGACGGGTGTGGACAAAACGCTCCTTGTCCAAATGTCGCGCATCAACCTGTTTGAGGCCCTGAAACCTATGTCCCTTGGGAAAGATGCAAACGGTTCTGACACTCAGCCTTTTACTTTCAATCGCAGGGTGCCCGTCAAACCCGTCTGTGATGCCGCAATCATACTGCTCGCCGACAATCCATTCTAGAATCCGTTCTGGGCGATCTGGTTCAAGGGTGATTGTTACGTCCGGTCGCGCCTTTAGAAAACTGGTGACGACAGCGGGCAAGTGGCTTGTGGCAAAGCCGGGAAGGCAAGCGATACTTAGGTGCCCCGACGTCTTGTCGTATACGTTCTGGCTGGTCTCCGTGATGTTCTTCATCACGCCCAAAACCCGCGCGATATCAGGCAGGATGTAACCTGCTTCTTGGGTGGGCACCAAACGGCCATCTTTGCGGTTGAGCAGTGCAAAACCAAGCTCACCCGACAAATCCGCCAGCAACCGGCTGACCGCGGGTTGCGAGATTCCTAAATTTTGTGCGGCGCGAGTCATGCTCCCGTGATCTACGACAGATTTAAGGGCCTCGAGTTGTCGCAGTCTGGGTCGTGTTGTCATGGCAGGGTCCAATATCCAGCAAATACATAATGTTATGTTATAAATCACAGTCAAGAAATAGTCTTGAATTATGCGAATGCTCGGATAACGTGAACGAATTCCGCGGGGGCGAGGAGGTCGCCGCGATTCCTGGGAGGAACACATGAAAAACTTAACAACTGGCGCTTTGATCGCCGGATCAACGATGCTTTCGCCGTTTGCGGCCTATGCAGAAACCGAAGTCCACTTCTGGCATGCCTTCACGGGCCGCCTTGGTGAACTGGTCGCAGCGCAGGTTGAGGACTTCAACGCAAGCCAAGACGAATACACCGTCATCGCATCCCACAAGGGCAACTATTCCGAGACCCTGAACGCAGGCATCGCGGCCTTCCGCGCCGGCGAGCAGCCGCAGATCCTGATGGTCTTCGAGGTCGGCACGGCCACAATGATGTCGGCCGAGGGCGCAGTGCGCTCTGTCACCGAAGTGATGCAGGAGTCAGGCGCCGAGTTTGACCCGGACGCCTACATCGGAGCGGTCAACGGCTATTACACAACGACCGAAGGCGAAATGCTGTCGCTTCCATTCAACGCATCCACGCCCGTTTTGTGGGTGAACCGCGATGCATTTGAGGCTGCTGGCGTTGACCCTGACACCGATCTTTCCACATGGCAGAACGTTGGTGAGGTTTTGACGGCATTGCAGGACGGCGGCAGCACTTGCCCACTGACAACCGCTTGGCAGTCTTGGATTCACCTTGAAAATTTCAGCGCCTATCATGACGTACCTTTCGCCACGCAGGAAAATGGTTTTGCTGGCACAGACACAGAACTGGCGTTCAACAGCGCCGCACAGGTTGCCCATATTTCAGCCATGGGCGAATGGGCCGCTGACAATAAATTCATCTATCTGGGTCGCCGCAACGAGGGTGGTGCGAACTTCCGTTCGGGCGAATGTGCATTGTTCACCGAAAGCTCTGCCGGCTATGCGGGCATCAGCTCCGAGGCTGAATTTGCGTTTGATGTTCGTCCGCTTCCCTATTGGGAAGGCGTTGGCAATGCGCCACAAAACACCATTATCGGCGGTGCATCTTTGTGGGTGATGGAAGGGCATGAAGACGCTGAATATGAAGGCGCTGCACAGTTCCTTGCGTATCTGTCCTCTACGGACGTGCAGGCGCAATGGCACCAAGACACGGGCTATCTGCCGATCACAAATGCCGCTTCTGACGCAACACGCGCCGCAGGTTTTTACGACGAAAACCCCGGCACGGATGTGTCCGTTATCCAAATGACCGCCAATGATCCGACAGCAAACTCCAAAGGCCTGCGCCTTGGGTCGTTCGATCAGATCCGTGCCATCATTGATGAGGAGCTTGAGGCCGTTTGGGCTGGCGACAAAGATGCCCAGACTGCGCTCGACAGTGCTGTGATGCGTGGCAATGCTCTTCTGCGCCGCTTCGAAGCGGCTAACTAGGAATGACAAAGAAACGGGCGGCCAATATCGGTCGCCCGTTTCCATTTGGGGGCAGCATACATGGAAAAACGGGTTACGTTCAAAGGCTGGATCTTGCCGCTGTGCCTTATTGCGCCGCAAGTCCTGGTGTCCGCGATCTTCTTTTTCTACCCCGCAGGACAAGCCATTTGGCAATCCCTGTTCATCCCCGATCCGTTCGGCTTGTCGATGCAATACGTCGGCACAGGCAATTTCGAATACCTGTTGTCAGATCCGTATTACCGTACCTCATTCTTGACGACGGCAATCTTCTCGACCCTTGTGACCCTGTGTTCGATGATCCCCGCGCTGTTTTTGGCCGTGGTCGCAGACCGCTTGATCAAAGGCGCGGGTGTCTACCGCACCATGTTGATCTGGCCCTATGCCGTCGCCCCCGCCATCGCGGGCGTGCTCTGGCTGTTCATGTTCAACACCCGCGTCGGCGTGGTATCTTGGTACCTCGGCCAGCTTGGCTATGACTGGAACCATGTTTTGAACGGTGGTGAGGCCATGGGCTTGGTCGTCGTGGCCTCCGCTTGGGGTCGCATCAGCTACAACTTCCTGTTCTTCTTTGCAGCACTTCAGGCCATCCCGCAATCGGTCATCGAAGCCGCGGCCATTGACGGCGCGCGGTTCTGGAAACGGTTCTGGACGATCGTGCTGCCGCTGTTGTCGCCAACCACGTTCTTTTTGCTGGTCGTCAACATCGTCTACGCGTTCTTTGAAACCTTCGGTGTGATCCACACCATCACCAGCGGCGGACCGCAGCAATCCACCACGATCCTTGTTTATAAGGTTTTCTCGGACGGGTTCGTGGGCCAGGACCTCGGCTCATCAGCCGCCCAATCGGTGATCTTGCTGGTCGTTGTCGGGGCGCTCACCATCTTCCAGTTCAAATTCATCGAGCGGAGGGTGCACTATTGACCACCACCGTTCATCCCAACCCGAACGATCCGCCCCCCGGCATGGTCGAAAGGCGCGGCGCAGGCCTTTGGCTGTCCCACGTTATCATGATCACAGGTGTTTTGATCGTGTTCTTTCCGATCTGGCTGGCCTTTGTGGCCTCCACGGTGACGCAACCTGAAATCGTGCAGCCGCCGATGCCGCTGTTGCCCGGTGATCAGTTTTGGAACAACTACCGCGAGGCGCTTTTTTCAGGCGTCAATGTGCCCGTAGCGACCATGCTATTCAACAGCCTGATCATGGCCATGGGCATTGCGATTGGAAAAATCATCATCTCGCTGCTGTCCGCCTTCGCCATCGTCTATTTCAAATTCCCCGGGAAAATGATCTTCTTCTGGATGATTTTCCTGACTCTCATGCTGCCGGTCGAAGTGCGCATCGTCCCTACGTATGAGGTCGTCGCAGGGTTCGGGATGCTCAACAGTTACGGCGGGTTGATCCTGCCGCTGATCGCATCGGCCACCGCGACGTTCCTGTTCCGCCAATTCTATATGACGATCCCCGACGAGTTGGCCGAGGCCGCGCGGGTAGACGGCGCATCGCCCATGCGGTTCTTCTGGGACATCCTGTTCCCGATGAGCCGCACGAACATCGCCGCTCTGTTTGTGATTTTGTTTATCTACGGCTGGAACCAATACCTCTGGCCCCTGCTCATCACAACGGATCCGTCGATGAACACCATCGTCATGGGCATCAAACAGATGTTCCCTTCAGGTGACGACACAGCAAACTGGCCTGTCATCATGGCCACCTCAATTTTGGCCATGATCCCCCCGATCGTCGTCGTCATCTCTATGCAAAAACTGTTTATCCGCGGTCTCGTGGACAGCGAAAAGTAGGCAATCATGGCAACTGTAACGCTCACCGACATAAAGAAACGTTTTGGCAGAACGCAGGTTATCCACGGCGTCAGTACAGCCATTGAGGACGGCGAATTCATCGTCATCGTCGGGCCATCGGGTTGCGGGAAATCCACATTGCTGCGCATGGTTGCAGGGCTTGAATCCGTGTCAGGGGGCGAGATCAGCATCAACGATAAGCGCGTCAATGAATTGGAACCGATGGACCGCGACATCGCGATGGTGTTTCAAAACTATGCGCTTTATCCGCATATGTCGGTCCGCGAAAACATGGGCTACGGTCTCAAGATTGCGAAGTTGCCCAAGTCCGAGATCAACGTAAAAGTAGAGGCCGCCGCCAAGCTGTTGCAGTTGGAAGATTACCTCGATCGCCGCCCGCGTGACCTGTCAGGCGGGCAACGCCAGCGTGTCGCCATGGGCCGCGCAATTGTACGTGAACCCGCGGTGTTCTTGTTCGACGAACCGCTGTCTAACCTCGACGCTAAACTGCGCGTGCAAATGCGTCTAGAAATCCGCGACCTGCAAAACCGTCTTGGCATCACGTCGCTGTACGTCACCCACGATCAGGTCGAGGCGATGACAATGGCCGACCGCATGATCGTCATGAACGCAGGGCGCGCAGAGCAAATAGGTACCCCTCTTGAGGTGTATGAACGCCCGCAAACCCTGTTCGCCGCGCAGTTTATTGGCAGCCCGTCGATGAACGTACTGGACGGTGAAGTCACATCGGATGGTCTGACCATTGGCGATGCAAAAGTGCCGACACAAATGAAAACCATTGGCAAAGTGACGGTCGGTATTAGACCCGAACACATCATCGCAGACCCCGCGGGTCCGTTGTCAATCACCGTTCAAATGGGCGAGCCGTTGGGTGCTAATACCCTGTTGCATGGGCGGATTACGGGAAACAATGACGCCTTCACGTTGAGTCTGCCCGGCGTTCATCACGCCGTGGCTGGTGAAGTCGTGCGGTTCGGCGTTGACCCGTCAAACTTGCATTTCTTCGATCCAGAAAGCGGCGCTCGGCTGGACGATTAGAGTCAAATTGAATTCGCTAAAGGAACCACAGCGCCACATCATCGGCCTCCCTGAGCTACATTCGAAGATCAAAAATAACCTGAGCTTTGGCAGTATGCCAATCTTATGTCATTGCATGGCGACCGAGGGTCCGTCAGAAGTGACACTATTCCGATCAATTAGCATATCGCAACGAATGGCCGCTTCTCGCACGCTACCCCCATTCGTGCAGCTTGCAGCATTGGTCACTTTGGGCTCATTCCTGCCGTTCTCCGCTTCGCGGCAACCGCCACTTAGGTCGCCTCAAGCAACGTTACTCACGGCCCTAAGCTGCCGTTCACTACACCGTCGCAATGCTGCAGTCGCAGCCCGCATAGCGGACCTTGGTCGATACCGCAGCATTTCGGCGCGCACAGATGACCGCACTGCGGGACAAACCCGTCGCTCAGACACTTTGAACTGGGTGCGGAAATGATCAATGCAGGCCCGTCGACGCGAGGGGCTCAGAAGTTTCCCGATGCGGCCTCCTTCAAGATTAGCTGGTCCAGCGTCAGGTCAGAAACTGCGCTACGCAGACGCTCGTTCTCTTTCTGCAGCCGCTTCAACTCCTTGAGTTGTTCTATGCCCATTCCACCGTACTTCTTCTTCCAGCGGTAATAGGTTTGTTCCGTCACGATGATCTGCCGGATCGCATCAATCTGGGGCATGCCTTGCCCCATCAGGACTTCAACCTGCCGTAAATTCACGACAATCTCTTCGGGCTTGGGTCTCTTAATAGCCATCTTTGGTCCTGCGCTTTCCTAACTATAGGGGCGGACCACTTCAAAGGGGGAGGCTGAAGCTATACAGCATCAGTAAAACTGATTTAGTTGGTTTTTCCGCCCAATTAAAAGTCTTTCAGCCATGGCCTTTCAAAATTCTCTCGGCAACAGCGCTTCGGGAAGGTTCTGATAGCAAACAGGCCGGAGGAAACGACGGATGGACAAGGTGCCAACCGACGTAGCACCGAAGTTGGTCGATGCAGGATAAGGGCCGCTATGAACCATACTGTCAGCCACTTCCACACCTGTAGGAAAGCCGTTGATCAACACCCGACCCGCCTTGCGCTCGATGATTGGCATCAGGGATTTCGCCTGCTCTGTATCGGCGTAGTCCATATGAATGGTGCAAGTCAGCTGACCTTGTATGCGTCTGGCGATCTCGGCCATCTCGCTGGTATCCTGGGCCTCTACAACAATGCCAAGTGGTCCAAAGACTTCTTCTTGCAAGTCGTGATCCGCCAGCCAGTCGCGTGCGGAGATGCGAAAGAGATATGGCTTGGCTTCACGTCCATCGCAAGAAGTTCCCAAAAGTTCCTTTGCACTGGCTGTTCTGGTAATGCGGCCCACTCCATCGCGATAGGCCTGCGCAATGCCATTGGTCAGCATGGTTTGCGCCGCGGTATCCCTAAGTGCGCTTTCAGCTGCACTGACAAAGGTCTCGGCCCCGGGCAGGACAACCGCGATGCCGGGATTGGTGCAGAACTGTCCAGCGCCCATGGTCAGAGATCCTGCCCAACCCGCGCCAATTTCTGTACCACGCGACTTGATCGCTTCGGGCAACAGAAACATCGGGTTGATGGAGCCAAGCTCGCCAAAGAACGGTATCGGCTCGGGACGTGCAGCACACAGATCAAACAGCGCTCGCCCGCCACGCAGAGACCCAGTAAATCCAACAGCGCGGATCAGGGGGTGTTGCACAAGGGCCATGCCCACATCATGAGTATCCCCTTGGACAATGCTGAAGACGCCTGGATGCGTGCCTGCCTTTTCGATGGCGGCGTGGATCGCTTCGGCCACGATTTCGCCCGTGCCGGGATGCGCCGGGTGCCCTTTGACCACTACAGGGCAGCCTGCTGCCAAGGCGGCCGCCGTATCGCCACCCGCCGTTGAAAAGGCCAGCGGGAAGTTTGACGCACCGAACACTGCGATCGGGCCGATAGGCCGCTGGATCATCTTCAGATCAGGACGCTGCAACGGGGCACGGTCTGGCAAGGCCACGTCATGACAACGGTCAAGGTAATCACCCTTAGCGATGTGTTCAGCAAACAGGCGCAACTGCCCTACGGTCCGCCCTCGCTCGCCCTGAAGCCGCGCCTCGGGCAGGCCACTTTCCTGGGTGCCGATCTCAGTGATCGCCTCGCCGCGGGCGTCAATTTCGTCTGCGATAGCATTCAAAAACGCAGCACGGCTTGCAGTGGTGCTATAACCGTACGACCAGAACGCCTCTTCTGCCGCCTCACAGGCTTGATCTACGAGATCGGGAGTGCCAACATAGAAATCGTGCGCGTCTCCATGAGCCGGATCGGACTGGAACGTCTGCCCCGTTTCGCGCCATATGCCTGCGATCAAGTGTTTTCCGTGGGGTATGAAGCTCATGATTTGGGTTCCGTATCATTGTTTTTTGGGCAGAGTGCTGGGTGACGGTGGCATGGCTTAGTGAGGTTTCACCGAAAGCAAATGTCACGGGTGGCGTGCTCGATCTCTCTCAAGAAGCCCATAGATGGCGTGCTCACGTCGACGCCTCAGTTGTCGCATTGTGCACCATGCGCACCAACAAATCGAAGGCCTGCCGTGTGGCACCCACATTGGCGATACCTTGACCTGCGATATCAAAGGCCGTTCCATGGGCTGGCGTTACGATTGGGATTGGCAGGCCGCCGGCCACGGTGACACCCCGCTCGAACCCCATCAACTTGATCGCGATCTGGCCCTGATCGTGGTACATCGTGACCACCGCGTCGACCTCGCCGCGCTTGGCCTTGAGGAACACGGTATCCGACGGCCATGGCCCTGTGACGTTCATCTGCCGGTCCTGAAAGGCTTTTACCACAGGTCCGATTACGTCGATCTCTTCGCGTCCAAACTTGCCATTGTCCCCAGCATGCGGGTTCAAGGCGGCCACGGCCACATGCGGGCGGGTCTTGCCAGACCGTGCAAGGGTATGATGAGCCAATTCAATCGCGCGCTCAATCCCAGGCCCGTCGATATTGGCTGCTACGTCCTTCAAACCGATATGGCTGGTGACCCGCGTCGTCATCAGATCGTCAAGTACATTGATTTCCGAGTGATACCCGGTGAAGCCCAGATACTGTGCCATATAGCGATGCTCGTCTTCGGCACTGAGCCCGGCCGATGTCATGGCTGCTTTGTTGAACGGTGCGAACATCACCCCATCTACCAACCCAGACTGAGCAAGATCCAGCGCCTTGTCGAGACAGCGCAACGACGTTATGCCTCCAGCGACGGTTACTTCGGCCACGCGGACATCGGACGGCTCGATGGTTTGCAAGTCCAGATGTGCGAGGCCGCTGAAGCTGTCGATCTCGTTATCTGAAATCGTGTCAAGCTCCAGCTCAAAACCTGCTTGCTCGGCTCCGCGCTGCCATAAGTGCCGGTCACCCACCAGAAGGATGTCGGCGGCCTTGCGGACATCGTCCTCGACCAGCAGCTTGGCAATCAGTTCGGGCCCGATACCGGATGGATCGCCGGGCACAATCGCGAGCTTGGGATGCATCACTCGGTCTCCTTTTGAGCTTTGACCTCAGCCATCGCTGCGGCAATGTTGATCTCGGCAGTTCGCAAATGCTGCTTTAGCGCGCGCCGAGCCGCCTTTGAGTCGCGTGCTTTCAGAGCTTCGACGATATCCAGATGTTCGCGGCGCGTGCCTTCCCGGCTGGAAACGCGTTGGGATGATAGGAACCGGACTCTCCAAAGGCGTGCATTGTAGGTGGAGTGAGATTCAAACAAAGCGCTGTTGCCCGATGCTTTGACGATGTTGTCATGAAACTCCATATCGCGCCGAAATGCTTCGAGCTGACCATCGGCATCGCGTGCTTCCTTGATCGAGTCGTTCAGCCGTTCAATTTTTTCTAGTTGCTTGTCTGTGGCAACTTCGCACACCAACTCCCCCGCCAGCGCTTCCAGTGCGCCTTGAACGCGCAACCAATCATTGATCTCATCAAGTGACGGATCGGCCACCACGGGCCTGCGGGTCGGGCCGTAGTCGATCAATCCCTCGCTTTCGAGAATGCGCAGCGCCTCTTTCAACGGTGTTCGTGATATCCCGAAGGCCTCGGCCAGATCGCGTTCGCGCACGGGCATTCCCGGGTCGAGTTTTCCAAGAAGGATGAATTCGCGCAAGTTGTCCGCGGCCTCAGCGGCAAGCGATTTGCGGGGTTTCAACTCCGCAAAACTACGCAACTCATTTGTCCAAGCCGTGTCGCTCATGTCATTTCCCCCACCGCAGGACCAAGGGATCAAGTGGTTTCAACAGCTCTATCAATCGTGTCCGGATCGCTGGATGGAGCGGTGGGATCGGGTGGCGGCAGAACTCGGACTTGATCACCCCCCCTTCAACCATTGCAGCTTTGCAAGATTGCCAGCCGCATTGCCGGTTCTCATGGTTGATCGCCATGGCTACCCGACCATAGGCTTCGGTCGCACCTGCGACATCGCCGGCGTAGTGTCTGGTTAACACTGGCTTGATCTGGTCTACGATCATGCCACTGGTCATCGACCCTGTAGCGCCAGCATCCAAATCGGCCAGCAGTGTGATCGCCTCTTCTCCATCGAAAGGGGCTTCGATTGCATCACCGCCCGCTTCAATCAACGCTCGGATTTTGTTTGCGGCGCGTGGACATTCGATCTTGAACAACTTGACCATCTCAATCTCTTGCGCCATGCGCACCAGAAGCGGCACGGACAGGTCGACCCCTGACAAGGGCGCGTCCTGCACCATGATAGGAATGCCCACATCGCTTACGGCGGCGAATTGTTCAAAGCTTTGCTCCGGCGTACCCTTCAGCAGCGCGCCGTGATAGGGCGGCATCATCATAACGATGTCCGCGCCTAGCTCCTTGGCAAAGCGCGCGCGCTCCACCGCGATCTGCGTGGCATAGTGGCTGATGGTCACAATCACCGGAACGCGGCCCGCGATGTGCTCAACACTCAAGCGCGCCAGAACTTCGCGTTCGGCATCGGAAATCAGGAACTGTTCCGAGAAATTGGCCAAGACGCAAATGCCATCGGCCCCCTGATCGATCAGGCAATCGAGCACGCGTTTCATTCCGTCCAAATCGAGCCTACCGTCATCGTTGAACGGTGTCGGCGCTACAGGCCATATTCCAGTATAGTGATTCATTCGATAATCTCAAAGTGTTTCAAGTGTTTGTCCGTGATCGAAATACCCAAGCCCGGAGTGTCTTCATCCAGTTGCAGATACCCATCCACCGCCTCGGCGTCGCCTTCGAAGATGTAATAGAACAACTCGTTGCCAACCTCGACGTCAAAGACTGGGAAGTATTCGCTGATCGGGCAATTCGAGTTGGCCATCGTCAGGTGGTAGTTGTGCATCTGGCCGGCATGCGGAATGACCGGGATCTGAGCCGCCTCGGCAATGGCGTTGATCTTTTGCGCAGCGGTGATACCGCCCACGCGGTTGGTGTCGTATTGCAGGATACTGACGGCCTTTCGGTTGATCAATTCTGCGCAACCGATGACGCTGAATTCATGCTCCCCACCCGAGATCGGTACGATCCCCATGGCGTTCAGTTCGGCATAGCCTGACACATCATCCGCAATCACTGGCTCTTCCAGCCAGCGCGGTTCGAACTTTTCCAGTTTGGGCAGTATCCGCTTGGTATAATCGAGGTTCCAGCCCATGTAGCATTCAAGCATCAGATCGACGTCATAGCCCAGCACCTCGCGCAGCGCTTCCACGCGCTTGAGGTTCTCCCGCATCCCCTTCATGCCATCCTTGGGACCAAAGCCAAAACGGGATTTAAATGCCTGATAGCCGTGGCTAGCAGCTTCTTCAGCCTCGCGCTGCATCGCCTCGACGCTATCTGCGTAGAGCTTGGAATAATAGACTGGGATCTTTTCCTTGGTGCGACCGCCCAGCAGCTTGAACACCGGCTTGCCCACCAGCTTGCCCATGAGGTCCCAAATCGCGATGTCGATGGCCGAAATGGCCGTCATACCGATGCCCTTGCGACCCCAGGCATGGGTGCGGCGGTACATCTTTTCCCACAGATAGGCATAGTCAAACGGGTCCTCGCCGATGACCAGTGGCGCATACCAATCATCAATCGCTTTCTTCACGACCGTAGGAGCCAGCGCGGCGTTGCCGATCCCGATGGTACCATCCTCGGTCTCAACCTCGCAGGTCAGCCATTGATGGAACCGGAAAGAGGCCATGGCATCGCCCTTGATCCAAAGTGCGTCTGACGCATTGGTACAGAAATTACCCTGTGGCGGCACGGTGGGGCCGGTCCAATTCCAGACACGTGTACGGACGGATTTGATTTTGGTCATGGGTTACTCTCCAGTAGATCTCAACGGGTCGCGCTGTGTGAACAGTTGCCAGAAATACGGCCCGAACAATGCAAGGATCGTGAGCAAAAAGAACAGCAAGGACAGCGGGCGGGTGAACATAAGCCACCATTGATCATCCAGCATGATCAGGGACTGGCCCAAACGTTTTTCCAACATACCGCCAAGGATCAGGCCAATGGCAAGCGGCACGACGGAATAGCCAAAGCGGCGCATGAAATAGCCGATCACGCCTGAGAACAGAGCGATGTAGACATCCAGCATGGATTGATCCAGCGCATAGGCCCCAACAATCGAAAAGGTAAAGACAATGGGCCAAAGGATTTGCACCGGGACAAAGGTCACACGGGCGAAGATCTTCGCCCCGAACAGGCCCACGAAGATAAACATTACATTCACCAGCAGCATCGCCCAAAAGATCGCATAGGCGAATTCAGCCTGCTCGGTGAACATGGTGGGGCCCGGCTGTAACCCGTGGACCATCAGGCCCGCCAAAATGACCGCCGCCGTTGGGCTTCCGGGAATTCCTAGCGCAAGGGTCGGCACCATGGCCCCTCCAGTGGCTGAGTTGTTGGCAGCCTCGGAGCCGGCGATGCCTTCAATGGCACCTTTGCCGAATTCTTCAGGTGTCTTAGACCAACGTCTGGCCTCGTTATAACCGATCATTGACGCAACAGTGGCGCCCTCAGCAGGAAGTATCCCGATAAAGGTGCCAATGCCAGAGCTGCGTAAAATGGTTTTCCAAACCTTGCGGTAGTCTTCGCGAGAGGGCAGTTTAATGGCCTTCATCTGTATTAGCTTGCGTTCAGCCTGAAGACGTTCGGCCTGCACTAGCAGCTCAGAGATACCAAAAACGCCGATCATAACGGGCACAAACCCGATCCCTTCGGACAATTCATTGAATCCGAAAGTAAATCTCTCCACAGTAGTCAACAGGTCCTTACCCACCGTTGCCAGCAGAATACCAAGCGAGCCCGCGATGATGTTCTTCATAGGAGTTCCATCGCCAATGGTCGCTAGCATCGAAATGCCAAAGACGGTCAGCGCGAAATACTCAGGCGGTGCAAAATTGTAAGCCATGCGCGCCAATAGTGGGGCGGCCATCATCAGACAAACGATCGAAATGATCCCACCAATTGTCGAGGATACCGTCGCCATGCCAAGTGCACGGCCCGCCTCGCCGCGTTGTGCCATTGGAAAACCATCAAGGCATGTAGTGGCGCTGGCCGATGTGCCGGGGGTATTGATCAGGATGGCCGTGATTGCGCCCGCAAAAGTGGCTGCGCAGTAGATCGTGGTCAAGATTGCGATGGCAGGAATTGGATCCATTGTTATTGTGAAGGGCAGCAAGAGTGCCGCACCCGTGGTTGCGTTCAGCCCTGGCAGCGCGCCGATGATCACCCCGCCCAGCGTAGCCGCAAACAGCAGCACAAGTAGTTGCGGATCCATGAGCGCATATAGCCCTGCGAAAAGAGGTTCCATAAGCATCACCCGTACCAAAGATTGGTGAGGAACCCGCGCGGAAAGCGGATCCGGAACACCATGTCAAAAAGCAGGAAAATCGTCGCTGGACTTACAATAGCAACGAGGCCCAGCCCCCAAAAGCGGCGTTCACCCCACGCCCATGCCAGCGCACCGGCAAAGACGCCAAGCCCTAGGAATAGATCGATCTGCGACAGCAGCGCAAAGACAGCGAAAAGGCCCAGACTAGTCCAAACATTGATCCCCACAGGTTCATTTTCGACCGGTTTTTCAAAAATCATCACCAACACCGACAGCGCCGCAATTATCAACAGCACCATCTGCGGAAAATCTTCGGGTTGCATGCCGCGCAATAGGATCGGTGGCACTCGGTCAAATTGGGTACTGAGCCAATAGGCCAGCAGGCAAAAGGCGATAGTGCCACAAGGCACTGTGTAACGCGTCATCGGATCATTCCTGAGGAAGTGGGTGAAAAGGTCGGTCCGCCCTCCATAGGGCGGACCGTATGAGGCTTATTCGATGAAGCCCAACTCACGCAAAGCAGAATCCATATCCGCCTGCATCGACGTTAGCTGATTGCCCCAGACTTCAGAGCCCGCAACCGATGTCGCGTCGAGACCTACCGAGGTCAGGAAGCCTTGATACACGGTGTGGCCCATCGCACTCATCAAAGCTGCTTCGATCGTGGCTGCCACATCATCCGGCGTATC
>Ga0209555_10002046_pt1 | contig 14584 bp, 14 predicted proteins | sample SaaInl85LU_5_DNA_FD_184643 | JGI IMG/M metagenome (GOLD analysis project Ga0209555, IMG submission 184643) | Marine microbial communities from expanding oxygen minimum zones in the Saanich Inlet - ESP_85LU_5_DNA (SPAdes) (version 2) | ecosystem: Environmental > Aquatic > Marine > Intertidal... | reverse complement strand
GGCATTTTTAATAGTTCTGTCGCTGCTTATTTGCTTTTCAGCAACTTGAACAGCATTAATCGTAAAATGGGTGTTTAGTTTAGATCGCAAACTCTCAGAAAGATTGGTCATTTCTTCAAAGGTACGCGCCCCTTTTTGCCATAACCATTCATCTACTTGTTTAGCTCGAAAGGGCTTTTCGCCAATAGTGGTGAAAAAAGTAGCCAGTTCAGCTGTATTTAAGTCCCGAATGTTGTTTTTTGTATTCTTCTCCATTTCGCGGCAAAGTTAATGTTTATTTTTGTCCTCATAGAGCAAAGATTATGAGATACCTCAGCGCAGATATAATTTTCCCAATCAACAGTAAACCAATCAAAAATGGTATAATTAAGGTAACCGAATCAGGTGAAATAATAAGGGTATTCTCAAGCAAAGAAAAAATCCCAAACGCTGAAGTGGAATTTTTTGAAGGAGCTTTATGTCCGGGCTTTATCAATACGCACTGCCATTTAGAGCTATCTCATTTAAAGAATCAAATTAGTGAAAAAACGCATATCGATGGGTTTGTAAAAGAACTGCAATCGAAACGAGAAGCAACAACAGATACAATTTATGCTGCTATAGTAAAGGCCGACCAAGAAATGATTAAAAACGGCATAGTGGCTGTGGGAGATATATCTAATGGAAATTCAACATTTAGCACCAAAGCAAAGAGCAAAATTTATTACCATACTTTTTTAGAATTATTTGGGTTTAACCCATCTCAAGCACCAGAAGTTTATAATCGAGCAAAAGCGCTAAGAAACGAACTGCATCAACTAAAATTAAACAGCTCCATAGTTCCGCATAGCCCTTATTCGGTTTCAGAGGAATTATTTAGTCTTATTCGTGAAAACCATGCCTATAACGACCCATTTTGCATTCATAATCAAGAAAATAAAGATGAAAACACCTTCTACCAAAGCGGCGAAGGAAGGTTAGCTGAAATGCTAAAAAGTTTTGGAATATCATTAGATCATTGGAAGGCTGAATACCCAAGTTCATTACAGGGATACCTAAGAAAATTACCAACAGATAGCCGAGTACTCTTCGTTCACAACACATTTACCTCAGCTGAAGATTTAGAAATAGCGAAGAAGCATTTTAAAAATCCTTATTGGTGCTTCTGTCCCAATGCAAATCAATACATTGAAGATACACTACCCAATATTCCATTATTTGCGGAGAAAGAAGTTAAGTGCACCATCGGAACCGATAGTTTAGCCAGCAATTATGCCCTTTCCGTATTAGATGAATTAAAAGTTATTGCTTCAGCATTTCCACAAATAGACTCCTCCGTTTTAATACAGTGGGCTACTTTAAATGGTGCCGAGTTTTTAGGATTAGAAAAGCAGCTGGGATCGCTTGAAAAAGGAAAAGTCCCTGGTATAAATTGGCTCAGAGATTTGGAAAATGGGCAGATTGGGTCGGAAACTTCTATTGAAAAAATAATTTAATCCTTTATTAGTACTTCAGCCACTTTCAAATCAAATGGCGTGGTTAATTTGATGTTTTCTCTATTCCCTTGGAATAAAAAAATTGGTTCGCCTAAGACTTCTACTACTGATGCATCATCTGTAAAGGTTTCTGAGAATTCCTGCTCATACGCCTTATGCAATAACTCCAACTGAAAAACTTGTGGAGTCTGCACCAATCGATAATCTGCACGATTTAAGGCTTCATTCTTCGATTCATTAACAAATCGAATAGAATCTACAACAGAAACAACTGGAACCGCTGCTTGATAGCTTTCTGCAGCTTCATAGCCCTTTTGGATGGTTTCAGCATTTACAAATGGACGAACTCCATCATGCACGGCTACTAATCCCGGCTCTGTTATTAAAGCCAATCCATTTTTTACAGAATGAAATCGAGTAGCTCCACCTGCTGTAACCAAAACAGGAACTTCAAATCCATATTCGGTTTGAAGCTCCTGCCAGTATGTTATTTGCTCCTTTGGGAGCACAAGAATTAGTGTAATTGCTGAATCAGTTTTGTAAAACTGCTCAATGGTTCGCATTAAAATAGGTCTACCTCCAATAGTTATAAACTGCTTAGGAAGTTCGGAATTCATTCGATTTCCTTTTCCACCGGCAACTATTATTGCAAACCGATTCATGATTTATATAATCAACATTGCATCACCATAACTGTAAAATCTATACTTCTCTTTGATTGCCTCTTTGTAAGCTTTCATGATTAAATCATAACCTCCAAAAGCTGCAGTCATCATTAATAAAGTAGATTCTGGTGTGTGAAAATTAGTAATCATTGCATCAGCGATACTAAAATCATAAGGAGGGAAAATAAATTTATTTGTCCATCCTTTGTGCGCTTTTAAAAATCCATCAGTAGATACTGAAGTTTCAATTGTACGCATACTCGTGGTACCAACAGCTACAATTTTCTTTTTATTCTTTTTGGCGCTGTTTACGATTTCTGCATTTGCCTCGTCTACCTCAGCTTGCTCAGAATCCATTTTGTGCTTCGTTAAATCCTCAACTTCTACCGAACGGAAAGTTCCTAAACCTACGTGAAGTGTTACATAAGCAAAATCAATCCCCTTGATCTCCATTCGCTTCAATAGATTTTTAGAAAAGTGTAATCCGGCAGTTGGAGCTGCTACAGAACCTTCATTCTTAGCATAAACTGTTTGGTATCTTTCTTCATCTTCCGGCTCTACAGCTCGTTGAATATACTTTGGAAGCGGTGTTTCTCCTAATCGCTCTACAATTGCTTTGAATTCTTCATGCGAACCATCAAACAAGAAACGTAAAGTTCTTCCTCTAGATGTTGTATTATCAATTACCTCAGCAACTAAATCATCGTCACCAAAATATAATTTATTTCCAATTCGAATTTTACGTGCAGGATCTACTAATACATCCCATAATAAACTCTCTCTGTTTAGCTCTCTCAATAAGAAAACCTCGATTTTTGCACCGGTTTTCTCTTTGTTACCATATAAACGAGCAGGAAAAACCTTCGTATCGTTCATGATAAAAACATCACCTTCATCGAAATACTCCAATACATCTTTGAACATTCTATGTTCAATTTCTCCCGTATCTCTATGAACCACCATCATTCTGGATTCATCTCTATTTTCTGCAGGATGCTCTGCTAATAATTCTTCAGGTAAATCAAACTTGAACTTAGATAACTTCATTTGTATAATATTAATTTATGGAGTCAATTTTTGCGGATGCAAAGTTAATAATTAAAACTTAAATCGTTTTACGCTTGAATTGTTTACAATGATTCATAAAAATCATCAATCTTCAAGGCTTCGTCAACGGAGTAATCGCCAATTTTGGTGCGCTTAAGTGCGATTAAATGGCCACCACTTTCTAACAGTTTCCCGAAATCATGCGCAATGGATCGAATATAAGTTCCTTTACTACATTCTATTCTGAAATGCACTGCAGGAAAGTCTGAAACGTCGATATCAAATGCATAAATCTGCACACGTTTCGTTTTTAGTTCAGGCTTTTCTCCTTTCCTAGCAAGATCATAAGCGCGCTGACCATCCACTTTCTTTGCCGAAAAATCAGGCGGCATTTGATCGTTATCTCCTAAAAAAGATTCGCTAATCTGCTTCATTTGACTTTCAGTAATGTGATCTGTAGGAAACGAAACGTCTATATCTGTTTCTAAATCATAGCTCGGCGTGGTTCCGCCCAACATAATAGTCCCGGTATATTCCTTTCGCTGAGCCTGAATAGATTCAATTATCTTCGTTTTTTTACCGGTACAAATAATCAACAAACCTGACGCTAGTGGATCAAGTGTTCCTGCATGACCTACTTTAATTTTCTTTAGCTGATATTTCTTTCGGAGCGCATTCTTTATCTTCTTCACTGCATCAAATGAAGTCCACTGCAGTGGTTTATCAATCAATAATATTTTACCCTCTACGTATTCATTTTCCATGACACTATGCTCCTATTAAGGTATAAGTAATTGCAATAGCTCCAACTGCGAAACAGTAATAAGCGAAATATTGCAACTTACTTTTGCGAACTATTTTGATCATCCATTGGCAAGCGAATAATCCTGAAATGAATGCCGCTATAAATCCTACTAATAAAATCATTGGTGGTATTGAAGCGACATCAGCAGCTGCGGTTGGACCACCTGTGAGCTCCATAAATTTTAACACTTTCAACAAGAGTGTTCCTAAAATAGGAGGTAAAACCATTAAGAATGAAAACTGCGCTGCTTTTGATTTATTAATTCCTAATAACAATGATGCTGCAATGGTAGAACCCGATCTAGAAATACCTGGTAGAATTGCCACCGCTTGCACTAAACCAACAATGAAGGCATTTTTAAATGTTACATCTCCTGTTTTTTCTTTTGCTTTTGTCGTTAAATAAAGTAAGACTCCTGTAAACAACAACATCAGCCCTACAAAAAAGACATTCCCATCAAAAAGCTCCTCAATTTGCTCTTCAAATAGAATCCCAACTACTCCAACAGGAATCATAGAGAGGGCTATTTTAAACACATACTGTGTGTCTTCATTCCATTCAAATGAAAAAAGACCTTTGATTAGATCGAAGATAATTTTACGAAAAACAACAATTGTACTCAATGCAGTAGCACCGTGTACAACTATAGAAAATAATAATGGATCAGCTAATTGCACATCTAAAATAGCTTTACCTAGCTCTATATGGCCACTACTACTTACAGGTAAAAACTCCGTTAACCCTTGAATAATTCCAAGGATTATTGCTTCTAAAATACTCATGAAATAGAATTATCCGATTAGTCCGTCTTTTTCATAATGGCAACTATCGCCAATACAAAACCTGAAAGCACTAAAATTGGTGCAACTGTAATTCTCACAGGACTAAATATTTCATCGTAATGAAACTCATTTGGGTTTTCTGCTCCACCACCAGACATTAGAATATAGCCTAATAATACAACTGCTGCCGCGGCAATTAATAATTGGTAATTCTTTTTCCCGAAGGCAAATTCGTCTTGTTTATTTTCCATAATTATCTAGTATAAATCGGTGCTTTGAATTCTTAAAAATTTGCGGACTGCTAATGAGGTAGAAACCCAAGAGATTATTATTCCCAATGAAATTACATTGCTCGCTAAAACAATGTACATCTCTACATCATTTAAATCGATAATATCGGGCATATTTTGGGCTACAGAATAAATAACGCCTGCCAATAACGCTATTGCAATTAATGCACTCACGAAACCATTTACTATTCCCCTCCAAACGAAAGGTCGGCGAATGAAACCACCGGTAGCTCCAACTAATTGCATGGTTTTTATCAAAAATCGTTTAGAGTATATAGCTAATCGAATGGTGTTATTAATTAAAGCAATAACCACAATCAACAACAACAAACTAAAGCTCAATAGAATAATTCCAATTTTTTGAACATTCTTGTTCACAGCAGAAATTAAATCCTTTTGGTAGGAAACTTCTAAAATTTGAGTATTCCTCGATAAATCAGCCTCTATCCACCCAATACTATCTGGATGTGCATAAGCAGCATTCATGTTTACATCAATACTTGCCAAAAGTGGATTATACCCCAAAAATTGAACAAAATCTTCCCCTAAATCTTGTTGAAGTAATTTTGCTGCGTCCTCTTTATTGATATATTTGGTGCGTTTCACGTATGGCTGCTTCTCTAATTGAGCTTGTAGTTTTATAGCCTGATCCGGCGTAACATCCTCATTTAAGAAAATAGAAAAGCCAATATTCTCCTTTACGTGATCAGAAAGTTTTTGTGCATTTAGCACAATGAGACCTAATAAACCTAACATAAAAAGCACCAATGAAATGCTAATAACTGTTGATATATAAGAGGTTCTAATGCTCTTTCTGGCTACTTTTTTCTCTTCTTTTGACATTCTATGCGTGGCGTGATTAGTCTGCTAAATTATAATTTATGTTTCCCTTTTTCAACGTTCTTATCGAATAATTATTTCTTTGGTCCTAAAACGCCCATTTTTACAGCAATACTTTTACCGAATTCTCTTATTTCTTCTGCATAAGCTTCTTCACCTGTTGCTCTTGCAAATGAATCTGCTAAGGTGATAATATTCTGACAGGTAAATTTCATCATTTCTTCAACCATCATGTCTTTTTTCCAGAGATCAATTCGTAAGGTATTTTCCTCTTTTTCATCGTAGAGTGCAATCATCATTCCTTTTGCTTCCTGATTTCCACCTTTTTCAGAACCCTCTGCCGACCATGAAATTTCTTCTGGAATACTATTTTCATCCATTCCTACATTAAACTGAATTGTTGATCTATTCTTTACTGCCATTATCTATTTGGTTTATAATTTGATTCATTTAATAATTGTTGAGCGTCTGAAAGCTCTAATAATTCTTGCAGGCTTACTTTAGGCTGATTTTTCATGAATGATTGAGCAATTCTCCAACCTATAAATTGCCCCAATTTGGAAGGAGCATCTTCTGAGAAGCCTGCTGTAAATGGGCCCTCTCCTATAAATTTTCTAATCTTACCATTATCATTGGTGTACATCAATTCTTGATCGATTAAAAACGACCAAATCTCAGCTTCGTTATTCAAGCACCACGCTAATTGCTCAGCTGAGTAACCAAAACTTTTATGCTTTGGCTGGGCAGGCAATAGATAACTAAGTGCTAAATGAATTTTTCCGTAGTAAATCATTTGCGATAGTAGATTGCCTCCACTTTGCAATTCATATTCGGTAGTAAGCCAAGAATACATTGCATCTACCGAAATCTGATCAGGTGTCATGTTTCTAAAGCGATATTGGGGGAAACCTAACAAAGGATAATAAGAGCAATTAGCACCAAGATACATATCAAGTCCTATAGCTAGTAAACTATCATCAGCAACTTGAGCATAGTTGAACCCTGAATAAAAAGACACCACCTTTGGAATTACTTTTTCAGGGAAATAATAAAAAAAATGCTTAAATCCTTCTGTCAACTCTGCTTCTACTTTACGCATATCAGCATAAACTAGCCTCACAGTATCAGCAACCTGACTAATACTAGAATCTAGAACAAACCTAGAAAGCCCAATTGCCGTAACACTGTCATTAGGGCCTGCCACACGTATTGCCCCTTGAACAAACAGTGGAAAAAACTGGGAATAATTGGTTTTTAATTCAATCAATTCGTTTAAATCAATTCCATTATTTGAAATGCTGTTTAACGATTCATCAAATCGGTCAACGGTAACAGAAATATCTATACCACTCGTATCTATTCGCTTAACATCATCATCACAACCAACAACCATGGTCGAAAACAGTAATGTATAAAGTAGTGGTCTAAACGTTGTTTTTAAACAAAAACCCATTAATATTGTATTTGAATTAATTAATCAAATTCTAAAACCACAAAATTATGAAAAAGATTACGCTATTATCTTTTAGTTTTCTTTTTAGCATGGCCATGATGGCACAGTCTAAATTTCAATTAGGATTTAAGGCTTCTCCAAATGTACATTGGTTAAAAGCAGATGCAAATGGACTTGATAGAGATGGAGTAAATTTTGGTTTTAATTATGGTGTAATTGCAGACTTTAATATTTCTGAACGATACTCTTTTTCAACAGGAATAGAGTCTGTTACTCTAGGAGGTTCGTCTACATATGAAGCAGGAATTTTAAATCTTGATGAAACTTACAAGGCCAAATACGTTGAAATTCCGCTAACCTTAAAGTTAAAAACAAATCAAATTGGATACATCACCTACTATGGTCAATTTGGATTAGGATTAGGTATTAATTATGAAGCCAGCGGAGAAACCACCACAGGAGGAGTAACACTTGAAGATAAAAATAGATCAAATGAGATTGCTTTATTCAGAGGTGCAATTATAATTGGAGCAGGCTTGGAATATAACATTTCAGGAAGCACTTCTTTTTTAGTTGGACTAACGTTTAATAACGGCCTAACTAATATTTATAGTAAAGACGCAATGGATGATTTTGAAAAATTGAATACAGATGCTGGAAATCCAAGCCCCGACGAACTTAAGTCGATCTCAAACTATTTAGCACTTAATATTGGTTTGATTTTTTAAACTATAACGTTTATCAGTTCACTATCTGATTCCATTTCATGAAAATAGCATTAGCGCAACTTAATTACCATATTGGAAATTTTAAATCCAATATGGAGCTTATTTTAAAGGAAGTCAATTCAGCAAAAACGGCAGGTGCAGACCTAATTATTTTTGCTGAACTAGCTATTTGTGGTTATCCACCAAAAGACTTCCTAGAGTTTGAATCATTTATTTCCGATTGTGAGAATGCTATCTTTGAAATTGCAGAGGCATGCCATGGAATAGCAGCAATTATTGGAGCTCCCAGTAAAAGTGAATTGAAACGAGGCAAAAGATTACATAACTCTGCTTACTTTTTAGCTAACGGTGTGGTACAGTCAGTTCATCATAAAACATTGTTGCCTACCTATGATGTATTTGATGAAAACAGGTACTTTGAATCGGCAAAAGAGCACGATTTAATTGAATATAAGGGTAAGACGATAGCGATTACTATCTGCGAAGACTTATGGAATATTGAAGGTGACATGAAATACAGCACATCACCTACTGAACTTCTAGATTTAAAACGAGCTGATTTTATGGTAAATATTGCTGCTTCGCCTTTTTCATATCAGCAGCAAAAAGAAAGACAAAAAGTGCTTTCTTGGAATGCAAAAAAATATCAACTACCCATTTTTTATGTCAATCATATTGGAGCTCAAACTGAATTAATTTTTGATGGTGGCTCTTGCGTGGTAAATAAACTAGGCGAACTATGCGCTGAACTAGCCTACTTCGAATCTGAAACAGTTGTTTTCGATATTGAAAACTTACCTAGCGCTCATCAGCTCCAAGAGAAATTGAAAATAGAAAAGATGTATCATGCACTAGTTTTAGGCGTACGTGATTATTTTGTGAAATCAAAGTTCTCAAAAGCCATTATAGGCTTAAGCGGTGGAATAGACTCAGCACTTACACTAGCGATCGCTGTAGAAGCACTCGGAAAAGAAAATGTTAAGAGTGTTTTATTGCCGTCTAAGTATTCTTCTGATCACTCGATAAACGATTCCATTGAATTATGTAAAAACTTGGACAGTCCCTATGAAACAATTTCAATAGAAGAAGTTGTGAAGAGTTTTAACTTAAGTCTATCTAACTCATTCCAAGGATTGAATGAAGATGTGACTGAAGAAAACATCCAAGCCAGAGCTCGAGGAGTTATTTTAATGGCCATGTCTAATAAGTTTGGAAATATCTTGCTCAACACCTCAAACAAAAGTGAAATGGCGGTAGGCTATGGCACACTTTACGGTGATATGTGTGGTGGATTATCAGTAATCGGAGATGTATATAAAACAGAGGTTTTTGAAATGTGCCGATTTATTAATCGGAATAAAGAAATTATCCCGGAGAGCATCATAACTAAACCACCTTCAGCAGAATTACGCCCTGACCAAAAGGATTCTGACTCTCTTCCTGATTATGAAGTATTAGATGCTATATTATTTCAGTATATTGAGTGCTCTAAAAGTGGAAATGAGATTATCAACCAAGGTTTCGAAGAAGATACGGTTAAAAGATCCATACAACTAGTGAACCGCAATGAATATAAACGCTACCAAGCTGCTCCAATTCTAAGAGTATCGCCAAGGGCTTTTGGAATGGGAAGGCTAATGCCACTTGTAGGAGAATACACCTTTAACAACTAAACCTTAATTAAGCAACAGTCCAAGTATTTTTACCGCTTAATAAAGCATCTAAATCACCGCTTCCTTTTTTCTCCACCGCTAAGTCTAGTTGGTCCTTTAATGCTTCCTCATATCTAAAGCGATCAGCTGCATAAAACACTCCAAAAGGCCTTGGTAAATGTCCTTCTAATGAAGGGTTATCAAAGAAGGTAGTTAACAATTGTGCTTTATAGCGATCAGATGAGTCATGCACCCATAAATCTTCTAATGAGTACGAGTCATTAGTTAAATCCACTACCTTCGGATAGCCGTCATTTAGTATAATACCTTTATTATTCTCAGCTCCAAAAACGAGTGGCTGTCCTTCTTCTAAAAACAAAGCCTCTTCTATCTTACTGCCCTTGTCAGTATAAATCTCGAATGCACCGTCGTTAAATACGTTACAATTTTGATAAATTTCTAATAAAGAAGTTCCAACATGGTCATTCGCTCTGGTCAATACATCGCGCAAGTGCTTTACATCTCTATCCATAGCTCTTGCAATAAAAGTAGAATCTGCACCTAAGCATAGAGCCAACGGATTAAATGGATGGTCTAATGATCCCATTGGGGTTGATTTTGTTACTTTACCTTCGGGTGAGGTTGGCGAGTATTGCCCCTTGGTTAAACCATATATCTCATTATTAAATAATAAGATATTCATATTAAAATTACGTCTTATCGTATGAATTAAATGGTTTCCACCAATGGATAACGAATCACCATCGCCGGTGATTACCCAAACACTTAATTCAGGACGCGCTATTTTCAATCCACTAGCCACTGCTGTAGCTCTTCCATGAATTGAATGCATCCCATAGGTATTCATATAATATGGAAAACGAGAAGAACAACCAATGCCTGAGATAAAAACAATGTCTTCCTTCTTAACACCTGTGTCTGGCAAAATAGATTGAACCTGCTTTAGAATAGAATAATCCCCGCAACCTGGGCACCATCTTACTTCTTGATCGGTTACAAAATCTTTGGCTGTTAACTGTATATCTAATGTATCTGTTGACATAACTATGCTTCTTTTACTAATTCTACTGCTTCTTCAATTGCAGTTACAATTTCACCTGTTGAGAACGGTATACCTTTTATTTTATTGATTCCTTTCGCGTCAATTAGAAATTTATCTCTGATTATCTTCACCAACTGACCATTATTCATCTCAGGAATAATAACGGTTTTAAAACGCTTCAAAAGGTCTCCTAAGTTTTTAGGAAATGGTTCGATGTACCTTACCTGAACGTGACTTGCGGAAATTCCATTTTCGATGCACTCTTTCACAGCTGTTTTAATCACCCCGTAAGTAGATCCCCATCCTAAAACAAGCACGTCACCATTATCTGAGCCATTATCTATTTCCTGCAAAGGAATACTATCGGCTATTTTAGCCACTTTAGCAGCCCTTACTTTCACCATTCGCTGATGATTTTCAGGATCATAAGAAATATTTCCGGTATCCCACTCTTTTTCAATCCCACCTATTCGGTGCTCTAACCCTTTTGTACCTGGAAGTGCCCAATCTCTTACTAATCGCTCATCACGCTTATATGGCAAAAAGGTAGGGTCATCTTCTTTTCGTTCTTTTGCTTGCTTTACTTTTATAGTTGGCAACGAATCTGTCGATGGGAATTTCCATGGTTCAGAACCATTCGCCATATAGCCATCAGACAAAAAGAATACAGGAGTCATGTGCTCCACTGCTATTCTACACGCCTCAAAAACCGCATCAAAACAATCAGAAGGAGAATTTGCCGAAATAATAGGCATAGGCGCTTCTCCGTTTCTACCATACATTGCTTGCATTAAATCTGCCTGCTCTGTTTTGGTTGGCATTCCAGTAGATGGTCCCCCTCGCTGAACATTTATAACCACCAATGGAATTTCCAGCATAATGGCTAATCCAATTGCTTCACCTTTTAGAGCAATACCAGGTCCCGAAGATGCAGTAACTGCTAACTCTCCGCCAAATGAAGAACCGATAGCCGAACAAACAGCTGCTATTTCATCTTCGGCTTGAAAGGTTTTTACACCGAAGTTTTTATATTTTGATAACTCATGCAAAATGTCAGAAGCAGGCGTAATCGGATAAGATCCGTAAAACAAATTCAATCCTGACTTCTTAGATGCAGCAACTAAACCCAATGCTGCTGCTTGGTTTCCCATGATATTTCTATACGTGCCTTTTGGTAACTGAGCAGCCTTTACATTATATCTCGAAGTAAATGTTTCACTCGTATCGCCAAAATTATATCCTGCACGAAGTACCTTTATGTTGGCCTCGATTAAGGTTGGCGCTTTCGCAAATTTTTCTTTGATGTATTGTTCAGTTGGAGCTATATCTCGGCTGTACATATAATAAAGGAAACCCAAAACGAACATATTTCTCGATCGGTCTACCTCTTTTTTACCCATACCCATATCCACTAAAGCGGCTTGAGTCATTTTGGTAATATCGATTTGTATAGTTCTGTAATCTTCCAGACTTTTGTCCTCAAGCGGACTAGAATCATAGCCTGCTAGTTTTAAGTTTTTAGCATTAAACCCATCTGTATTAACAATAATAGTTCCGTGCTTTTTTAATCGCGATAAGTTTACTTTAAAAGCAGCTGCATTCATGGCAACTAAAACATCACAAATGTCTCCCGGAGTAAAAACCTCTACACTTCCAAATTGCAACTGAAAACCTGAAACACCTGCCAAAGTTCCTTGTGGAGCCCGAATTTCAGCAGGATAATTTGGAAACGTACTTACATCGTTACCAAACAATGCAGATGTGTTTGTAAATTGGGTACCTGTTAACTGTATTCCATCTCCGGAATCTCCTGCAAAAACGATGGTTACCTCTCGTTTTTCTTCAACAACTTTAGCCATAAAACTCGATCAAAATTACCCTTCAAAGTTAATTAGAATAATTATAAATTGGACTTTGAAAAGTACAATCTACATACATTAAAAAAAAAGTATCTATATTTATTAAAAATATTAACATACACTATGAAGAAAACATTACTATTTCCCCTCTTAACATCTATTCCGATGTTAATGTTTGCGGGAGGGTTTCAAGTAAACCTACAAGGAAACAAACAGACAGGCATGGGCCATTTAGGAACAGGTTTAACTCTTGGTGCATCAAACGTTTATTTCAACCCTGGATCTATGGGATTTTTAAACAAAAAATTCAGCAGTGAAATCGGTGGATCTTTTATTACATCTGAAGTTGCCTTTCAAGACCAAAGCACAGGAATTACAGAGAGAACTAACAACCCATTAGGTACCCCTTTCTATGCTTATGCCAGTTACAAAGTAACCGACAAATTATCAGCCGGATTTGGCATTTACACACCATTTGGATCAACAGTAGATTGGGGTAAAGAATGGAGTGGAAAAAATTTAGTCCAGGATATCAGCTTAAGAGCAATTTTCATTCAACCAACGTTATCCTACAAGATCACTGATAAGATTGGATTTGGTGCAGGATTAAACATTGTTTCAGGTTCAGTAGAATTAAATAGAGCTGTACCAACGGAGCCCTTTGATAATAGTTCAGTAAATCTTCAAGGTTCTACCATGGCATTTGGCTTCAATGCAGGTCTTTACATTCAAGCAACTGAAAAATTGAGCTTAGGATTAACTTACCGTTCTCAAGTAGATGTTGAATTGAAAGAAGGAGACGCAACTTTTGATGTAAATTCATCTTTAGCCAACACTCTACCAAATACCACTTTTGATGCAACCTTGCCGCTTCCCTCTACTCTTACATTTGGTATTGGTTATCAAATTAATGAGAAGTGGTTACTTTCTATTGAGCAGAGCTTTGTTCAGTGGAGCGCTTATGAGTCCTTAGATTTTGACTTTGCAAACGAAACAACACCTGATTCTAAAAATGCGCGTAATTATGAAGACGCAATTATTATTAGAGTAGGCGCGCAATTCACAGCAAGCGAAAAATTAGATTTACGTGCAGGGTTTTATTATGATGAATCACCTGTTCAAGATGAATATTTTTCTCCTGAAACACCAAACTCAGACAACTTTGGTATGACTTTAGGTGCTAGCTTTAATCCAACAGAACGATTTGGAATAGATGCATCTATGCTTTACATCATCGGTAAAGAAAGAACTTCATCTTACTCTCCTGATGCTTTCGGAGGTAAATACGCCTCTCGATCGTTCATTCCGGGAATTGGTATCAACTATAACTTTTAAGACTTAGAAATTATGAAAAAAAGAAATTTATTATACCTCCTTCCGCTTGTATTTGCAGTAGGTTGTGAGCCAGAATTTGATGAAATTAATTTTAATAATGGGACAGCTGATTTTACTCGAACTGTTGCATTAGGAAACTCGCTTACTGCGGGTTATCAAGGAAATGCATTAAGTAGAGTAGGACAAGAAAACTCTATCCCTGAAATATTAGCCAAACAATTCGCTTTAGTTGGAGGTGGAGAATTTAGCACTCCACTTCTTTCAGGTGAAGCAGGAACTAAAGGAGCCGGGGTAGATCCTAATCTATTTTCACAAGGAATATTGCTCCCATCCCTAGGTTTTGTAAGCAATACAGATTGTATTGGAACAACTAGTTCAGGTCCGGGATTGAGTTCTGCTCCATATTCTTTTAATTTAGCTGGAGCAATAGACCCTACAGGACAAGTTGATGCATCAGGTTTTTATAATATTGACAAAACACAAGGAAAGTATTACAATAATGTAGGTGTTTCAGGTGCACGTTTGATACATCTAAACTTTCCTAGCTATGCGTCAGCAAATCCATATTTTGGCCGTTTTGCTCTAGGGGT
>Ga0209555_10002045_pt1 | contig 14590 bp, 10 predicted proteins | sample SaaInl85LU_5_DNA_FD_184643 | JGI IMG/M metagenome (GOLD analysis project Ga0209555, IMG submission 184643) | Marine microbial communities from expanding oxygen minimum zones in the Saanich Inlet - ESP_85LU_5_DNA (SPAdes) (version 2) | ecosystem: Environmental > Aquatic > Marine > Intertidal... | reverse complement strand
TAATATTTAGGCGAGTTGAGGTTTTATTGTTTTTGAATTTGAATGATTATTATGGGGTTAGAAGTTTTAAGCTTATATTTTGTAAAAATTAGTTAAAAAGTAATGTTGTTTTAGGATTGGCAATTCATAAAAAATTTAGAAAAGTTGCAAAGTATTTAAAAAACGTAAAATTTTTTAAAACTGCTACAAATAAAGTAGAAAAACCAAGTTATACTTCTTAAGAATTAGATTTTTCTTAACAGAAAATAACACTTTTTTATTCATATTTGTAAACCAGTTTATTTGGTTTACTATTTATAAATCATTAAATTATTTGTATCAAATTATTTTAATGATTTTTTTAATTTAGAAGTATGAAAATTTACCCAATAGAAACAGGTAATTTTAAGTTAGATGGTGGTGCAATGTTTGGGGTGGTTCCTAAAACCATTTGGCAAAAAACAAATCCTGCAGATGCCAATAACTTAATAGAAATGAGCATGCGTTGTATGCTTATAGAAGATGGCAATCGTTTAATTTTAATAGATACAGGTTTAGGGAATAAACAATCTGATAAATTTTTTGGGTATTATTATTTATTTGGAGATTTTTCTTTAGATACTTCATTGGCAAAATTTGGTTTTCATCGAGATGATATTACAGATGTATTTTTAACCCATTTACATTTTGATCATTGTGGAGGTGTAATTGAATGGAATGCCAATAAAACACTTTTACAGCCTGCATTTAAAAATGCAAAAGTTTGGTCTAATGATAAACACTGGAAATGGGCCACAGAACCCAATCCAAGAGAAAAAGCATCCTTTTTAAAAGAAAATATTAACCCAATAAAAGAAAATGATCAGTTAGAGTTTATCCATAGAAATGCCATAGATCAAATTGGTTTTGATGTTTTATTTATGGATGGACATACAGAAAAACAAATGTTGCCAAAATTAACCTATCAAGATAAAACACTTATTTTTATGGCAGATTTATTACCCACTGTTGGGCACATTCCACTGCCTTATGTAATGGGCTATGATACAAGACCTTTATTAACTATTAAAGAAAAAGCCGCTTTTTTAAACGAAGCTGCAGACAATAATTATTACCTTTTTTTAGAACACGATGCACATCACGAAATTTGCACAGTAAAACATACAGAAAAAGGAGTAAGATTAGATCAAACATTCAAATTTACAGACATATTTAATTAAGACAAAGAGAGAAATGAACGTATTAAAACCAGTAATGTATACAGCTGTAGCAGGCCTATTGTTTGCAAGTTGTAAATCATCAATCAACACAATTCCAGTACCAAAAGGTACAGATACCGTAATAAATATTCCTGCAAAAAAAGGAACTTTAACAGAAGACCAGTTGCAAACTTGGAGCCATATGGACGTAGAAACAGACTCTATACCTGGTATGAGTTTAGACAAAGCTTATCAATTTTTAGAAGGTAAAAAAGGTACCACAGTAATTGTTGCCATTGCAGATTCTGGTACAGATATAGAACATGAAGATTTAAAGGATGTTGTTTGGACCAACCCAAAAGAAATAGCTGGTAATAATATAGATGATGATAAAAACGGTTATGCAGATGATGTACATGGATGGAATTTTCTAGGAAGCAAAGATGGTACCATTGTAAATGCAGACCAATTAGAAATTACTAGAATTGTAAAAAGAGGCATGGAAAATTTTGGTGATAAAAAAGCATCAGAAATTTCTGAAAAAGATAAAGAAACCTATCAACAATATTTAAAATTAAAAGAAACTTTTGAAGCTAGGGCTGCAGAAAAAAAGACAGAAATAGAAAACTTAAAGAAAACAGCTGAAAGAATAAATCAAATAGAAAGCAATTTTAAGGATGTTAAAAAACTAGCAGGTACAAATAATTTAACGGTAGATGTTTTAAAAACCTTAAAACCATCAGACAATCTTATGGCTGCAAAAATTGCAGACGTTACAGGTCTTTTACAAAGAGGAATGACAGAAAAAGGCTTGTTAGATTATAAAAAACAATTAGCAGATTATTTAAAAACCCAAGATGGCGCAAAAAGTTACGATTTAGATTTTAACGCTCGCCAATCTTTACCAGACAATTTATATGACATTAATGATAAATTTTACGGAAACAACAACGTAATTGGTTCTAAAGATTTAGAAAGTCACGGTACACATGTATCTGGTATTGTTGCAGCAACAAGAAACAATGGCAAAGGTGTAAATGGTGTAGCAACAAATGTAAAAATTATGCCTGTTAGGGTTGTGCCAGATGGCGATGAGCATGATAAAGATGTAGCTTTAGGAATTAGATATGCCGTAGATAATGGCGCAAAAGTAATCAATACAAGTTTTGGTAAAGCTTACTCACCCAATAAAGAATGGGTTTATGATGCTATAAAATACGCAGCAAAAAATGATGTTTTAATTGTAAATGCAGCTGGTAATGATGGTAAAAATATAGATGTAGATAAAACCTATCCAAACGATTCTAAAGATTTATTAAACGAAATTACTGACAATGTTTTAACTGTGGGAGCAATGAGTTTACATTACGACGAAAAATTACCCGCAAGTTTTTCTAATTATGGCAAAATAAATGTAGATGTTTTTGCACCTGGTGTAGAGGTGTACTCTACAATGCCAAAAGATGAATATGCGCCAAATAGTGGTACTTCTATGGCTGCGCCTTCTGTATCAGGTGTTGCAGCTTTGGTTCGTTCTTATTATCCACAATTATCTGCAAGTCAGGTAAAACATATTTTAATGAACTCTGGTTTAAAAATTAATTTCGATGTTATCAAACCAGGTTCTCAATCTAGAGAAAACCCAACGGGTATAAAAGTTCCCTTTTCAGATTTATCTGTTTCAGGTAGAGTTGTAAATGCTTATAATGCTTTACTTATGGCAGATAGAATTTTGAACTCAAAAAAATAAATACTTAAAAAACAACGATTTAATTATCGTTGTTTTTTATTTTTATCACAAATTAAATCAATTTTATTCATGAAAAAATTACTTCTTTTAGGTAGTCTTATATTGTTTTTTGCAGCTTGTGCACAAACCAAAGAAGTACATACCGTAACAAATAAAACAGTACCCAAATTTACAACCTACTGGCAACAGCATATAGATTATGCTATGGATATTGATGTAGATGCAGAAAAACATCAATACAAAGGAATCCAAAAAGTAGTGTACACCAATAATTCTCCAGACGAATTAGATAAGGTGTATTATCATTTATATTTTAATGCCTTTCAACCTGGCTCTCAAATGGATGTAAGATCTTTAAATATTAAAGATCCAGATAGCAGAGTAAAAGATAGAATTAGCAAATTAAAACCAGAAGAAATTGGGTACATTAAAGTAAATTCTTTAAAACAAAATGGGGCTGCAGTTTCTTTTGAAACCGTAGGTACAATTTTAGAAGTAACGTTAAATAAACCTATAAAATCTGGCGAAAGTGTAACTTTTGATATGATTTTTGATGCACAAGTACCTTTACAAATTCGTAGATCTGGTAGAGATAGTAAAGAAGATATTGCACTTTCTATGGCTCAATGGTATCCTAAAATGGCAGAATACGATTTTGAAGGATGGCACACACCACCTTACATAGCTAGAGAATTTCATGGAGTTTGGGGTAATTTTGATGTAAAAATTTCTATTGATAGAAATTATATTGTTGGTGGTACAGGTTATTTACAAAATCCACAAGAAATTGGGCATGGTTATCAAGATAAAAGCAAGCCATTAAATGTACCTAATACAGATAAGCTTATTTGGCATTTTAAAGCACCCAATGTGCACGATTTTATGTGGGCTGCAGATCCAGAATACAAACACGACATTTATACCATGAAAAATGGTATTGATTTACACTTCTTGTACAAGAAAAACTTAGAGGAAAAATATTTAAAAAACTGGAAAGATTTACAACCAAAAACAGCAGAATTGATGCAATATTTTTCTAAAAATGTTGGTCAATATCCTTACAAACAATACTCTGTAATACAAGGTGGAGATGGTGGTATGGAGTATGCAATGTCTACATTAATTACAGGAAAAAGAAATTTTGGTAGTTTATTTGGGGTTACAGCACACGAAATGGCGCACACTTGGTTTCAGTTTTTGTTAGCAACTAATGAAAGTAAACATTCTTGGATGGATGAAGGTTTTACAAGTTATATTTCTGCTAAAGCATCTGCAGAAATAGTAAATAAAGGCGATAAAAACCCAAATGCTGGACCCTACAGAGGATACAATTACATGGTAAATTCTGGAAACGAAGAGGTGTTAACAACACATTCTGATAGATTTAATACAAACAGAGGCTATGGTTTTGCAGCTTACGGAAAAGGAAGCATGTTTTTAGCTCAATTAGAATATATTATTGGAGCAGAAAATACAGCAAAAGGACTTAAAAAATATTTTGCAGATTTTAGTTTTAAACATCCAACACCAAATGATGTAAAACGTTCTATGGAAAAGATTTCTGGAATTCAATTAGATTGGTATTTAAACGAATGGACACAAACTTTACATACAATAGATTACGGTGTTAAATCTGTGGAAGGTAAAAAAATTACTTTAGAAAGAATTGGGCAAATGCCAATGCCAATAGATTTAGAGGTTACTTATACAGATGGTTCTAAAGAGAATTTCAATATTCCTTTAAGAATGATGAGAGGACACAAACCAACTTCTGCAACCATTATTAAAGATTGGGGTTGGGCATATCCAACCTATACTTTTACAACTTCTAAAACAGTAAAAGCAGTAGAAATTGATAAAAGTAAATTAATGGCAGATGTTAATTTAGATAACAACGTATTTGGTAAAAATTAGCAAATTAATTATTGATACAAAAAAAAGCGAAGTTTAGTAACTTCGCTTTTTTATTTCTTAAAAAGTTTAATGAATAAACTCCTCTAATCTTTCATTAGGTATAAAGCCTTTGAGCATTAATAAAAAACCAAAAACAATTAAAATAACACCCATTATTTTTTTTACTTTATAAATTACAAAAGGGGTCATTTTATTTTTTAATTGCTTTGCAAGTATAATTTTTACAATGTCTGTTGTAAAATATCCAAGTATAATGACTCCAAAATAAGAAAAAATAGCATTTTGATTCATGTTTAAAGTAGGCCCAATTACTAAAATTGTGCCTAGCCAAAATGCCAAAACTCCAATATTTATAAAGTTTAAAAAAAAGCCTTTAAAAAAAAGTTTTAAATAGTTGTTTCTTATAGGGACGTTTACAATTTTAGAAGTTTCTATTGCTTCCTTTTTGTTAGATTTATCTAGGTAAGTAATTAATCCGTAAATAATTAAAGCCAACCCACCTAAAAAAAATAACCTAGGATCGTCTTTTATTTTTTCTAATAAAGACCTACTTCCATAATAAGCAATTAAAATAAAAGAAATATCGCCTAAAATAACACCTATATCAAAAGCAATTGCAGCTCTTGCACCTTTTAAAATGCTGGTTTGTATCAGCATAAAAAAAACAGGTCCTATCATAAAAGCCATGAAAAAACCTATTAGAAAAGCATTTTTAAAGTCGTAAAAATCCATATTTAACAAAAATACGGAATTTTACACATCATCAAAATCAATTTTTAATTTAGTAGTGGTTGGATGTGCTTGACAAGTTAACACAAAACCATCTTTAACTTCGCCATCAGTTAAAATAGAATTCTTAGTCATTACTGCATTACCTTCTGTAACCTTAGCTAAACAAGAACTACAAACTCCGCCTTGACAAGAGTAAGGTGGGTCTAATTCGTTTCGTAAACTTGCTGCCAAAATATTGTCTGTTTGAGACATAGTAAAGGTAGTTTCTTCATCATCTAACATGACAGTTATTTCTGTAGTACCTTCTTTAATTTTAGAAACTGCGTTTTCATCTTCTGTAACTGTAAATAATTCAAAATGAATATTTTCATCAGAAAAACCAGCTTCTTTTAAAGTATTAGAAACTGTTTGTATCATTTCTTCTGGACCACATAAAAAAGCAGCATCAAAAGCAATGTCTTTGTATTTATTTTTGATAAAAAAGTTGGTAAAAGCAGTGTCTATTCTACCAAATAACATGTTTTCTTGACGTTCTCTACTACAAACAAATTCTAAATTAAAGTTATCGTATTTAGTATCTAAAGCCAATAATTCATCATAAAAAATAGTATCTGCAATAGATTTATTACCATATACCAATGTAAAAGTAGCTGTTGGTTGGTTTTCTAAAACCGTTTTTACCATAGATAAAATAGGTGTAATACCAGAACCAGCTGCAAAAGCAATATAGTTTTTGTTGGCTTCTGGTTTTAGTTGAAATCTACCTTCTGGAGCAGAAATTTCTATAGCATCTCCTACTTTTAAATTAGAAGTTGCATAAACAGAAAATGTTCCGTTTTCTACAGCTTTTACAGCTACTCTAATTTCGCCACTTTGTGGTGTAGAACAAATAGAGTAAGCTCTTCTAATTTCTTGGTTATTAATTTTTGTTTGTAGAGTTATGTATTGGCCTGCAGTAAAATTAAAATCTGATTTTAGATTTTCAGGAATGTTAAAAACAACAGAAACCGCATTTGCGGTTTCTGGTTTTATTTCTTGTATGGTTACGTTTTGAAATGTTGCCATTTTATATTTTTTGTTTTTGTAAATTTTTAGATTTCTCGGCTTTATTGCAATTTCTAAACTGGAGAGAAATCTTAAAAATTAAACTAAATTTTTCTCAATTAAATACTCTGCAATTTGCACAGTATTTGTTGCAGCACCTTTTCTAAGGTTGTCAGCAACTATCCACAAATTTAAGGTATTTTCTTGAGATTCGTCACGTCTAATTCGCCCTACAAACACCTCATCTTTATTGTGAGCATTTACAGGCATAGGGTACACGTTATTTGCTAAATCATCTTCTACAATAACTCCAGAAGTTTCACTTAAAATCTGACGTACTTCGGCCAGATCAAAATCATTTTCGAACTGTACATTTACAGCTTCAGAATGCCCGCCAGCTGTAGGAATACGAACTGCAGTTGCGGTTACCGAAAAAGAATCGTCGCGTAAAATTTTCTTTGGTTCTTTTACCAATTTCATTTCTTCTTTGGTGTAGCCATTTTCTAAGAAAATATCGCAATGAGGTAAAGCGTTTCTACCAATTTTATGTGGATAAGCCATTTCGCCATCAATACCAGCTTCTTCATTATCTAATTGCTGTACTGCTTTTACACCTGTTCCAGAAACAGATTGATAAGTAGAAATTACCACACGTTTCATTTTGTATTTTGTATGTAAAGGCGCTAAAGCCATTACTAACTGAATTGTAGAACAGTTTGGATTCGCAATAATTTTATCCTCGGCAGTTAAAACATCTCCATTAATTTCTGGCACTACCAATTTTTTGGTTGGATCCATTCTCCAAGCAGAAGAATTATCTATAACAGTGGTACCTACTGCTGCAAATTTTGGGGCCCATTCTAAAGAAGTATCTCCACCAGCAGAAAATAATGCCACATCTGGTTGCATTTTTACTGCATCTTCTAAGGTAACAACAGTATAGTTGTTTCCTTTATAAGATAATTTTTTACCTGCAGATCTTTCTGAAGCTACAGGAATTAATTCTGTAATTGGTAAATTACGTTCTTCTAAAACTTTTAACATTACTGTGCCAACCATTCCAGTTGCGCCAACTACTGCTATTTTCATCAGTTTAAATTTTTTTATTGATGTTGCAAAGATGCTAACAAAATTAATGCTAACCTTTTTTTTATTAAATATTTACCAAAATAATTTGTAATGTTTAAATTTTAACAAATTGATATAATTTATAAATTAAAAACCTTTTTTAGAGGTTGAATCTGGTTTCTAATATTTAACTACATTTGCAAAAATTATTTATTCATAACAACCTGAATCTAGTTCAGCTTAAAAAAAGGTATAGCATGCAACTGTACAATAAATTAAGCGCAAAAGAACGCGCTGCATTAATAGATAAGGCTGGTAAAGACCGTCTTACAATTTCTTTTTATCAATACCATAAGATAGAAAACCCACAATTATTACGAGATAAACTTTTTCTAGAATGGAATGCTTTAGATGTCTTAGGTAGAATTTATGTTTCTTACGAGGGTATTAATGCGCAACTATCCGTTCCATCAGAAAATATGCTTGCGTTAAAAAAGCAATTAGACAACATTGCTTTTTTAAAAAATATTCGTTTAAATATTGCTGTAGAGCAAGATAACAAGTCGTTTTTAAAACTTAAAGTAAAAGTTAGAAACAAAATTGTGGCAGATGGTTTAAATGATGATACGTTTAATGTAACCAATAAAGGAGTACATTTAAACGCAAAAGAGTTTAACGAAATGTTGGCAAATCCTGATACTGTTTGTGTAGATATGCGCAATCATTATGAGAGTGAAATTGGGCATTTTGATGGAGCTATAACTCCAGATGTAGATACTTTTAGAGATTCTTTAGATATTATAGAAGAAGATTTAAAAGACAACAAAGAAGATAAAAATTTATTGATGTATTGTACTGGCGGAATTCGTTGCGAAAAAGCCTCTGCATACTACAAACATAAAGGCTTTAAAAATGTGTTTCAGTTAGAAGGTGGTATTATAGAATACACACGCCAAGTAAATGCACAAGGCATAGAAAATAAATTTATTGGTAAAAATTTTGTATTTGATCATAGAAGAGCAGAAAAAATTACAGACGATATAATTTCCAATTGTCATCAGTGCGGAAAACCCTGTGATACACATACCAATTGTGCTAATGAAGCCTGTCATTTATTATTTATACAGTGTGATGAATGCTCAGAAAAAATGGAAAATACTTGCTCTACAGATTGCCAAGAAATTATTCATTTACCTTTTGAAGAGCAAAAACAGCTCAGAAAAGGGAAAGGAAATAGCAATAAAATTTTTAAAAAGGGTAGAAGTGAAGTCCTAAAGTTCAAGAAGTAATTTTATGAGACCTCATTTTTGAGGTCTTTTTTTTATCAAAAAATTAAATTTTATGGGTCAATCAAATTTTATATCTTTACTCGTTAAGCAATAAAAGTAAATTTTATTGTAACTATTTAGTAATCAATTTAAATAAAAGTTTGTGGTGTTCGTTATTTAATTATGTATGTAAGCTTATTATAAAAGTTTGCAAACAACTAAAAATTAACAACTAAAAACTAACAATATATATGGCATGTGGAAGTTGTGGTACAACAGAAAATGGAGTACCAAGAGGATGTAAAAGTAATGGTAATTGTGGCACAGGAACTTGTGGAAGCGGTAGTAATAAACTAGCCGTTTTTGATTGGTTGTCTAACATGACCTTACCTAGTGGGCAAGAGCGTTTTAATATTTTTGAAGTCCGTTTTAAAAACGGAAGAAAACATTTTTATAAAAATGTAGATAATTTACCCATAACAATGGGAGATATTGTGGCTGTTGAAGGAAATCCTGGGCACGATATTGGTACAGTTTCTTTGGCAGGAGAATTGGTAAAAGTGCAAATGAAAAAACGCAAAATTACCGAAGATAGTGAAGATGTAAAGAAAATTTACCGAAAAGCAAGCCAAAGAGATATTGATGTTTGGCAACAAGCAAGAGCTAAAGAAGAAGAAACCCAAAGAAGAGGAAGAGAAATTTTAGGACGTTTAGGTTTGCAAATGAAATTGTCTGATGTAGAATATCAAGGAGATGGTAATAAGGCTACTTTTTACTACACAGCAGAATCTAGGGTAGATTTTAGACAGTTGATTAGAGATTTGGCAAGCGCATTTTCTATTCGTGTAGAAATGAAACAAGTGGGTGCCAGACAAGAAGCAGCACGTTTAGGTGGTGTAGGTTCTTGTGGTAGAGAGCTGTGTTGTTCTACCTGGTTAACAGACTTTAGAAAAGTAACAACATCTGCAGCACGTTATCAGCAATTATCTTTAAATCCCTTAAAATTAGCAGGGCAATGTGGTAAATTAAAATGTTGTTTAAATTTTGAGTTAGACACCTATTTAGATGCCTTAAAATCCTTTCCTAAACAAGATGTTGTTTTAAAAACAGAAAAAGGAGAGGCTGTTTTTGTAAAGATGGATATTTTTAAAAATCACCTTTGGTATACCTACAAAGAAGAGCGTTTTAAATGGTTTCGTTTAACTTTAGAACAGGTTTTAGAAATTATAGAACTTAATAAAAACAACAAAAAGTCTGCAACGCTAGAAGAATACGAATCTGATGTGGTAATTCCAGAAAAGGTAGATTTTGAAGATGCAGTTGGGCAAGATAGTTTAACACGTTTTGATGCTCCAAAAACAAGTAAACGTAGAAGAAATAATAGAAATAGAAAAAAGAAAAAACCTGTAGGAGCTGATGCTACAAAAGTAGCACCAAAAACAAATACGAAAAGAAAACCTCAGGCAAAACAACAAAATAAAAATAATCCAAATCCTAGAAAACAAAACAATACTAAAAACAAGCCAACAGGCGAAATAACAAAAACAAATCAACCAAGAAGAAAAAATAACAGAAATCGTGCAAATAACAATCCAAAAAATGGAAACGATTCAGAAAAATAAACTTTTTTGTTTACTTTTTGTGGTGTGCACAATGTGCATTTCCTGTAATGATAAAGTAGAATTTAGTCAATATAAAACCCTTAAAGATAGTTCTTGGAAAGCATCAAAGAAAATAAGTTTTAATTTTAATATTACAGATACGCTATCGCCCAAAAACTTATTTATAAACATACGCAATAATAGTGCTTACGAGTTTAGTAATTTATACTTAATAACGTCTTTAAAATTTCCAGATAGCACAAAAGTTGTAGATACTTTGCAATATAAAATGGCAGATGAAAAAGGTGCTTATTTAGGAAGCGGTTTTTCTGAAATTAAAGAAAATAAACTATTTTATAAGGAACGTAAAGTTTTTCCAAAATCGGGTAGTTATGCTGTAGAGATTTTTCAAGCTATGAGAAAAAACGGAGAAATAGAACCACTAAATAATTTAAAAGGTATACAAGATGTGGGTTTTAGTATCGAAAAAATCGAATAAAACATACATAGAAAATATCAATATATAAAAGCTCAACACCATGTTGAGAACAATTTTTTATCATGAAAAAAAAAGAAAAAACAAGCTATAAAAAATATGTAAAATGGTTTTGGGGAATTATTTTAGGCGGTTTTGGAATTATCTTACTACTTTTCTTTATTGCCTCAGTAGGTGGTTTTGGTGCTTTACCAACTTTTGAAGAATTAGAAAACCCACAAACCAACTTAGCTACAGAAGTAATTTCTATAGATGGTAAAACCATTGGTAAATACGCTAAAGAAAACAGAACGCCTATACATTTTAAAGAGTTGCCAACAAACTTAGTAAATGCTTTGGTTGCTACAGAAGACGAGCGTTTTTACGAACATTCTGGTATCGATTTTAGAGGTACTGTAAGAGCTGTTTTAAAACCAGGTAGTGGTGGTGCAAGTACTATTACGCAGCAATTAGCTAAAAATTTATTTACCAAAAGAGCATCTAGTAATATTTTTAAAAGAGTATTACAAAAATCAAAAGAGTGGATTGTTGCCATTAAATTAGAACGCCAATACACAAAGCAAGAAATTATTGCTATGTATTTAAATACGCAAGGCTTTTTATTTAATGCCTCTGGTATACGCTCTGCAGCAAGAATTTATTTTGGTAAAGAAGCCAAAGATTTAGATGTGCAAGAAGCGGCTATTTTAGTTGGAATGTTAAAAAACCCCAGACAATACAATCCTAATAGAGAAATTTCTAAAGGAAAATCGTTGATAAGAAGAAACGTGGTTTTTGCACAAATGTACAAGAATGAATTTTTATCAAAAAAAGAAAAAGATTCTTTACAAAAATTACCCTTAAAAATTAACTTTACTCCAGAAAGCCATAGTGATGGTTATGCTACTTATTTTAGAGGTCATCTACAAAAAGTAATGCGTAAGTGGGTAGAAAGGCATCCAAAACCTAATGGAGAAGAATATGATATTTTTAGAGATGGTTTAAAAATATACGTAACCTTAGATTCTAGAATGCAACAATATGCAGAAGAAGCTGTAAATGAACATTTGGCCAACTTGCAAAAATTCTTTTTTAAAGAACAAAAGAAAAACAAAACAGCGCCTTTTTACGACATCGAAAAAAGTCAAATTAAAGGTATTTTAGAAAGGGCCAAAAGAAATTCAGACAGATACAAACGTTTAAAAAACGCAGGAAAATCTAAAAAATACATAGACCAAGTATTTAACAAGAAAACAGCAATGCGAGTGTTTTCTTACAAAGGAGATTTAGATACCATCATGTCTCCAAACGATTCAATTAAATATTATAAATTCTTTTTACGTTCAGGTTTACTATCTATAGAGCCACAAACAGGTCATATAAAAGCTTGGGTAGGTGGTGTAAATTACAAACATTTTAAATATGATGCTGTAAAGCAACAAAAAAGGCAAGTAGGCTCTACCTTTAAACCTTTTGTGTATGCAACAGCTATCAATCAGTTAAAAATGTCTCCTTGTGATCAGTTTCCAAATGTACCTTACACCATACCACAAGGAAAATATGGTATCCCAGAAGAATGGATGCCTAAAAATTCTAATGAAAAATATGGAGGTATGTTAACTTTAAAACAAGGTTTAGCAAGTTCTGTAAACACGATGTCTGCAAGATTAATAGATATGGTTTCTCCAGCAAATGTTGTACGTTTGGCAAAAGCTGCCGGTATAGAAAGTGAGATTAAAGCTATACCATCTATCGCTTTAGGTGCTGTAGATTTATCTTTACTAGAAATGGTAAGTGCTTATGCTACGTTTGCCAATAGTGGTTTGCGTGTAAGCCCAATGATTATTACTAGAATAGAAGACAAAAACGGAACAGTTTTAGAACAATTTACACCAAAAACTCAAGAGGTTTTAAGTGAAGAATCTGCTTATGTAATTATCGATTTATTAAAAGGAGTTACACAGTCTGGTTCTGGTGTTAGATTGCGTTCTCCTTACACTACCTTTCCAAAAATAGTTACGGGTTTTCCTTATAATTTTGAAAACGAAATTGCAGGAAAAACAGGTACAACACAAAATCAGTCAGATGGTTGGTTTATGGGAATTGTGCCTAATTTGGCAACAGGAGTTTGGACAGGTGGAGAGGATAGATCAACCCATTTCACTGGAATTGGTTATGGACAAGGAGCAACCATGTCTTTACCCTCTTGGGCTTTATTTATGAAAAAATGTTATGCAGATAAAAGCTTAAACATTAGTAAAGAAGATTTTGAAAGACCAGAAGATTTAAGTATCAAAGTAGATTGTGATGAAAAAACAGATGAAGAAGAGAAAGACAAAATAGATACAATTCCAGAAGAAGATACAGATTTTTAATACCATTCATCTATGTGGCAACCAACAGTAGAAAAAACGCTAAACTCAAATATTGATACGTTGATGAAAAAACATCAATTTACCAATTATAAAGATTTATGGGAGTGGTCTGTTGCACATAAAGAAACTTTTTGGGAAGAAACTGTTGCAAATCTTCATATCATTCAACATAAAAAATTTGAACAAATTTTAAATATTGATGATGGAGTAACCAAAGCAAAATGGTTGTTTGGTGCTCAATTAAACATCATAGATTCTTGTTTTCAAAATCAAGACAATGCTACTGCAATTGTATTTCAAAAACCCAATAAAGAGGTTCAAAAAGTAACACAAAAAGAACTAGAAAATCTTGTAAATAAAATTGCCAACAGTTTTAAAAATATTCAAGTAAAAAAAGGGGATACCATTGCAATAGATTTACCAATGACAGTTGAGTGTGTAGCAATTTATTTAGCTGCCATAAAATCGGGTGTTAAGGTAGCCACAATTGTAGATAGTTTTACCCCAAAAGAAATACAAGTTCGGTTACAAATAACAAATCCAAAAGTAGTTTTTACGCAAGATGTTTTAGAGAGAGCTGGTAAAATATTTCCTTTATATGAAAAAGTTGTAAGCGCAAATATCCAAAAAATAGTGGTTCTAAAAACGCAAAAAGAAACAGTTATTTCATTAAGAAATCAAGATGTTTTTTGGGATGATTTTCTATCAGAAAACACCAATTTTACCTCTGTAAAACAATCACCACAAGATTGTATAACCATCCTTTTTTCTTCGGGTACAACAGGAGAGCCTAAAGCAATTCCTTGGAATCATACCACAGCAATAAAGGCAGCTTCAGACGGCTTCTATCATCAAAATATACAAGAAAATGATGTAGTTTGTTGGCCCACCAACTTAGGTTGGATGATGGGACCTTGGTTAATTTTTGCAACCTTAATAAATAAAGCAGCTATAGGTTTGTATTATGATGCACCTTTAGGTGCAGGTTTTGGAGAATTTGTTCAAAATGCAAAAGTATCTATGTTGGGGGTAATACCTAGTATTGTAAAACATTGGAAAAATTCAGGTTGTATGGAGCCATTTAATTGGAATGCAATTAAAAACTATAGTTCTACAGGAGAGGTTTCTAACCCTACAGAAATGAACTATTTAATGCAACTGGCCAACAACAAACCAGTTATAGAG
>Ga0209555_10002033_pt1 | contig 14633 bp, 13 predicted proteins | sample SaaInl85LU_5_DNA_FD_184643 | JGI IMG/M metagenome (GOLD analysis project Ga0209555, IMG submission 184643) | Marine microbial communities from expanding oxygen minimum zones in the Saanich Inlet - ESP_85LU_5_DNA (SPAdes) (version 2) | ecosystem: Environmental > Aquatic > Marine > Intertidal... | reverse complement strand
CACTGCGACTAGCGCGGCGAAAATCTCGTCGGTGAACTTTGTAAATAACCGCATCAGCGCGCTTGCATCCGTGGCGACTAAAACGAGAAGCAACAGACCTGACCAAATTCCGACCCACGCATACACAGGCAAGAAAGGTAATCCCTGCGCCTGACAAAGCTCGTACAACAGCGCGGTGAAAATAACGATTGGCCCGGTGCCTCCGAGTATCGTTAGCGGCTGTCCGGAGAAAATGGCAAAAATAATGCCGCCGACCGCAGTTGCAACGATCATTTCGACCGTGCCGATTTCACCGCCGGTGAGCACGCTGGTCAGTGCACCAAAGGCGATCGCATTGGCGAGGCAAGCAAAAAACAGAAAGCTCACCGACCCGAGTACCTTCGTATTTAGACCGTCGGTAAAGTCGCTCCAGTAGAACTGTCGCTTGCGCGCTAGGTCGTTCTTTAGGCCCCCGAACAGCTTGCCAGTATAAGCAAGCGGGTCGACCTCCGTACTATTATTAGAAGGTATGTTTTCTGAACTCATAACGAACTCCACTGTTTACAACTAAGTTAATTCTTTTACTTACTGTGAGGGTGAATTTTGCTGAGCGGCGTCGCCCAGCATGGTGATCACGCGATTCGCACGACCGAAATTTCTTGGCAGAGATTGAGTGAGCATGAGCACCGAGCACTTCGCTGCCATGAGCATAGCCGCGGGTGATAACACCGACTTGAGGCCACGGAAGAAGCTGTCTGTTGGCTGACTCGACACGACCAGAAGATCAGCTCCTGAGTCATTCGCCTCTCGTACCGCAGCTGCGGTTGAGCAGTCGTAGATAAGGCGGTAGTCGACAACGATGTCGTGGCCTAGCGCGCGAGTCATCGCCTCGCAAAGCTTCCCAAGCCTGCTTTGCATCCGTACCGTTTGCACCGTGCTGTTATCGAGCTGATGCAGCGTCGCGAGCGGCGTCGCCTCGGCATAGGCGTCATCCAGCGCCGGTGGGAGCAGGGCGAGAAAGCGGATGCAGCTGCCGCGTGGCCAGTGCAGGTCGATCAATTGATTAATTGGGTACAGCTCTAGCTCATGTTCTGTGACAGGCACGAGTACGCGATAGGGCGCATTGTCGTCGGGTGCGCGAGGCTTAATCACTTCGACCGAGTAGCTAGCCTGCTGACAAAGTCTGCGTGTGATACTGCTACTGCCGAGCCGCGACAGAAAACCTGTCGACTGCTCTTCGAGGATGAGTACAAGGTCACTGCGATTGCGCAGCGCTGCTGTGTTGATCGCCTCTACCGGCTCGCCTTCTAACAACTGCGTGCGCACCTGCTCTATTGGCGCGCACTGACTTAGTTCGTTGGACAGCGACCTGAGCTGCGCGATCGCCGCTTTCTGAGCCAACTGCGTGTTTTGAGTTGCCGCGAGCACGCTGACTATTTGTAGCTCGATCGCGAGATCAGCGAAACGCGACGCAACATAGCGCCGGATATTTTCGTGATTCGCGTTCGGCTTTATAGCCAGCAATACTTTCATTACGCTGCCACCGGCTCGATAACCTCGACCGTAATATTTTTTTCCGGCGCGGTTTCCATAAATTCGTTTAGGTATTCGGTCACGTCGTGGTTCATGAATACGCAGCCGCTTTTGTCGATTATTACGACGCTGTTGGGCGGCACATTGTCGAATTCTTTCTTGATCGCGCCCTTATTCAGAAACGTTACTTCCTCGGCCATGCGCATCGTGATGACGTTGCGGCCTTCTTCGGTTTCGGTTTCCTTGATGTGCAGGAAATGCGAATTCAGATAATTACGCTGCAGCAACATGATAATCGCCGTCGCCATGCCAAGGCCGACGCCGGTCAAAAGATCGGTAAAGACAACACCCGACACCGTGACGATAAAGGGCAAAAACTGCTCAAGCCCGTGATTCCACATCGAGCGGAAAAGCTGCGGTTTGGCAAGCTTATAGCCCGTCAGAATCAACACTGCGGCGAGCACGCCAAGCGGGATCATATTAAGTAGCGTTGGCACTGAAGCGACGCAGATTAAAAGCAGAAAGCCATGCAGAATCGCCGAGAGTTTTGACGCGGCGCGTGCTTGTAAATTGGCCGAACTTCGCACGATCACCTGGGTGAGCGGCAGTCCGCCGATAAGCCCCGATACCGAATTGCCCACGCCTTGGGCTATGAGTTCGCGGTTGGTCGGCGTCGTTCGCTTTTGTGGATCGAGCTTGTCTATCGCCTCTACGCAGAGCAGCGTTTCGATGCTCGCCACCACTGCGAGGGTCACCGCCACTGTCCAGACAGAGGGGTTGAGTAACTGGCCAAAATCCGGCAGCGTGAAAAGACCGATGAACTCCGCAGGCGTCGAGGCAACCGGCACGCTTACAAGATACTCCGCATCAAGCGAGAGCACTTCGAGACCGCTAAACGCTAGCTGCAGCGCTACGGCGCTAAGCACAGCGACCACGGGGCCGGGAATGCCACCGAGTATTTTGTTCTGCTTAATCCAAGGGCGCTCCCATGTGATTAGCAGGAAGACTGACACGAGCGAGATCAGCATCACACCGGGGTGAACATAGTTGAGCACATCAAACAGCGCCGCGATCGTGCCGCTGCCGTCGTTCGAAAATGGCAGCATATTGCTGTCGTTAGGCGACAGAAAACCAAACGCGTAGGGAATCTGTTTGAGAATAATAATTAGGCCAATGCCGGTAAGCATGCCGTTGATGACCGACGACGGGAAAAAATAACCGAGCACGCCGGCGCGCAGCGCGCCCAGCACGACCTGAATAATGCCCGCCAAAAAAACCGCGAGTAAAAAATACTCGTAGGATCCAAGAGTCTCGATCGCCGTGAGCACGATGACCGTTAATCCTGCGGCCGGACCAGACACCCCGATGGGCGCCTTACTTATCGAGCCAACTACGATTCCGCCGACGATTCCCGCGATTAACCCCGCGAAGAGCGGTGCGCCCGAGGCGAGAGCAATACCTAAACAGAGCGGCAGAGCCACGAAGAAAACCACGAGGCTCGCCGGAATGTCGCGCTTTAAACTGTCTGCTGTGAACATACTTTTTATCCTTAAAAAGAACGCCAAATAATTGAGAGTTAATACAAAGCTAAATGAATTTGAAGTGTGATTGATGAAAGCTTTCATTAACCTTTCATTGCAGAGTCTTTACTCTTTCTAATCACCTTTGGGTCTTGTTTGTGGGCCGTGTAGCGCTATTTTCAGATTTTCTTAGCATGTAGATTTGGTTTTTTTATCACCTGCGCAGGTGGTGGCAGCGTAAAGTTACCTTCACGAAAATAAGGACATATAATGAATGTGTTAATCGTCGAAGACGATAAACTGCTTGCCGACGGGCTGAAAAGTGCGCTCGAGCGCGCTTCGTATAAAGTGACTCATGCCGATAACGGACTGGTCGCCGATCAGCAGCTTCGCGCCTACGAATTTGATTTGGTTGTCTTAGATTTGGGCCTGCCCGACATGGATGGACTCGAGGTGCTCAGGGCGCTCAGGCAGCGCAAGCAAGCCGTGCCGGTGCTCGTGCTCACTGCGCGCGATGGCATGGATCAGCAGATCGAATCACTCGACGCCGGCGCCGACGACTACATGGAAAAACCCTTCGACCTGCGCGAACTGCAGGCGCGCGTGCGCGCACTTCTCAGGCGCGGTACCGCAGAGATTCGTGAGAAAGTTGAGCTCGGTTCACTGCAGCTCGACCTCTTTCAGCGCACCGCCACCCTCGGCGGCAAACTGCTCGAACTGCCCGTGCGCGAGTTCGAGGTGCTCGAGACGTTGGTGGTGCAATCACCGCGCGTTGTCGGAAAAGCGCGCCTCAACCAGCGACTCGCGCTGCACAGCGAAGACATCGGCCCGAACGCCGTCGAAGTTTATATCCATCGTTTGCGCCGACGCCTCGACCTGTCGGGTGTGTTCATTCGCACCGTGCGCGGCGTCGGCTATTCCATCGAAAACCTGAAGTGAGGCCTACTGCATCATGAGTCCGCTCTCGCTGCGCTCGCAGCTTCTCTTGGTGGTCGGCGGCCCCTTCGTCGTGCTGTTGCTAAGCGAGGCGATTGTGTCCTATCGCATCGGCTTGCACGCCGCGAATCAGGTCTACGACCAGTGGCTGCTAGACCGCGGCAATATGATCCTGCAGGCCTACGCGGACGGCATCGACCTGGAGAACGGCCCCTATGCCGGTGCGATAGCCGATGTCGACTACGTGATACAGAGAGACAGCGGTGAATTTATTGCAGGCGACAGCACACTGCCGTCGGTGCCGATACAAGGCAACGACGGGACACCCGTGTACCAGACGCTAAACGTTAACGACGTGCTCGTGCGCACCGTCGGGCTGAGGTACGACAGCGGCGAGACCGCGGTGCGTCTGACCGTGGTCGAAAGCATCGAGCGGCGTAGTGAGAATAATTACTCTTTGTTTGTCGATGTGTTGATTACTAATTCACTTGTCGTTCTGCTTGCGCTCTTAATGATAGGCACGGCGTTCGGACGCGGCCTTCGACCGCTTACGCTGCTGGGCCAAGAACTGGGGCATCGCTCGCCTCAAGACCTCACGCCAATCGACGTCGGCTCGGTGCCCTCTGAGCTGCGTGGCGTTGTTGAAAACACCAACACCCTCCTGTCGCGCATCGACACCGCCATCAGTTCGCGCGAACAGTTCATTGGCAACATCGCCCATCAAATACGCACCCCACTCGCCGGCATTAAGCTGCAGGCGCAGCTGGCGCAGATAGATTCGCTAGATGCTGACACGCGCAGCGCGCTCGAAAAAATTTCCCATGCCGCCGACACCATGACCCACGTTAACTCGCAGCTCATGAAACTCGCGCGCGCCGAGGCTGCCTCCGGCCGCGGCCTTCGCCGAGTCGCCATCAACCTCGCTGAGGTTGCGCGCAACTGCTGCATCGAACTCGAAGCACAGGCTGCTGCAAAAAGCATTTCGCTAAGCCTTAATCTTGCAGAAACCCCGCAGCTTATCGAAGGCGAACTCACGCTGGTGTCCGAAATGATCGGCAACCTAATCGAGAACGCGATTATCTATACTCAAGAGGGTGGCAATGTCTGGGTGAGCGTTGGCAACACCGACGGCCGGGTTGTGTTCGCCGTAGAAGACAACGGGCCAGGGATTGCAGAAACGCATTGGCCACAAATTTTCGACCGCTTCTTTAGACCCGCGCCGGCAGTAGGCGAAGGCTGCGGCCTAGGCTTGGCCATCGTGCGCGAGATTGCGATGGCGCATGGCGCCTTAGTAGAGTTGGAAGCTGGTCGCGAGGGCCGCGGTGCTCGGTTTTTTGTTTTGTTTTAAGGGGTAACCACGCTATCGCTAGCCCCCTTAGCGAGAAGACAACACGAGCTCCTTCCAGAGTTTGAATAGCCTAAGTTTGTCGCCGTCCTCTAAATGCAACCCGCGATGAACAACCATGCCGCGAAGCAGATATACCGTGAGTTCTGTGAGGTCTGCGGCGGAAATTTTTCCAGGTAAGTCATGTGACTCGCACCGAGCTCCAAGCGCGCGCATTGATTCTATGGCGTTAAAATCAGTTTCACGGACAGCGGGTCGCAGAGCGGAGTCGGTGCGAGCGGCGACCATTACCTCCATCCAGCAGTTTAAAAGATTACCCTCAAAACAGGCGTCCCACAGGAAGTCGAATAGCTCTTCTAATCTCCGCTCTCGGCTAGACCCTTGATCCGAAGCGTTCTCGAGCTCCTTTTGATAGCGCAAGACAATTTCTCTTACTGCTGCGATTAACAGGCTATCTTTTGTTGGGAAGTGATGGGTCTGAGCGCCGCGTGAGACGCCGGCTCGAGCACAGATCTTTAGGGTGCTGGTTTGAGCCCATCCTTCTTCGGCAATAAGCTCGAGCGTGGCTTCTAGCAAGCGAGCACGCATGGCGTCGGCGCGCTGCTCCTGCGTTTGGCGATTAGTCGCTTTACCCGCAACTTTTGGAGGGTACTTTGATTGACTCTTTTTTAACATACAGACTACACTGTTTTTAAGTTGAAATTATCTCTCACCTGCATTTGCGAAAGAGGCGAAAAGTTATGGCGAAATTCACCGGTAGTGATCCTAATAAAATCATCGCGAAAAGCCCATCTGGCCGCCCGAGGCCATCGCTTCAGGAGATTTACGACACTGACCGAATCGCCCCACCTATGCACATGCGCCAAGAGTCTCGGGTCGATTTGGGCGATGAAGATATCCCTGTCGAGCGCTATTTTGATAAAGGCTATCACGACAAGGAGGTCGAAAAAATTTGGCGTAAGACCTGGCAATGGGCCTGCCGTCTCGAAGACATCCCCAAGGTGGGTGACCACGTTGTTTACACCATCGTGCACGACTCTCTAATAGTAGTGCGCACAGGCGAGGGACAGGATGATATTCACGCCTATGTGAACTCCTGTCTTCATCGAGGCACGATGCTACGCACGGAAGGTGGCTGTGTGAAACAGTTCCGTTGTCCTTTTCATGGATTTACTTGGAATCTGGACGGCACGTTAAAGGAAGTTCCCGGTGCATGGGACTTCGAACACATAAATTGGGAGGAATTTACCCTACCCGAGGCACGAGTAGGTCTCTGGGGAGGCTTTGTCTTCATCAATTTCGATCATAATAGCGAGGACTTAATCTCTTACCTTGAAATTCTTCCCGACCATTTCAAAGAATTTGATCTTGAAAACCGCTATAAAGCCATTCACGTTGGCAAGGTGATGCCCTGCAACTGGAAGCTCTGTGCGGAGGCATTTATCGAGGCGTATCATGTGCCATTTGCACACCCTCAATCGCTGCCCTATTACGGTGACAGCAATACTCAATACGACACTTGGCCCGGCGTTCGCCACATAAATCGTATGATTAGCGCGCAAGGCGTACCAAGCCCCTCTCTAGGCGAAGACTTTGATCCGGAAAAAACGCGCGCGCTGATGGAACGTGACACCCCTTTTTATAAATCTTCAATTCCTCTTGAGGCGGGCCAGACGCCGCGAGCAAGGTTTGCGGATATAGCACGCACTAAAATATCGAAATCATCAGGGCGCGACGTTTCGCACATTTCCGATTCGGTCGCACTTGACCTTATTCAATACTCTGTATTCCCAAACTTAGTGCAATTTGGCGGCGTAGGGCTCGCTGCTGGCTATCGCTTTCGCCCTTATGGTGATGATCCTGAACGCTCCATCATGGAAATGTTTTTCTTATTTCCCAAGGCAGAGGACGGGTCACACCCACCCCCACCGGACATGGTTTGGTTGACTGAAGACGAGCCATGGTCGACGGTGGAAGCGATGGGGTCGGCGGCTATGGTAGTAGATCAAGACACCGATAATTTGATGAGAATTCAGAAGGGTCTCCGGACAAGTCGCAAACCCGGCGCAACACTCGCGCATTATCAAGAGAGTCGAATACGCCACTTCCACAAAACGCTCGATGCCTATATGGCAGCGGAGTAATCTTATGATCAAGTCTCTCCCCTACAAACATCTCTTAGCGCTAAGCTTCGATGTTAATTCTGCAGCGACTGTTACAGTTGGTAGAACGGCTGGCGGACAACGCAAGATAGCGCCTATTACTGGCGGCACATTTACGGGAGACCGGCTGAACGGCTCGGTTGCACCTGGCGGCGCAGATTGGGTTGTACTGCGCGATGACGGCACACTCTTGATTGATGTGCGCCTAACATTGCTAACTGATGATGGAGCGGTAATTTATTTATCTTATGAAGGCCGTTTTATGGGCGCTTCGGATGCAATGGCAAAACTTGCGCAGGGTGCGACACTTCAGCCGGAAAGCTATTCGTTAGTGACGGTGGCAAAATTTGAATGTGGCGACGACCGCTATGCGTGGCTTAATGATGTAATTGCAGTGGGTGTAGGAGAGCAAGCGGGTTTCAGTCCAACTTACTCTATCTTTGAGATCGGATAGTGGAAAGAGCTGTAATAGAAGGCGAGCAGCGCTCGTTTATTCCCCAGTGTAAAACTTCGGCGCGTTCATCTTCACCACTGGTGAGTCAGCCGCCCATGCGTGGCAGGTATCGATCACGCCGGGGCGTTTGTCGGAGGGCTCGATATGCGAGTCGGCTTTGTTCTGGCGATGTTTCATCAGCGGCCAGATAGTTTGCATGGCGGCGGTGGCCATCGGGTAGAGAAGTTCGGTGAGGTGGGTGCAGCCGTTGGTGCCGCCAACCTGCATGCGCACCTTTTGGCGCCAGCCGCGGCCCATCTGAATACCAATCACCTTTTTGTAATTGGGCGTGATGCTGGGGCACATCTCAAAGGGGCTGTGTTCGGTTGCGGCCTCAATGTCTTTTATCGTGAAACTGTCGTCGATAGTTACGCGTAATAACATCTCGTGTAACGGCTCGCCTACTTTCACTTCGCCGCGCCAATCGTTTCGAAACTGATACGTTTTTGTATCCGTCATGTGCGCTTCGATATCCCATAAGCCATCTTCGCGTTCGTATCCGCGGTAGTGAATTGCTCGGGTGTGAACGTGCCTGCGAGGCGCGGGGTCTGAAAAAGCCATGGGTGATCCTGCGGAGATAATTCGCGAATTATAGCGTAGATTGCGGCGCTTGTGTGCCTGTACATCCTATCGAGCCGTCCCTACAATGGCTGCTCGAAAATAAAGACGTCGATGACGAATTAACGAAAGGACAACACTATGACAACTGCAAGCGCTCGCCACATTCTCGTTCAGACAGAGCAAGAATGCCTAGACCTTAAAACACGCATCGACGGTGGCGAAGATTTCGCCGAAGTCGCTAAGGCGCATTCTTCATGCCCCTCGAAAGCGCAAGGCGGTGACCTCGGTTCGTTCGGTCCTGGCATGATGGTTAAAGAGTTCGACGAAGTGGTGTTTAGCGCCCCTGTCGGTTCGCTCCAAGGTCCGGTTCAGACACAGTTTGGTTTTCATCTTTTAGAAGTGACTGCGCGCGATTAACGCTAAGCCTAAACCAAACTATCAGATCGAAGTCGAGCAGCGCGAGACGCGATTCGACAGCTTCCTGCGGGTCGATCGATTAAAGCTGCGGCACTCGCTGTTTGCGGGTGGCTGGAGCGACGTGATGACGCGCGAACTGCTGCTCAGACCGCGGGCGGTTGGCGTGCTGCTGTTCGATCCCGTCCAGCAGGAAGTCGTGCTGGTGCGGCAGATCCGCATCGGCATGCTCGATGAAGGCCAAGACCCGTGGCTGCTCGAGTTAGTTGCCGGCATGGTCGAACCCGGCGAGGCGCCGATTGATGTGGCGGCGCGCGAAAGTCTGGAAGAAGCAAACATGACGCCGCAGAATCTGGTGCAGATCTGCGAGTATTACAACAGCCCGGGCATTAGTAATGAGCGTATTACACTATTCTGCGGACGCGTAGACGCGACGCAGGCGGGTGGGATATTCGGGCTCGATACCGAGCACGAAGACATCGAAGTGGTTGTGCTCAGCCTCGCCGATGCCCTTGCCAAAGTCGCCTCGGGCGAGATTAACAACGCGATGTCGATTATCGCGCTGCAGTGGTTGCAGATTAACCAGCCTCTGCTTGAAGATTCTTGGAAGTGAGATGCCGAAAAACCGTTACAGCATAGACCTTATTAAGCAGATGGCGGAGTGTGATGCGAATTACATTCGTCTGCTGCGGCTTATGCCTGTGCTCGCGGCGCATCGGCAGCGAGATTTCGCCAGTCTTGGGCTAGATAGGGCGGTCCAACCCGAAAAGGCGCTCGAGGGCATGCGCACTGTGTTCACGCTCGCCGACCTCGCCACGGAACCGGTGACTGTCGAGATCACGGTGCTCGAGGCTTTCAAATACACCACCACGCTCGAAATCGTGCAGCGGCCGGTGCTGCGCAAGTGGATGACGAATCCTTCGATGCTCATCCGCGTGTATCACGACGCGAGCACGGCTGAGGTTGTGTCCTACCAAGGACATAAAAATCTGCAGGTACGCTATCCACAGCCCAATGCCAAGATGTATCAGCCCGATGAAAAGGGGCAGGTTAATCAGTTTTTGGGTGAATGGCTCTCGCATTGTCTCACCGTTGGCCAGAGCGCCGAGACTGTCTGGGTTGGCGATACAACGACGCCTGCCTAATGGCCGCACTGCGCACCTACACCGTTTTTCAGCTTACTGACTCGCATCTCAGCGCCGACCCCGCCGCGTGCATGCGCGGAATTAACACTACCGATTCTCTGGAGGCCGTCGCAGCGCTCGCGGAGGCATTTGCTGCGCCCGACGCCATTATCGCGACCGGCGATCTCTCGCAAGACGGCAGCGAGGCTTCGTACCGACGCTTTCGCGAGGTCGTGTCGCGCCCGAATATTCCACTGCGCTGGCTTCCCGGCAATCATGACGATGCTTTGATGATGCAGCAGTGCGCAGACGACCAAACGCAGCCGCTAAGGCTGGGCAAGTGGCACGTTATATTGCTCGACTCGCAGGTGCTGGGGGCAGAGCAGGGCGCGATTGATGCCGAAAGCCTTCGACGCCTCGAGGCACAGCTCGCCGCAGCGGACGCCGTGAATGAGTATGTACTTCTCTGCGTACACCATAATCCGCTGCGCACGGGTGCGAAATGGATGGACACGATCGACCTCAGCAACGGTAGCGAGCTTCTCGACACGCTCAACAGACACCCGAGTGCACGTGCGCTGATTCACGGGCATATTCACCACGACTTCGAGCGCGTGGTCGGTCATGTGCGCGTATTCGGCACGCCCGCGACCTGCGCGCAGTTTGCCCCGCAGGCGGCTGACTTTGAAATCGATACGAAGCCCGCCACCTGCCAGCCGGGGTTCAGGTGGCTTAACCTGCATCCCGATGGCACAGTCGAAACCGGCGTGGCGCGGGTGCCGGCAGGCACGTTTGCGCCGACTAACGCCGCATCTGTTAAGACCCCGTATGTGCTTTACCTGCACGGCTTTCTTAGCTCGCCTCAGTCTGCTAAAGCGAAGCAAGCACTTACTTACTGCCAGCAAGAAGGCATCGAGATAGACATTCCCGCGCTCACCGAAGGCCCGGCTGCGACCATCGCCGCGCTGCGCGAGCGGCTCGAGGCGGGCATCGCGCGCACCGGCAGCGCCGTGCTGATTGGCAGCTCGCTCGGCGGTTATTACGCGACCTATTTGGCGAATCACTACGGGCTGCGTGCGGCGCTAATTAATCCTGCGGTGCGACCCTATTTACTGCTGCGTGACTATTTAGGCGAGCAGCGTAATTACCATACCGGCGCGGTGCATGAGGTGACTGAGGCGCAGATGCAGGAGCTGCTCGATATCGAGGTGAAGGAGCTGGCTGCGCCCGAGAATTTTTTAGTGATGCTGCAAACGGGCGACGAGACGCTAGACTATAGAGAAGCGGCGACTAAATACGCCGAGTCGCGCCTGAAGATCCACGAGGGCGGCGATCACAGTTACCAAGGCTTCGACGACGAACTACCCCAACTCTTCGCGTTTTTGCTATCAAGAACTGCGTCCAAAGCGCGATAGAATACTATCCTGCCCGAACACCAGAGAAAACTGCATGAGCAACACCTATAACGCCGACGCGATCGAAGTCCTCTCCGGACTCGACCCCGTGCGCAAACGTCCCGGCATGTATACCGACACCACGCGCCCCAACCATATGGTGCAAGAGGTCATCGACAACAGCGTCGACGAGGCGCTTGCCGGACACGCGAAAACCCTCACACTGACACTTAACAAAGACGGCTCGGTCGAGGTCGAAGACGACGGCCGCGGCATGCCGGTCGACATCCATAAAGAAGAAGGCGTAAGCGGCGTCGAGCTTATCCTCACTAAACTACACGCCGGCGGGAAGTTCTCTAACAGCAACTACCAGTATTCCGGCGGCCTGCATGGCGTAGGAGTGTCGGTGGTCAACGCGTTGTCAAAACACCTCGAGGTTATTGTCCGCCGCGACGGCAATGTGTATTCGATGCGCTTTGCCGACGGCTATAAGGCAACTGAGCTCACGCAGATCGACACGGTGGGCAAGCGCAATACCGGCACTACGGTGAAGTTTCTGCCAGACGGCCAGTATTTCGACTCCCCGCGGGTGTCTATTCCGCGCCTGAAACACGTTCTGCGGGCAAAAGCGGTGCTGTGCTCTGGGCTACTCGTTAAGTTTGTTGACAATACAGTGTCAGAAGACAAGGCGCAGAGCGAAGAGTGGTGTTTCGAAGACGGCCTTATCGACTATTTGCGTCAGGCAACCAACGAATACGAGACCCTGCCCGCAGAGCCCTTTTCGGGTTCGGTGAGTCAAAACGGCGAGGGCGTCGACTGGGCGGTGCAGTGGCTCCCCGAAGGCGGCGAGATCATGGCCGAAAGCTATGTGAATCTCATCCCTACCGCGCAGGGCGGCACCCACGTGGCGGGCCTGCGCACTGGCTTGCTCGAGGCGCTACGAGAATTTTGCGAGTTCCGCAGCCTGCTCCCGCGAGGCATAAAACTCACGCCCGATGACATCTGGGAGCGCTGTTGTTTCGTGCTGTCCTCTAAAATCCTCGATCCCCAATTTAGCGGCCAGACCAAAGAGCGCCTGTCGTCGCGGCAGACAGCCGGGTTCGTCGCGGGCGTCGTCAAGGATGCCTTTAGTCTTTGGCTCAATCAGCATACAAGCGAAGCCGAGGCGATCGCCGAGCTGTGTATCAGCAACGCCCAGAGTCGCCTCAAGGCAAGCAAGAAAGTCGCGCGCAAGAAAATCACCTCCGGCCCAGCTTTGCCCGGCAAGCTCGCCGATTGCTCGACTCAAGATGTGATGGCGGGTGAGCTATTTTTGGTTGAGGGTGACTCGGCGGGCGGCTCGGCAAAACAGGCGCGCGACCGCGAATTTCAGGCGATCATGCCGCTGCGCGGAAAAATCCTTAACACCTGGGAAGTCGACTCTAGCGAAATTTTAGCCTCGCAGGCGGTACACGATATCGCTGTCGCGCTCGGCGTCGATCCCGCCAGCAGCGACATAAGCGGCCTGCGCTACGGCAAAATCTGCATACTAGCCGACGCCGATTCCGACGGGCTGCACATTGCGACGCTTCTTTGCGCGCTGTTCGTGCAGCATTTCCGCCCCGTTGTCGAAGCCGGCCACGTGTATGTGGCGATGCCCCCGCTGTTCCGCATCGATATGGGCAAGGAAGTCTATTACGCCCTAGATGAGAATGAGAAAAACTCGATCCTCGACCGTCTTCAGGCCGAAAAGCCCAGCGGCAAAGTCAACGTGCAGCGCTTCAAGGGTCTGGGCGAGATGAACCCATTACAGCTGCGTGAGACCACAATGGCACGAGACACCCGTCGTCTTGTGCAGCTCACACTCGAAGACGACGCCAGCAAGACCGATAAGAACGGCACTTTCGAGGCCATGGACATGCTTTTGGCTAAAAACCGCGCCGCCGATCGCAAATCGTGGCTAGAGACGAGCGGCGATGCGGCTGATCTTGCCAGTTCCTGAGCCGGCGACTAAAGACAACACCAGAGAAACCGAATGAACGAAGAGATTATTATCAACGACGAAGGCATCGAGCAGATTCCGCTTAAGAGCTACACGCAAAGCGCGTACCTGAATTACTCGATGTATGTCATTAATGACCGCGCGCTTCCCAATTTGGGAGACGGGCTTAAGCCGGTGCAGCGTCGCATTATCTATGCGATGTCGGAGCTTGGCCTTAAGGCTTCGGCGAAGTTCAAGAAGTCGGCGCGCACGATCGGCGACGTGATCGGTAAGTTCCACCCTCACGGCGATTCTGCCTGCTACGAGGCGATGGTGTTGATGGCGCAGCCGTTTAGCTACCGGTATCCCCTGGTCGACGGGCAGGGCAACTGGGGGTCGCCGGACGATCCAAAGTCGTTCGCCGCGATGCGCTACACCGAATCGCGCCTTCAGGGCTACGCCGATGTATTACTCGGCGAACTCGGGCAGGGCACGGTTGACTGGAAACCCAATTTCGACGGCACGATGGACGAGCCCGAGATGCTGCCTGCGCGTCTGCCGAATGTTCTCCTCAACGGCGGCAGCGGCATTGCGGTCGGCATGGCAACCGATATCCCGCCGCACAATCTTCGCGAGGTCGCCAACGCGGCCATTCACCTGCTCGAGCGACCCAAAGCGACGCTCGAAGACCTTTGCGAAATTATTCAGGGCCCCGACTACCCTACCGAGGCGGAGCTGATTACGCCCAAGAGCGAAATCGAGGCAATGTATCGTAGCGGTCGCGGCTCGCTCAAAGCGCGCGCGGTGTATGTCACCGAAGGCGACGAGATTGTTGTTACCGCGCTGCCTTTTCAGGTATCCGGCGCCAAGGTGCTCGAACAGATCGCCGCGCAGATGCAAAAGAAAAAGCTGCCGATGATCGTCGATCTGCGCGACGAATCGGATCACGAAAATCCGACCCGCATCGTGATTGTGCCCAAATCGAATCGCGTCGATGTCGACGCAGTTATGCTGCACTTGTTCTCGACGACCGACCTCGAGAAGAACTACCGCGTTAACTTCAATATGATCGGCATCAATAAGCGCCCGCAGGTCAAAGATCTGCGATCGCTGTTGGTCGAATGGCTGCAGTTCCGCACGGCGACCGTGCGCCGACGCCTGCAGTTCCGTCTCGACAAAATCATCGACCGCCTCCATATCCTCGAAGGCTTG
>Ga0209555_10002031_pt1 | contig 14635 bp, 14 predicted proteins | sample SaaInl85LU_5_DNA_FD_184643 | JGI IMG/M metagenome (GOLD analysis project Ga0209555, IMG submission 184643) | Marine microbial communities from expanding oxygen minimum zones in the Saanich Inlet - ESP_85LU_5_DNA (SPAdes) (version 2) | ecosystem: Environmental > Aquatic > Marine > Intertidal... | reverse complement strand
AGAGGTAATGTGTCTCTCCATTTATCTTTACGAAGACCTCGTCCAAGTGCCATTGCCAGTTCGAATAGGATCGCATCCGACTGACCCGGTTTCTTCGTATCTCAGCAGCAAACATCGGACCAAATCTGTTCCACCAAAACCGAACTGTTTCATGGCTGATCTCAATGCCTCGTTCGTGCAGAAGATCTTCCACATTACGGAGTGAGAGCGGAAACCGGACGTACAGCATCACAGCCAAGCGGATGATCTCTGGGCTCGTTTTAAAGTACCTGAATGGGGAGTGTTTTGTCATATGGCGAGGCTACGAAACCACCCTGCTCGCTTCAACCGAGTTTAATCTGACAGTACCTTTGGTAACGCTAGTTCGCCACCCTGCCCTTCACAACCGAGTTTCCTCTGACACAGCCCCTCAGGGTGTCCTCTGCACGAACGTCATCCAATCTCCGCTGTTTTGCGAAGAACGGAGACACGTATCGATGAACTGCATACCCTGAAGTCCTGCGTCAATACCGGGAAGCAGCGTACCGTCGCTTTTGCCCTCGATCAGGTCAGCGGCGTCAGTATAAATATTTGCGAAACCTTCAAGATAACCCTCTGGGTGGCCGGGTGGAATACGTGTCCACATCTGAGAACCATCACCAAATCCTGCTCCACCGCGCGTCAGGATGCGCTTGGCTTCACCGTGAGTAGTCAGCGACATCACATTCGGGTTCTCCTGAGACCATTCCAGCCCGCCCTTTTCGCCATAGACCCGCAGGCGCATTTGGTTTTCATTTCCGATCGCAATTTGAGAAGCCCAGAGCATCGCTTTGGCCCCTCCGCGCATCCGCATTAAAATATGGGCGTTATCGTCCAGTTGACGACCCGGACCAAAGCTATGCAAATCAGCGCTTAGGGATTCAACTTCTAACCCAGTTACAAAACCAAGCAAGTTGAACGCGTGGGTTCCGATGTCGCCGATGGCGCCACCGCCCCCTGATTTGGCTGGATCTATTCGCCATGCGGCCTGTTTTTGGTCCTCGTTTTCGATACTTTGCGACAACCAATCCTGCGCGTATTCTATCTGGGCTACGCGGAGCACACCCAGATCACCATTGGCAATGAGTCTTCGAGCCTGACGAATTAGTGGGTAACCCGTGTAATTATGGGATAGAATAAAATGCGCGTTTGACGATTTCACGGCCGCAAAAATCTCTTCTGCTTCCCCCATGGTTGCACAAAGTGGCTTATCACAAATTACATTGATACCCGCCTTCAGGAACGCGATAATCGGGGCCGCGTGCATGTGGTTTGGAGTAACGATAACGACGACGTCAATCCCATCGTCGCGATCCGCTTCGGTTTTCGCCATGATACGGAAATCCGAATAAGAACGGTCGGGTGCGATGCCCAGATCTGCAGAGCTTTCTGCTGCTGTATTCGCGCTCGACGACAGGGCGCCCGCAACCAATTCAAATCGGCCGTCAATCCGGCTTGCGATGCGATGCACGCCGCCAATAAACGCACCCCGACCGCCACCGACCATGCCAAGTTTTATACGTTTCATAATCCCAACATCGCCTTGATTACACCTTCGTCGCGTGTCCCACCTGCAAAGTCATCAAAGGCTTTGTCGGTCATCTCGATCAGATGTTGCTCAATGAAAGGAGCGCCCTCTTTTGCACCTTGCATAGGTGATTTCAGGCAACATTCCCACTCAAGGACGGCCCAACTGTCGTAACCGTACTGGGACAGCTTGGAAAAAATTGCCGGAAAATCGATCTGTCCGTCGCCAAGGCTTCGAAAACGTCCGGCTCGATCTACCCAAGGTTGATAGCCGGAATATACGCCCTGCCGGCCATCGGGGGTGAATTCAGCGTCTTTGACATGAAAAGCGCTGATCCGATCATGATAAAGGTCGATAAAGGCAAGATAGTCCATTTGTTGCAGCAAAAAATGACTGGGATCATAGTTGATCCGCGCAGCTTCATGCTGACTGCAAGCACCAAGAAACATTTCCCAGGTTGCACCGTCAAAGACATCCTCTCCGGGGTGAAGTTCATAGGCGATATTTTGGTCGTGGTTCGCATAATGATCGAGGATGGGCTGCCATCGGCGGCCAAGCTCTGCAAATGTTTCCTCGATCAGGCCTTCGGGTCGCTGAGGCCAAGGGTAAAGAAACGGAAAGGCTAGGCTGCCGGTAAAGCTGACTGTATTAGTTAGCCCTAAGCGCTCACTTGCAACTGCAGCCTTCATCAGCTGGTCGACGGCCCAAGCTTGCCGTTTCTTGGGATTGCCGCGACAATCGGCGGGCGCAAAGGCATCAAATGCGAGATCGTAAGCCGGGTTCACAGCAACAAGCTGGCCCTGAAGATGCGTGCTTAACTCGGTGATTTGCACGCCAGAATCTGCGCAGGTGCCTTGCACCTCGTCGCAATAGGCGACACTTTCAGCTGCCAGATCAAGATCGAAAAACCGCTTGTCGGATGTTGGTATTTGAACGCCTTTGTATCCAAGTCCCGACGCCCAAGAGGTGATTTCCGCAAGCGAATTGAACGGCGCGGCATCGCCAGAGAATTGAGCCAGAAACAAGGCTGGTCCTTTAATTTTAGCTCCCATCACGCGATCTCACTTTGCATTTTAAGATGCCGAATACTCACCGGGCTAGCCAAAAGCCGGTCAGCTTGCGAAAATAACGCCACAAGATGTGGCATAGCCATATGAGCATCGAGATCCCGTTGGCTTCGCCAATTTTCATAGAAGACAAAAACACACGGATCTGTTGCATCGACATGGAAGTCATAATTGATACAGCCAGTTTCTTGGCGGGTCGGGCCCACTTGCGCGGACAGAAGTTTTTGCAGCTCGACACGGGTTTCAAGTTTAGCGGTAACTGTTCCTATGATGGTCACATGGTTCATTGCTCACGCCCTTTTTTGGCTAAGTGCGACCGCAAGGATTATGATTCCTCCTCGCGCGATCAGTTGTTGACTGAATTCCAGCCCCATCAAGATTAGCCCGTTGTTGATCAGACCAATCATCATTGCGCCAACGAGTGTGCCAATTATGGTCCCCTTGCCGCCGAATAGAGACGTACCACCTAGCACTGCTGCGGCGATGACGGAAAGCTCGTCGCCTTCGCCCAGCTGGAACCGACCTGATTGCAGGCGGCCAGCGTAAAGCATCCCCGCGAGGGCCGCCGCCGTGGAAGAGATCACAAGCACGCGAAACTTAATTCTCGCCGTATAAATACCGGAATAACTAGCGGCCTGCTCGCCACCACCTGTCGCCAGCACCCGGCGACCAAAGCCAGTGCGGCGTAAACCGACGTGAGCGACCGCACCTAAAATTAAAATCCAAAACAGCAACACCGGAATAGGCCCGATGGAGCCACCTCCGAACCACCAGACATAGCTCTGCGACAAGATCGGAACAGCGGCTGTGCCGGACACCCACATAGCAAGCCCCTTGGCTATGCCCATCATTGCAAGTGTCGTTAAGAACGAAGGTATGCCAATTTTTGTGGTCAACCAGCCGTTAAAGACGCCAACGGCGATACCTGTTGCAAGACCTGCAAGGATCCCCGCAAATGGCCCAGCTAAGGAAATCGCCAAGGCAACAGTCACACTGGCAAGGCCAGCGACAGCGCCGACAGAGAGGTCAATTTCACCCGCTGACAATACGAATGTCATTGCGATCGCCATCACGGCGATCATCGCCGTCTGTCGAACAATGTTGAGCAGATTGTTGGGGTTCAGAAACCCTCTGTCATTCAGCGTCAGAGCAAAGATTAGAAAAATCGCAATAAAACCAATATATATAATATTCTGGCGCCAATCCCTCAGAAACGCGCGAAGCATACCAGGGACTTGTTTTGTGTCAGTGTTGGACATGGAAAACCTTCTGCCCTGCAGCGAGGGCTTCCTGAATAGAGATTTGTAGCCGCTGTTCGGCGGCCTGTAGGCGGTGTGTGATGTCGGTATTTTCCTCAGCTGGGTCGTCCAGCGCGGCGCGAGGGAAGTCATCATAGATCTGTCCGTCCGCCATGACTACAATGCGGTCGCACGCAGTCAGAAGTTCCGACAACTCGGAGGAAATCATCAGAATGGCTTTGCCATTCGCAGCCAGAACACGCACCAGTTTGATGATTTCGGATTTCGAACCAATGTCGATGCCTGCTGTTGGTTCGTCAAGCACCAGCACATCCGGATCAACCGCCAACCATTTGCCGATGACCACCTTTTGCTGGTTGCCACCTGAAAGCGTACTAACAGCATGATCACGGCTTGCTGTTTTGATCGAAAGTCGCTCGATTTGGGCATCTGTCACTGCGCGCGCCTTGGCGGCGTTGACGAAGCCCGCACTTGAAAGGTTATCCAGCACAGCAAGTGTTACGTTGTCGGTCACAGAATGGGATGCGGTGATGCCCTGCGTCGCGCGAGCTTCGGGTACAAGGACCACACCCGCCGCGATGGCATCACCGGGTCGGCGGAAGTTAACAGCGCGGCCGTTGACGAGAATTTCGCCAGAAGCCACTGGTTCAATCCCAGCGATGAGTTTTGCGAGCGACGTGCGGCCCGACCCAAGTAAGCCAGCCAACCCGACGACCTCGCCTTTGTGGATCGTAAGCGAAATATTATTTGGTTTGTTACGCCCTGACACGTCGCGCAACTCCAGCCCGATATCGCCGCGGATGGCTTCACTTCGCACCACATCTGCAAGGCCGAGGGACCGCTTGCCGACGATATGTTCGATCATCGTATCTATTGGCAGGTCGTCGATATCTGCTGTGATAACATGTTTACCATCGCGCAGTATCGTAGCTCGATCAGCAATGCGGGCGATTTCGTCCATACGGTGGCTTACGTATATGATCGCTACGCCCTGCTTCTTTAGTTTGCGCAGGAAGGTAAAAAGCCGATCGACATCAGAGACCGCTAAGGCAGTGGTTGGTTCATCAAGTACGAGAATGCGGGCGTTTTGGGAAATAGCCTTCACGATTTCCGTCAGTTGCTTTTGCCCCGCACCAAGATCACCAACGATTGCACTTGGATCGACATCCACTTCAAGCATTGCAAAGAGTTTGGCGGCGTCGCGCTCTGCCTCACTATCATCAATTAACCCACCGGACTTCGCCTCACGTGTCAAATAGACGTTTTGAGCAACAGTCAGCGTCGGGATCAGGCTCATCTCTTGATAATTCATCGCGATACCAGCTGCACGTGACGCCTCGGGTGAGTGAGTGGTGAGCGGTACGCCCGCCACTTCGATTTCACCGGCTGACGGCACATGCACGCCGTTGAGCACCTTCAAGATTGTTGACTTTCCGGCTCCGTTGCCGCCCAAAAGCGCGTGGATTTCGCCGGCCAATACTTCAAAGCCGACGTTATCCAAGGCTTTGACACCACCAAAGTTTTTGGAAATGCCTTTCATGCGAACTGCAACAGTTGACACTATACGTTCTCCCAAACGCCAGTCTTACCTGACCGGATCAAGGCCTCGGCCACCTGTTCAGTTAACAGCGCCTCTTCAAAGTTTGGCGATGGCTGAGTGCCATCCATAATTGCTTTGCAGAAATCATAACATTCGATGATCTTGGTCTCACTGTAACCTATTCCCAGCGCAGGGATTGGCCAAAGGCCTTCACCATACGGGTGGGCAGGTCCGGTATAGATAGTACGGAAACCACGCGCATCACTCGGATCATCTGCGAACATGACCTGTAATTCATCTCGGCGCTCGTAGTTAAACAAAATTGAGCCTTTCGTACCGTGAATTTCCAGCGTGATGAAGTTGTTGCGACCCCACGCGTTGCGACTGGCCTCGATACTGCCAACAGCGCCTGATTTGAAGCGCACCATCGATATGACTTCATCATCGACATCCACTTCGGCTCGCTCAGCATCTGAAGATTTTTCGGATGCCCCCAGTTTGTCGACACCGCCTTGCTGTATGGGACGGGTTTTGACATAGGTCGAAATAATCGCTTGTACGGTTTCGATGGGACCAACAAGATGGTGAGCCAAATCAATAACGTGGGTGCCGATATCTCCGATAGCGCCCGACCCTGCAATTTTTTTCTGAAAGCGCCAGGAAAGTGGGCCATCGGGATCTGCGGACCAATCTTGCAGATAAGTGCCGCGGAAGTTGATTACGTCACCGATTTTGCCCTCATCAATGAATTTCTTGGCAAGAGCAATGGCGGGGGTGCGGCGATAGTTGAAGGCGACCATTGTTGTGCCGATTGAGGCCCGTGCGGCTGCCGCCATTGCGACAGATTCCTCAAGCGTACTGGCAAGCGGCTTTTCGCAAATTACGTGTTTGCCTGCTTTTAAAGCTTCGATTGCAATTTCAGCGTGAGCGTCGTTCGGGGTGCAGATGTCGACGATGTCGATGTCTGAACGGTTGACGGTCTCTTTCCAGTCAGTTGATGCTTCGTCGAATCCGAACCGATCGCGCGCCTCTTGTGCCGCCCTGTCTGTTAGATCAACCACTACTTTGCGGTGTGGAATTGCGGGGGCGGGCCAAAAAAACATCGGCATCGCTGCATAGGCCATAGCGTGAGCCTTACCCATAAAGCCGCCACCAATTAGTGCTACATTTAGTTTCTGGGTCATCATATTACTCCGCCAATAAAATTTTTCAAGTGGCCCTAAGGCAGCAGAGCTACCGAAAGATCGTTCACAAAAAGATCAAAAGTGGTCCTACGGCGGGAGACCTACCGTAGGACCGCTTCCTATTCAGTTAATCCATACTGTCTAAGATATTTTGCGTTGGCGCGGCGCGATAAACCGTCTCCCAAGCCTCAAGCAAATTGTCTTTGTTCACCGGAAGTGCTGGAAGCGCGACAAACGCAGGAGCTTCTTTGCCCAACAGACCGTATCCAGCAAGCATCGCTTCAGCTACACCTTGGTCAAAGGGACGTTGTGCACCCAGACCCTTAATGAAGCCGCCCTGTGCCATGTTGATCGCAACGTTTTCACCAAGGTCAATGGTTGTGATGACCAGATCGTCACGACCAGCAACACGAGCCGCCGAGATAACGCCTTCAGCCGGAACATCCCAAACTGCCCAAATACCGTCGAGGTTAGAATGCGAAATCAGCATAGCAGAAGCCGCCTTATCTGCGTCGCCAGAGAAATCCGGTCCGCCGATACCTTGCTCTGCTACAATCTCAATGTTAGGATAGATCTCAGCTATTGTGGCTTTGAAAGCGTCATAGCGTTGACGTGTCACAAAGAAATCGGCGGCATGGAAAACCAGACCGATCTGACCACCATCTTCACCCAACGCTTCTGCCATCAGGTGAGCTGCAGCAACACCGTTGCCATAGTTGTCAGCTGAAACCACGGAAACATAATTCACACCAGCTGTCATGCCCGGAGGAGTGTTTTCCATGAATACGATTTTCACACCAGCCGCCGCAGCCGCCATATAGGCAGCAGCTGTCGCAGATGGGTCTGTTGGGACAGAAACGATGACGTCGGGCTTCCGGGCCATTATAGTTTCGATATCTGCCACCTGCTTTTCAGGTTTGAAACCAGCGTCAGTAACAGCTATGACCTCGATTCCCAATTCACCGAACTGGAACTTGAGGCCTTCGATTTGCGCACGTGACCAGTCATTACCGCCATAGTGCATTACGATGGCTGCGGTCGCATTCATTGCCTTAATTTGATCAATTTCCGCATCGCTAAGCGTCAAGTCGGCTGCAGGGCTTGGATCTTCACCGTTGGGCCCTTTGGACAGGACAGTTTCTTGCAGTGCTGCCAGCGCGGCGGCTGGATCGGCTACAGCGGGTGCAGCGGAAAGAGTCAGCGCCAATGCAGCAGCGGACCCCAAAATATTTCTACGTGTAATCATAGTTCTTCCTCCCAGAAGGTTGGGGCATGCCCCAGTTAATTTTAGCCATTTAAGCTTGGTTTAGATAGTCTATGCTAGAACGCGCCCCAGCAGCGGGGTCGCCCCAAGCATCTAGTTCAGTGCAAACCCAGCCCGCGAAATTCGTTTCGCGCATAGCTGCAATAATATTGTCGGTCGGCACATCACCGCGATCAAGCGGAGTGAATGCAAAGGGTTCTTTTTGGAAGCCCTTTAGGTGGATGTAAGAAATTCGACTTGCGTGCTCACGGATCAGCTCAGCTGGATCGCCTCCAGCGGCCGCCAGATGTGCCGTGTCGGGGCAGAAATCAATCTCGGTCAAACCGAAGATGCGCCGCACTTGCTCGGGACCTTCGACAATAGTGGATAGATGAGGATGGTAGTGCGCAACAAGATTGCGCTCCTCGGCCAGTGCTTTTACGCGGTCAAGTGCGGCTCCCAGCTTGTCATAGTCAGTTTCGCGTATTCCATCAAAACGCTTAGCGCCTCCACCGACGACCAAATGCGGGGCATCTAGTTCTGCGGCGCGATCAGCAGCGCGTGTGATGCGTGCCAATTCCTCCGGCAAGATGTCGTCGAAAATAAAGTTAGCACCGGAATACGCTGCAACCAATGACAGCCCGTTATTTTTAAGCAAGGCGCGAAAATCGGTGACACCGTAATCCAGCAGATTGCCGTCAAACAATTCAACACCAGTATACCCAGCGGCGGCGATTTCAGCGCAGGCCCGATCCATATCTCCAAATGTACGATAACTGAGTTGCGCGATTGAAGTCACGCCCTCTGCATTCCCGCCAAGATTACCCCAGCAATTCGCTTGATACGCCAGCTTCCAGTCACTCATGTCGCCCCCTCCATCCAATAAACAAATTCGCTTGCTTATATTTCTTCTAGGCAGGCTTTAAGCGCCAGTCAATAATATTTAAGCAGAAGTTACATATCTTTTGCATATTAAATGCAAAAGTGTCAACTTGACCTGCAAATTCGGGCGAGCTATCAAATAGACTATTGACCATCAAGGGACGCATTTTAGTGCAAAGAGACAATTCAGCACCGAATCGCCAGAAGGGAAAAGGGCGGCCGCGCAATAGCGAAACGGCTGCCGCTAGTCTTGTTGACGTCCTGAACCTTGTGCGTTTAGGTCGTGCGACAACCCGACAGGAACTTGAGCACGTCAGCGAATACGGGCGTGCAATAATCGCGGACAGGCTTGCAACCCTTACAGAACTGGGTTTGGTTGACGAAAGTGCAGCAGGGATAGCCACAGGCGGTCGGGCGCCGCGCCTCGTCAAGTTTATTAAAGATCGCGCCCGAATTGTCGTTGTCACGTTCGACCAATCTGCCTTCGGCGTGGGACTTGCTGACCTTAGCGGCAAACTGCTGACTGAACATCACGAAACGGCTGACGTCACAGAACAGAGCATGACTGTGGACCGAATTTGCACACTTATTAATTGGCTGATGACGCGGCAATCGGAAGCCCCTGATTTGTGGGGCATTTCCATTTCAGTACCCGAGCCGGTTCTCGTAGATCCCAACGCCGCGTTTTTGATCGAACCCACCGAATTTCCTCCGAATTGGAGCAACAGTGGCCTTATCGAAGTGCTGATGAGGCGGTTTCAGTCGCCGGTCTGGATGCACTCTAGCGTTGAGACCATGACGATGGGGGAATTACGTGGCGGCGCAGGGATCGCCCAGCAATCCATGCTCTTTGTTAAGGTCGGACAGCGAATCGGCGCCGGTCTGGTTAGCAACGGTCAACAATATCACGGTGCCGCTGGCGCCGTTGGTCTGATTGGGCAACTGCCAGTGACATCGGGCGAGGCCACAGGGTCACTTGATGCTATGGCTGGGGCGAACATGATCAAGACGCGCGGCATTAAGGCCGCCCATACTGGGGAAAGCACCTACCTGGCCGACGTTCTTGCGCGTGGTGCCGAGATTTCCGCGATTGATATTTGTCAGGCTGCACAAATGGGTGATGCCGTATGCACGGAGATTATCGCACAAAGCGGTAGACTAATTGGTACTATTGTGGCGACCCTTGTCAATATGCTGAACCCGCAACTCGTAGTCTTGGCGGGGTCGATTGCTCAAACAAACGACATCTTGCTCGCAAGCGTACGCGAAACCGTATACGGCGCATCGCATCCACTTGTCACCAGGGATTTGCGCATCCTACGATCACAAATGAGCAGTTCCGCCGCCCTCTTTGGTGCGGCTAGTATTGCTGCAGAGGCGCTTTTTGATCCGACCTTCTTAAAAGGCTGGATTCTATTAGGCTCTCCAACCCGGCATCCAGACTTTTTGCATAGGCTAGAAACTATGAATACCAATACACAGCAGGCCGACGAAGGACCCCCACCCGCGCCGCGCAGTCGGAGTAAGAGAGCATGACAATAGTCGGACTTGGACCACACGGTGAACGTGCATCTCCACCCGAACGGGTCACGCTGCTGCCACAGGATATAGCTGAGGCACGCGCAAAAAAGTTACGAGTCGCTATCGTGATGCACACCCTTGAAAGCGACTGGGCCAAGCAATTGGTGCAAGGGATGATTGGAACACTGGGTGAATGTGGTGCGGTTGTAATTGACGTGGTTGATTGTCATTTTTCCTCTGAGGCGCAGATCGTCGCGTTGAATCGTTTGCGTGAGAAATCTCCTGACGCAATTATCTCCCTTCCGGTCGATAACACGGCAGTCACAAAGGCCCACCTAGCGATCTCAGACGCAGGTATACCACTGGTTTTGATTGACAATGTCCCCACCGGAATGCTTCCGGGCAAAGACTATGTCTCGCTTGTCTCGGCTGATAACTTTGGCTTGGGGAAAATCTCGGCCAAGCTTCTATCAGACCACATGCCGCACGGTGCCACGGCCGGAATACTCGCCTACGAGGCAGATTTTTTCGCGACGAATGAACGCGAAATCGCTTTTAGCCGTTGGATGGAAATCAACCGCCCGGACATCACAGTGAAGACAGCGAGGTTTGCAACCGCTGGTGCCGCCGGACTGGAAGCGGACCAGCTCATGAATGATTATCCGAAGATTGCCGGACTATTTGTTGTTTGGGATACCCCTTGCATTGCAGTCATCACAGCGGTTTCAAAACGGAACCCGGCTTTACCGATGACAACGGTGGACCTTGGGCGAGAGGTGACAGAAAGCCTCGCAAAAGGGGGGCCGGTGATTGGGATAGCCGGCCAGCGTCCCTTTCAGCAAGGCGAAGCCGTCGCCCGCACGACAATCACGGCGTTGCTAGACCGCCGCTGCCCGGATTGGGTTGCGCTGCCTGGATTGAAGGTTTCGCGATCCAATGTCATCGAATGTTACCAATCAATCTGGCGCGAGCAGGCGCCCCGCGACATCTTGATCGGATTCGACCTGACACAAACAAAATGAGGTGCTGTCAGACAAATGCGAACCAGTCTCTGAATGGCCAGTGACGGTCGCGTTATGCCGTACCGAGTTGGCGCCACTCAGTAAGAGCAGCGCTTCGATTGGTGCTGTCAGACGAATGAGAACTCGCATCGGATTGCTAGCGCAGCCTGAACCTATGCGCTCAATAATTGGCGCCACTCAGTAAGAGCGGCGGTTCGATTGAGCTTGAAATTGTCTCGTGAGTAGAAGTGGCGTTCCTGATTGAAATGGTTGTGGACTGAAGAGTGGACGGCAGCGAACTTTTGCAGACATCGCATCTGTCGAAAGCGGAGCATGGCGCGTTCTCGTCGTCGAAACGGCAAATGGGAATTCTCAGCCCGATTATTTACCCAGCGACCCGTTTCCTGCCGATCCGCGTTGCCAACAACTTTCATTGCAGCGCCATAGGAACGTAGTTTGTCCGTCACAACTACTTCTGGCCCGCCGTAGCGCTTCATTGCTTTTCTGAGGAATTTCAATGCTGCCTTGCGGTCTCGGCGCTTGGTAACATAACTTTCAAGCACCTCACCTTCGTGATCAACGGCTCGCCAGAGGTAATGTGTCTCTCCATTTATCTTTACGAAGACCTCGTCCAGGTGCCACTGCCAGTTCGAATAAGATCGCATCCGACTGACCCGGTTTCTTCGTATCTCAGCAGCAAACATCGGACCAAATCTATTCCACCAAAACCGAACTGTTTCGTGGCTGATCTCAATGCCTCGTTCGTGCAGAAGATCTTCCACATTACGGAGTGAGAGCGGAAACCGGACGTACAACATCACAGTCAGACGGATGATCTCAGGGCTCGTTTTAAAGTACCTGAATGGGGAGTGTTTTGTCATTTGTGGTTTCTACAAATACACCCTGCTCGCTTCAACCGAGTTTAATCTGACAGTACCATTTAAATTACAAATTAGTTTGAATTATCAGCATTTTACCCAAATCCAAGCTTTGATAAATGACACGAATTTCTTAGCTTACAATATGGACAAAAAAATTCGATTTACCAACACTTTCAACCAATTCAAACAAAATCTGTGCATGCTTTGGATCCAGTCTCACACAACCAGCCGAAGCTGGTGTGCCCAAATTTTTGATGTCAGTTGTCCCATGGATGGCATAATTGCCATTATAAAATATCGAATACGGCATCGGTGCGTCATTATATAACGAGGATTTATGATGTCTTGAAAGCCATTGAGCCGCCCAAGTCCCATTAGGTGTGGTCTTACCAGAGCGTGCGGTAGATACCTTCCAAGTGTAAACATGTTTTCCGTCTTTGATTAATTTCAATTTTTGTTCACTCTTTAAAACTAAAGCAATTACTCGATGTTCTAAAACACCAAACTCCTTTTCAAAATCTGATAAATTAAATAACTCTCTGAGCCTCTCATCGGGAGCCACTTCTAAGCTAACTTCAGAAAACGCCGAGAACGCAAAATCATCGCCCAACGCCTTCGTAGACATTTTGTCTGGAGAAGATAGGGAACTAAACAAAATAGGTTTTCTTGAGTTGAACTTTTGATCGTCATTTGCGTGATGTATTGATTGGTTTTTAAAGTCACTAGTTTCAAAATCTGCTTTTAAAGCTAATTGCATCGAGACGCCCATAGTCGTTTGGACTTCATCACTATAATTATCAGATTTATATAACAAATTAGAGTTCTGAGTATTGATTGAGAAATTAATATGCTTCAAAGAAGGCATAATCAGGGGTCCGTTTTCTTGAATTTTGTGAGTGTTTATCGGAATGAAAACCAAAAATAGAAAACAAATGACAACAGCCGTAATTAGCCTTGCCACAGTGGGTTTATCTTGAGCCAATAGTTGTACAGTTTCAGGAGATTTGTAGTTATCCAACCGTTTCTGGATTTGACCAATGCGCTCGTAAATTTCTTTCTCATCCACTGTCAAAGTCTCCTCAAACATAAGCATACCAAATAGATTATGCTTAGTTCGATTAAACGACAGCAATATATAAAAAATTAACTCAGGACGGCTCATCCCGCACTCGGCGGAGGTTAGCTTTGAAGAAAACTGTAATTTCTATCGCTCAATAGCGTTGCTGCTAGTTTTACCGCCCGCACCCCGCATAATGCTCCACTAGGTCACAATTATTCCAACCACTTTAAAATTTAGACTTGAACGTAAGTAATGCGAAGGTTTTTTTGTACGTAGCGAAATATTAATCTTAGGAGCTAACAAATGTCGGAGAATTTCTACGTCAATACAGTTGGAGCTGTACCAGCTGGCAAACTATCAGAAGCTGTTTCGCTAGGTGTAACGCTTGCTGAGGAGTCCAAGGCTGCAGGATCAACTCGAGCTAGCGTTGGTACCATAATGACCGGCAACAACGCAGGCAGCGTAGTCTTTCAGCAATTCTTCCAGTCTCTAAACGATTTTGCAAATGTAATGGATGCCTTCTCTACATCAGACACTTACGGAAAAATAATGGGAACTGGATTAACAGTCACGATGCGAAATATAGCAAAATTTTGCGACGTACCTTTTGATGCACCGGCTAACCCTCAAAGAAAATACGTAGTTTTAACACGTGGCAAATCGCATATCTCACAACCAGAGTTAATGGAATTGATGGCAGAAGCATCCCCTATGTTTGCAGAAACTGGGGCGCAAACTTTTAGGTTTGCTAGAATTATGACGGGCAACAATGCAGGTGATTTTTTATTGGGTGTCACCTACCCGTCCATGTCAGAAATTGAAGCGACGTACGATGCTATCGCCAGTAACCCTGTTGCTGCAAAAATCTATAACGCACTTGATGTGAATCTTAGAACCATAATCAAGGTTCAAAGTACGGCGATGTAAAATTAGCAGCATAGCATTAGGAGTAGATAACAATGCTTGTCGTAACAACAATACGTTTATCTAAAGGCTTTCAAGCTTGGAAGGACATGGTGCATTCCGTTGGCGATAAGATGAAAGAACACGGGATGACTTTTGTTTTTGCTGGAACGCAAAAAGATGATGACAGCATGCTACACACAGTCATTCATTTTGAAAGTGAAGCACATCTTAAGAGTTTCTCAGAAGATCAGGAACTTACGCGCTTAAGAGCGGAAGCTGGAGCAATAGTGGAAACAGGTACGTTTACACCAATCACTGACGAAGCGTTTATTAATTATCCTATGGTCTTAAATTTGAAGTAAAGGAAATCAAGCGATGCACGTGAGCATGTCACACTGGGAAGCGCCAGAAATTACTGATAATATGTACGAAACAATGCAAAAACGTTTCATGCCGATGATAAAATCATTAGGCGCAACGCAATGTTTTGAAGTTCAGACAAGTGATACGACGGTGAGCATCATTGCCGTATACCCTGATGAAGT
>Ga0209555_10002028_pt1 | contig 14648 bp, 3 predicted proteins | sample SaaInl85LU_5_DNA_FD_184643 | JGI IMG/M metagenome (GOLD analysis project Ga0209555, IMG submission 184643) | Marine microbial communities from expanding oxygen minimum zones in the Saanich Inlet - ESP_85LU_5_DNA (SPAdes) (version 2) | ecosystem: Environmental > Aquatic > Marine > Intertidal zone... | reverse complement strand
TTTGCTTTTTTTATTTCTTCGTTTTCATTATCTTTTTTTATTGCTTTTTCTGCTTCTTCTGCTTCTATTATTGCTTCTTCTGCTTCTTTTATTGCATTTATTGCTATTTCTATTTCTTTTTCTGCTTTTTCTATTTCTTCTTTTGCGCCCAGATTCTTTATCAACTCTTTAACATAAGTATTATTATTCTTTCTAAATTTTTCTTCTTTCAGCTTATCAGTTTCCTGATTCAACATTGTTCGAATTCGGTAATCCATCAATTTAATTTGATTATTTATTTTATTTAGCTTTTCCTCCGCCATTCGCCTCTCAGCAGCTTCCTCTTCCTCCCTCCGCCGCGCAGCCGCCTCCTCCTTGGCCTTCTTTGCTGCTGCCGCCGCCTCCTCCGCCGCTGCCTTAGCCTTGGCCTCCTCCTCGGCCTTCTTTGCTGCTTCCGCCGCCTCCTCCGCCGCTGCCTTAGCCTCCTCCTCGGCCTTCTTTGCTGCTGCCGCCGCCTCCTCCGCCGCTGCCTTAGCCTCCTCCTCGACCTTCTTTGCTGCTGCCGCCTCCTCCACCCTATATTGAATTGCTTCTCTTTTATATTTAATTAGAGCATCCATATCGATCGTATTTTTTATTTTTCTTTTAGCATCAGCATCCTTATTTTTCCTAGATTTTTCATAATTGCTATCTTCTTTAAATGAATTAAGTCTATCTTTAAATTTTGAATTAAGTTCATTAAGTTCATCATTAATTACACTTACACTTATTTTATTATTATTTATAATATTTAAAATATTTGTATACCAATTTTTTTGTTCTAATATTATGTCTATTGTTTTATCGAGTTCTTTAATATTTGAAATATTAATTGTTTTAGTTTCACTTTTCAAGTTATATCTTTTATTTTCACCAGTCAATAATTCTATAAACATTTCATCATCTTTTTTTATAATTTTCATTATTTTTTTATTAAAATTAACATCATAATTACTTATTTCATTTATTTCATTTAATTCATTTAAATTAAAAAATTTTAAAAAGAAATTATCAATAATTTCTGTTCTAATATTTTTAATATTTTCAATATTTTCAATATTATAATTATTATCTAATATTATATTATCTATATTATTTAATATATAATCATTAATATTTTCAAATGCACTATAAACACTTTTATAGATATGAATTATATTTATAATTTTTGTTTCAATTCCATCTTTATTTTTTTTAATTCCATCTTTATATTCTTTTTTATCTATTTTAATTTCATTTAATATTATATTTATATATGATATTATGTTACTTTTAATTATTGAATTTTCTATAAAAATGAAAAATTTATTTTTATATTCTTCCGAAAAGATATTATCAATAAATGGTTTAATTTTTGCATTTAATTTACTATTTATATTTTTAAGCAAATTTAAATAATTATCATTATATTCTTTTAATTTTTCATTTAGTAATTCAATTAAAGTAATTTTTATATTATAAAATATCAAATTAGAAAATTTTTTATTATCATTAATTACATAATCTACATTATTATTTACTGCTTTATTAAAATAATCTAAATCTATTGAACTTGCAAATATAGATTTATATGTTGGTATGCCAAAATTTACTTCTTTTACTTCTTCATTTATATTAATAATATTATTATCTATAAATTTTTTTAATTTATTAACAACATAATCTTCTAAATATTTATTAAAATTTTTTTTATCTATATTTAATATTGATGTAATTGGTTCATAATTTTCTTTATTTTTATTATTTTTATTTTTAATTTTAAACTCTTTTTTAAACCTATCTTTGAATGTATCATAATCAATAAAGTTTATATCTTTATATTTATCACCATTATCACCATGTTTTAGTGATATTTTACTATTTTTTTTTTTTCCCTTATCTGTTTCATCAACTAATTCTTTTTTCCACATAATTTTTGAAATCCAACTTTCTAATTTTGGATCTGACATTATTAATAATTATATATCTTAATTTAATATTATAAATTAAATATTAATTTTATACCTAAATAATAGTACATGTATGAATAAAACTTTATCAAAAAGTAAAAACAAAAAGATAGTTGGAGGTAATAAATTTAATTTTAATGTAGATTCAGATCATTCAGATGATAAGAATAAAATAACAATTACTGCAAATAATGAAATTAATGGAATTAATAAAGAAGTAAAATTATTTTTTTATAAAAAAAAAAATGATACTCTACATATTGCAGAAGATGATATTAATGATATTAAAAATTTAAAAATAATTACATCTAATATAACTGATGTCAAATACTATGAACCAAATATAGATAATAATAATGGTAAATTAAATAAAAATAATATAGTTTATTATATGAATAAATTTGATACTTGTGTGATAGTAGATTTTAATAACATTTGCTATATATTTTTGTATGTATATACAAGTGATAATAAAGCAATTAAAGACTTTAACGATAATCATATAAGTAATAATTTAAAAGTACTTAATGCTTTGATGATAGCAAATTTTAAGGAATTAGGATTAGATATAAAATTTGTTAATAAATTTGTAGCTGTTGTAAATGGATTTGTTGATGAAAAAAAAATTAGAACCTCAGCCACAACGAATGTACAATCAGTGAGTAATAGGAGTGATAGCTCTAATATTTTTACACGAAATACAAGTAATCAGGTAGATCCAATTCAATATGGTATAGAGGATTTCGAGAGGCATTCCCGGATACATGGTACTGGTGGGTCAAGAAAAAAAATAAATAATTATAAAATATTAAATAATTTAATCTTAATATTAAATAAGATAAACAAAGTTAAAAATCTTACCAAGACAAAAGCCACCAAGCCTACTAAACCAAAAGCTACCAAGCCTACTAAACCAAAAGTCACCAAGCCTACTAAATCAAAAGCTACCAAGCCTACTAAATCAAAAGCCACCAAGCCTACTAAACCAAAAGCTACCAAGCCTACTAAACCAAAAGCTACCAAGCCTACTAAACCAAAAGCTACCAAGCCTATTAAACCAAAAGCCAAAAAGCCTAAGGCAACAAAAAAAATTTAATAATTTGAGAACTTAAAAGCAAATATTTCTCACCTCTACTAACGCGCTTTATTTTTGTAAACATACATGTTTCACCATAACATTTATATTCTATCTGTGATAATAAACAATAATTATCATTGTATATCCAGCTTAAATATATTAGTATTGCTATATGTTTATTGTAATGTGATAACGGATATAATGTGCTATATATAGTGTATATTTAGATATTCTCATATATAATTATATTAAAATATCTCTATATATAATGAACGTGGACCATGTTTAATCATATTAAATTTATTATCAATTCCTTTTAATTTATCTTTATCTTCTTGACTATATTGATTAAATGTAATATAATCATTTATATTGTTTATTGCATTTTCAGCAAAAATGTTACTAATATAGTTATTTTCTATTATTTTTGATTCACCAAATGAATCAAGATATTTTCTTAAATCTATATTATTTAAATATTCTATTAATTTATCTATTTTTTGTATATTTCTATCACTTTTAATTTCATTATTTGTTTTTCCTAGTAATTTAAAGTAATTAATAACATATCCAAATGAATTATTAAGCAAATAATAAGATTCTAAGAACTTATTGAAATCATTATTATATTGTTCTGTTATATCTTTTATTCCAGATAAATAGTCTTTATCATGATAATAAATATAATAAGACATATCTTTAAATTTATTGGCATCTGTTATAGCTTCATAATTATCAATATTTAATTCATTACTAGAAAAATATAATTTATTACTTTTTTCTTCATTCGTATATCGCGCTTTTATTTTAAAAGGTATACTATTACTACTTTCACTAATATATACTATTGATATATCAAATATATAATAATTAGTAGCTGGTATATATACCCATTTTTTTGTTACCATATTGTCAGTATAAACAGATATATAACTAGTTTTTTCTTTATTATCATAAATTATTAATTTAGATTTTACAAATAAATCATCACGACTTGATGTATCAATATCAAAATTGAATTTATAATACCCTTTTTTTAAATATATATAAGATGAATAAAATAGTGATTTTGGATTTGCAGCATTTATAACTTCAAAATTAATTTTTGATTCTAATACATCTGATTTTTCTAGATATGATGTTATTTCTGATAATGGTGGTATATAATATTTGCATTTTGCTAGTTTATTAACAGGATTATTTGCAATTCTAAGTATTACAACTCCTGAACCACCGTGACCACTTTGATAATCTCCTGTCTTACCACCTCCACCACCACCGCCTGTCCCATTTGTCCCATTGCCACCATTTTTATTGCTTCTACCATCAAAACCACCGTCACCACCTCCTCCATATTTTCTTTTATTATCACTTATACCGTCATAACTATTTCCATATCCTTCTCTACCATCATTATTATATGTTTGCCCACCACCCCCCCCTCCAAAATATCCATTATCGCCTACATTGGAACCAAAATATTTACTTAAATCAATACCAATTCCACCATCTCCTCCACCGCCATCTCTTGGCCAAATTCTGTATTGACGCGAAGATTTTATTACATCTTCTCCTCGATATCCAGCACCACCACCTCCTCCTGACGCGTGGCTAGGTTCACCACCACCCGTCCCGTTTCTTCCTTTACCACCAGCGTTACCATAAGATTTCCAACCATTATAAGAATTTTTATTTGATGATCCACCATCAGCTTGTTTTCCACTATTTGCATGTGATCCACCACCACCACTACCACCATCGTTACCATTTACACCATGATGAGGATTTGGCTTACGTGTACCACCACCTCCTCCACCTTTCGCAATATATTCTTGATTATTGATTTTTATTGAACTATCTTTTCCATTATTACCATTTACCCCATTATTATAAATAGGAGCACCATTACCACCCTCACCAATTCTAATAGTACAAATGTCATTTGTTTTTAATTTCTCAGTCTCTTTAAATAATACACCTCCACCACCACCACCTCCTCCAAATGCACCACCACCACCTCCACCACCAACAACTAATATTCTAGCATCAACATCCCTATTCACAATAATTTCATATATGAAATCTGTGTTTTTAAACTCATAATATATATCACCACTATTATCTTGTATTGTTTTATATATTTTCTTATGCTCTATTCCATCTACATATTGTTTATTTCCTTTCATAGTTGGTATTTTACTACTATGATTTTCTGGATTAATATCTGGATCTGTATAAAAAATCCATGTTTTATTATTCCATTCTGAACTATAAATATCAGTACTATTATTTAATGCCCAATATATTTCTAAATTATCACCACCACCATCTTCTCCAAAATATATATCTATTTTACAAATATCTCCTTTTTTAATGGTTCCATAATCTTTTTCAACTGTTCTCATAGGATGTGTACCACCATTATCAACTACTAATTCATCATTTATATATATGTATGAAGCATCATCCGAAGTTGTACCAAATGTATAATTACCTGTTTCATGTGCATAAAAATATCCAGTAAACCACATAGTATAAGTATCATCTCTATTTGGATTTTGCTTTCCATTTGTTAAATTATTGAGACCCCTAAAATTCTTAATATCTTTACCTTCTAATTGGTGTATTGATTCAATTTGATTTATCCCTTTTATATAATCAATATTATTATTATAGTAACCATCAACTTTAATATATTTTAATCCTTCTTTGAAATTATTTTTGATTCTTATTGATACTTCTACGTTTGTATAATCAATTGTCGCATTTGCTGATTTTGTTAAATATTGTCTCTTATAATTAAAAACATTGAATTGTTTTAAAAATTTATCTTGATTCCATTTACCACTATTTGTATCAATATATTTAGTTACTTGATATTTGTTAGCAACTCCATCATCTGCTATATTTTCTTTTATTTTTGCTAATTTTATTGCTGTTTCTTTATTCTTATTTTTTAATTCATCTTCAAGAACTTTTTTTCTAGCTACCAATGCATCTATTATTGCTTTTCTTTTATCTTCTTTAAAATTTGTATTACTATTCTTAAATTTATTCCAATCAATACCAGATATATCAGTATCTATGAAATTACCATTATTTTTCGGCCTAACTATTACACTATTATTTGTTAAATTAATAATATTGCCTATGTTTATCTTTGTTCTTATAATATTGTAATTCATAACTTGTGTGTTATAACATAAATAATTGTATGTAAACTTATGAACTTTAACATCAACATCTGGAATTCTTGAAACCCGGTAAATATTAAATTCATTTTTTGATTTATATTCTAAACCATTTCCGTATTTTTCTACAAACTTTTTTATACTAAAACTATCATCTACCTTAAACCCATTTTGTCCAGGTAAAATATCTACTTTTTTAATATTTTTAATAATATTATTATTATCCAATACAAACTCATAAAATTTTTTACCTTTTAGTTCTGTTTTTGTAGGATAACTAACGCCACATATACTATTTTCCATACTAAACGGATAAAATTCTTGATATTTATAAGCTATACTATCAATAGTGGTAACATTATCACCTGATTTGTCAACATCATCACCTAGTTTATAAAAACATCTTGTTTCTTCCACAATATTTTTATAATCATTTTCATTTAATTCATTATCAACATAAACTTTATCAGCATATTTATAAACATTATTATTACTATCTTTTATTTCTGCTATTTCTTTCCAGCCTCTAAATTTATATTTACATGTATTATTACTATCTGATTTATAATCTTCATCACATTTTTCTTTATTATTTGTAAAATAAACTTGACAATCTCTAAACTTAGCATTTTTATATATTTGTTTTTCACTAAACTTTTCTAGAATACTATTATGCTTATAGCAAGTTTTACTAATATAGTATATGGCTATTATAAATATTATTAGAATTAATAATAAAAGTATTTTTTCATATACCATATATCTAATCTACTAATATTGTTTATTTTTTTTGTTTAATTAGAATTTTAATTTGATTTAATTTTATTTAATTTGATTTAGTTATAAGATGTAATATAAATATATATAATAATTTATATATAGTAAGTATGCCATTGAAATTATCAAGTAGCAATATTATAGTTGATTATCATACTTCTAATTTCATATTTGATACAGTAAAAACAATGGGAAGCTACGAAGAATATGTAAAAGAACCTATAATTATCAGTTATGAAGGTATAAGCGTTCTTAATAGTGAAGAACAATTTCCAAAATCAGCACCAGTAGGTCTCCCGACATCCGCCAATGATGGACAACAAGTTTTTAATTTTAATCTTAGTGCTGTTATTGATAAAAATAACTATTCAACATATATGAATATTATAACTACTGGTAATTACCAGTCAGTAGATACTACTGTCGGTTTTTCTCAAAATATAGATGGTATTAAATATGAATTTCGCACTAATCATTCTGGTGAAGCCAATGGTAAATGGTACGAAGTTTTAGATAATAACAAAGCCAATAATTGGTATATACAATATTATAATTGGATGTCTGGTACTATATACAATCAGTATGCTTATAACAATCATGACACTACATATCTATCAGATGGCACTATGTATAAAGGTATTTGGCTTGAAATTGGCAGTGAAAGAAATATGGTATTGAAAAAATATTCTTGGAGTATGTGTGATGGAAGTACTGATCTTAATCAACGTAAGCCTGTAATGTGGTTAGTATGTGGTAGCAATGATAGAAATGTTTGGACTCCTATTCATAATGTTCCCGATCAATTACAATCACCTGATACTATTCCTGGAACACCTGCAAATCAAACTGATATAATATTCCGTAACTTCAAAGAACCATCACCTTTTAAATATTTTAGATGGATAGTTAGAAAATTATCTTTTGACACTTGGTGGGCGATAAGTACATTTAAATTATATGGTTACGAATATATTGAACCTACTACTATAAAAGTAGATCCAAGTAATAGTGATTATAGATATATAGTATTTCGCAATCGTGGAAGTGATCAAACTAAATATTCTATTACCTTTCCCGAAGACACTGAATGTGATATTTTAGTCGTTGGTGGAGGTGGTGGTGGAGGTGGTAGTATTGGAGGTGGTGGAGGTGGTGGTAGTGTTATTTATGCTACAGGTATTAATGTTCCTGCTAATACTTATACTATCAAAGTTGGTAAAGGAGGTAATGGAGGTATTAACACAACAGACGGAACTAACGGGCAAAATAGCGAAGCGTTTGGCGCAATAGCATTAGGTGGAGGAAGAGGCGGAGATTATAATATTTCAGGGTCAAGAGCAAGTGGGGGAAGTGGTGGTGGGACTGGTGGAGGAATGTATAATAGTCAAGGCCTAGGTATAGCACTCGCTGGAAATAAAACTATATCATCATCTTCATTATTATATACCAATTATTCATATTACGCAAATGATGGAGGAGATGCTTTATGGCAAGACGGAGATTATAAAAACAATGAAACAACAGGAGGAGGAGGTGGTGGTGCTGGAACAAAAGGAAGTTCATTTAATGGTATTTCTTATGGTGGTAGCGCAGTTAATAATGATTTTATAGGGTTGGGTGGTGATGGAGTACCTATTGATATTACAGGCTTTAGTGTTTATTATGGAGCAGGTGGAGGTGGTGGAAGTCATAAAGGTGGTTTTAGTGAGTGGTTAGGAAAGCCGGGAGGATTAGGTGGAGGAGGCAATGGAGGTAACGAGTTTTCAACTGGAATAAGGACTGATGGCACAAATGGTACTGGTTATGGTGCTGGTGGTGGCGGTGGTGCTTATACAAAAAATGGTGGCAACGGCGGTTCAGGCATTGTTATAATAAGATATAAAGCTGTAAAAAGCAATGTCAGTTTTGGTGCTCAGTGGACTTATAATGAATATGATGGTAATGTTTATAATATTGGTAATGTGGGAGTTGGTACAGAGGCACAAGATAAACATGCATTAACTACCATGGGAAATTTCAATTTTAATGGCAACCTTTATAAAAATAATATGTTAATAACACATGGTAAGCAATATACAATCAATGAAAATATTGAAATTGATAAACCTCGTGGATATATTAAATATACAGAAATGCGTATGTATCCACCGGTTAGGGATATTGCAAGTGCTAATCATTTAGTAACTGGTGAAAGTTATGGTAATGGTGTTTATGTCACGACACAAAGTGAAAGTAATGATGGAAATCGCAATGGATATTCAGCATTTAATACTTCAATGAATACTGGTCCACATTTTAATGGCAGATATACATCAGCAGGTGTATATAATAGTGATAAATATGTGGTTGAAGGATATTTAGGCGATTGGATTAAAGTTAAAATGCCTGTTAAAATAAAATTAGTCAGATATGGATTTAGACAAAGAGCATCATATGAATTAAGAGCACCAGGACAATATAAAATTTATGGTAGTAATGATGATACTACTTGGGTTGAATTAGTTCACAAAAAATCAACAATATCTTATAGTAGCTATGAATTTAAAGAATATGTTACCACAGGTGGTGAATATTGTTATTTTGCATTAGTTGTGAATAGATTAACAGGCAATAATAGCACACTTAACTTTGACGAATGGTATATTTATGGCAAAGAATTAGATTATGTTAATAATGTCGTTGAAAATCTTACTATATTTGATAAACAAAGAATACGCGAATATACTATTTTAGATGCTGATGCAACTAATTTGGTTGCTTGGTATAAATTTGATAGTGAAGAAAATATTGGCAAGGATCATTTTAATTTTAGAAATTTAGCTAATACAGGTGTTGTTACTGATACTGGTATAATAAATAAAAGTGCCAAGTTTGTCAATGAAAACTATTTATATATTTCAAATTTCAAATTAAATTTTGACAGTACCATAACATCTAATGGAATATCATTTAGTATGTGGATTAAATTAGATTCAACTTCCGAATATTATGCTCACATATTTTCATGGGGCATTCACAATACAAATAATAAATTTGCTTTAATGAGATATAATACTGATAAAAAATTAGTTTTTCAACTTGGTACAACTATGCAGACTACTTTTGATATTAATAGTAATTATGATACATGGATTAATATTATATTTACTATTGATACTTCAAGATTATTAAAAATATATGAAAATAAAACTTTAATACACCAATTTACATTAGTAACTTCTCAATATTCTGGAATGTCTGAATCATCACCATTTACAATTGGTAGATCAAATGGTACTGGATCTCATGATTTCAAAGGTAATATAGATGATTTCCGTATTTATGACAAAGTATTAACTACCGTTGAAATAGATGCCTTAGCTAATAATAAAATAAAGGTACCTAATTCAAATCCCACTTCTTATCAAGTTCAAACAACTATCAAAGAAAATAGTTATGCAAGTTTTGATTTTGACAAAAACTTAATTATGTGGTTAAAACTTGATGAAAATGTTAAAGATGAAACTAAAAATTTCACTTTTAAACGTGTAGATGGTGTTGTAAAAATAAATGAAGGAGATAGTGATAGTAACTATTTTAGATATTTAGATACTACTAGTAATCTCATAAGATATTCAACTATTGTTGAACCTATATTAGCAGATGCCAAAGCTATTTCATTAATGTTTTGGATGAAAGTCAAAAAAACAGATGTGGATTCTACAAGCGAACGTAGACATATTATTGAAATAAGTAACAATAATATATTAGTTGGTACTATCAATTCAAAAGAACTTTACATACATTTCGGTAGTTCTCGTGTAACTATGAATAATTTCTTTGATACTTATGATGATGTTTGGATACATTTCGCATTCACTTCGGATTTTAATAAAAATACTTATGATGTCTATGTAAATGGTGTAGTTAAAAACTCTATGGTATCTGGTATATATAATCCTTCATTTTCTGCACCTGGATTAAATAATACTATTACATTTTTCAGAGATCCTAGTTACCATAATTTCAAGGGATTTTTACGCGATTTACGTTTTTATGATAAAGTGCTTACTATTGATGAAATCAATATGGTATGTTTTAATAGTGTCGTGAATCCAAATAATTACAAAACATTGACTTTTAAACACAATTATATTTATGAAATGCAATCTCGTGCTGAAAGTATCACTGGCGTTAATGGATGGGTTATGGTAAAATACAAACCAATTTCACGTATGTGGTGGTCTGGTAATGACAATCTTCAAGGTAATTATAGAATGAATGAAGGAACTCGTTCAGAAAATGAAGAATGGGCTTCAACTTGGGACGATAGTCAATATAATCAAGTGCTATTTGTTAAAGGCGATTTTGTTGCCTGGTTACATATTAATTCATCTAGTTTAGATTTGACAGATTGGCACTCATCAACAGCATTAGGCGGCAACAAAGTAACTAATGGCAAATTTAGATATTATCGTGATACAAGTAATAGTGATACTTCAACTTGGGCAACTTCGCCATATATTTTTGATCATGATGCTGATTATAATAATGCATATGGTCATATGATTTATCAAGAAAATTCTGATTATGGTTATTCTGGTGTTCCTGGTAACACATGGCCTGGTAGTGGCGATTATAATAAATATCCACCAGAAGAATACAAGTATTATATATTTGTTAGAAAATCAGATGAAACATTATCGAATACGCCAGGTCAGTCTGAATATGCTCTTAATGTTCCCGTACCAACTATTTGTGATATCTTAGTAGTTGGTGGTGGCGGTTCTGGTGGTGCTAGTTTAGGTGGTGGAGGTGGCGCAGGCGGTGTATTATATGCTAGTGATATAACATTACATGGTGACTATGTTATAAAAGTAGGTGGTGGTGGTAGTGGATTAAATTCTGATTCAAGTGGTTCAGAAAAATTAGGTATTTCTGGTAATGCAACAGAATTTAATGGCACAATAGTCCCCGGTGGAGGAGGTGGTGGTGATTATCAAAATAGAGCTGGATTAGATGGTGGTTCAGGTGGCGGTGGTGGTTTTCAAACATCTAATGGTGGTTCTAAAACATTGCCTACATATGGAAATATATTAACTGCTGATAATTCTACTTATTATGGCAATGATGGTGAAAGTGTTTCTAGTGCAAGTAAATCTGGTAATGGTGGGAGTGCCAGATTTATAAGTAATATTTCTGGTGAAGATTATGTATATGGTACTGGTGGTATTGGCAGAATAAATGGATCAGATAACAATGTATCATATGATAATGGTACTAATTATGGAGATGGTGGAGGTGGCGGTGGATGGGCAAATACAACATATTCAGGTTATGGTGCTTCTGGTGTGGTAATCATAAGATACAAAGCTATTTATAAAGATCCTACATATGTTGTTAAAGAATGGACATACAATTACTCTGATAAAACTATATATCATGATGGAAATGTTGGTATTGGTATAACTACACCTGAATACGCATTGGATGTCATTGGATCTATAACAGGCTATTCTAAGAATTTCAAAATAAATCATCCACTTGGTAAAAAGAAATGGCTATATCATGGTAGTGTTGAAGGTGCAAGATATGATAATATATATCGAGGTAAAAAAATAGTTAAAAATGGTTTTGCAGAAATAAATATAGATACTGATTGTAATGATACTGATGGTATGACAGTTGGGACATTCGATAAATTAAATACTAATGCTCAACTATTTTTACAAAATAATCAAACATATGATAATATTCGTGGAAATATTAGTGAAGGTGTTATAATAGTTAATTGTGAAAATATAGAAGATGAAATAGAAATAGATTGGATGGTTGTTGCAGAACGCAAAGATAAAGGTATTGTCAATTCGCCATTAACTAATAATATGGGTAATTTGATATGTGAACATAATATGTATGGAAATAATGCAACAACTGTATTTATAACTGATGCTTCTGTTTCTGGATTATATTGGGAATATGTCGGTGATACAACTCCTTCACGTGGCGTACCATTAAAGAATAGTGATTTATCATTAGCACTTGATGAAAAACAAGAATTTACAGAAGATGAATGGCTACAATTTAATATTACTAATTTACGTAAAGATCATTATATATTATCTAATGGCAAATATTATAAACCTGCGGCTGTTAATAATGATATTTTAATAGAATAATTTAATTGTTTTTTTTAATTATAAATATATATATTAATTTATATAGAGAAATTTATGCCCGTAACAATAAATACAAGTAATATTTTTATTGAAACTGCTACAAGTAATTATACTGTTGATCTTGTTAAAACAAGGGGCAAAAGAAAAAATGTAATTACTGATTTGGCAACCATAACTCCAAGTTTACCTGAAAAATACTCTTATGATGATAAATTTAATAAAATATTAACGTTTACATATAATGATAAAATATATCCTGAAATTGAAGCCGATGCTACAAATCTTATAGTTTGTTGGAAATTTGACACCGAAGATATTTTCTATAATTCTGCTCATAATCCTTTATCTTTAACTTTAACTTCTCGCACAAATACTAGCAATGATGGTGTCATTACTATTAAAGATAAATATTTGGGTTATGGCTCTTTTTATAAAAGTGATCAAAATGATGTTAGAGGTTACAATATAACTCCTTCTAATTGGATGTCTCAATCTCTCGGTGTTGAATGTACTTTCGCTTTTTGGGCTAAGCAAACTTACAGTAATTCAACAAGTATATCACAACATATATTCAGACAAGATAATTCATTTATAATTAGACAAAGTAGTACAAATTTTCAAGTATATGTTGCCCCTGATAATTGGGCATATTTAGATTATACAACAACTTATATGTTAAGTTATAATACTTGGGTACATGTTGTCGTTACTATTAATTTAAAATCAGGAACTGACAAACAAGATGTTGTAAATATTTATAAAAATGGTGTTTTACAACCCACTACTTTAAATACTACATCGAGCACATATAGCCATGCTATTGGTGTAGGATTTCAGAATGATAGTAGTACATTTAGATTTTGTTCTAGTTCAGAAACAAATTACAATGAAGGTTTTCGAGGATATCTTGATGATTTCCGTATCTATGATAAGTGTTTAAATGGCGATGAAGTTTACAATCTATATAAATCATATAAATCTACTGAATATAATGTAAAATTTGACAATGATACCGAATGTGATATGTTATTAGTGGGCGGTGGTGGTGGTGGTGGTCGTCGCATGGGTGGAGGAGGTGGCGCTGGTGCTTTAATATATGATAGTTATAAGTTTAAGGGAGGTGTTGATTACAAATTACGCATTGGAAAAGGTGGCATGGGTGTTGAAGCAGCTGGTAATACAGGTGGAAGCAATACAATAGAAATGAAAAGAGGTGAAAATGGTGGTGATACCGAAATAGTATTAGAAGATTTTTGTTTATATCGTGCTACTGGTGGTGGCGGTGGTACACAAGAAAATGATAATATCGCTGGTGGTTCTGGTGGAGGTAGTGGTGGGAAAGATTATTGGAATGGTGGATTATTATCAAAAGAAAATGTTGTTAATGGAGGTTTTGTTGGTGTTGCAAAAAACTTTTATCACTCTTCACATGCTCCTTATTACATGAGTGATAAAGTATTCGGTAATGAAGGAGGGT